>JACCDT011665465.1_pt1 | contig 12273 bp, 12 predicted proteins | sample 7446291 | NCBI WGS metagenome assembly JACCDT01 (sample SAMN15323446, study PRJNA562643) | freshwater metagenome | isolation source: river surface water | place: USA:Blue River Watershed | collected 2017-08-17
AGGTGCCCACCACCTTGCGCTGTCCGCCCGGAGCGCTGCGGTCGATGATGGCGATCGGGCTCGACGCCACGCCGCCGGGGCCACCATCGTCGATGCGCGCCAGGCTGGCATAGACCACGCTGCCGCGGTATGGGAGAAACACTTTGATCCCGTTGGCTGCAAAGCTCACGATGGTTGCCACCGAATAGTTCCCACTGTGGAGCCGGGCCTTCAATACCGTGGTCACTGCCCAAATCCAGTCGTCAAAGCCACGTCCCAACCATGGACGCAGGTCAATCAGGTTCTGATTTCGCGGATTGGGAGGCAGCTCGACCAGAGCATCAGTTGCTCCCAAGCCAGCGGCCAGGTCGGTGGCGGTTCCAGATGCCTTAGCCTTGTAGTTCTTTGTGCGGGCCATCAACGATTCCCCATCGCGATCTGGGCCTCGCCACCGTTGGCGAACAGCATGTCCATTTCGTCTTCATGGGCCAAAACGATCTGGGCGTCCAACTGATTGATCAGATGCAGGTAGATCGCAGTGGTTTGCACATCCGAGTGCCCCATGCGGTCGCGGACATAAAGCAACGGCTCACCCTGGAAGACCGTGCTTTTGCGCAGAGCCGACAGCGTGTAGGTTCCATAGGTGTGCCGAAGCATGTGCGCCCTCACCGGGAAGCCAACTTTTTTCTCAATGGCTTTCATGGCGTCGACGACTGCGCCTTTCGAGAATTCAGTTCCAAGCTCTGTCAGCACAAGCGCAGTCGGGACCTGCCCAGCCCTTTGCCGCCGGACCTCGCGCTGGTGCAGCGAATAGGTCCACATGTCTTCCATCAGCGACCACGGCACATCCACACTTCTGGGCTTGCCATACTTGAGGTGCATGTCAGCAGGCTCCAGATTGACGCGGATCATCTGGCCAGGTGTAAGCCCCGTTTGGGTTCTCGGGTTGAAGACATACGTCAATGGAAATGAGCGCGCCTCGCAGGAGCGCATCCCGGTGCGCACCATCAGGTTGAACAAAAGAGCATGGCTTGGGTCAAGCCTTGCGCCAAGGCACTGCCTGACCTGCTCTTTGATCAAGAATTTGATCGTTGCCTTACGCTCGCGGGCCATCACCATCGGTTTTGAGACCACGCCACCCGTGCGATCCACATGGGCAAGAAACCCCTGATGAGATGGAGTCCGAACGTCGCGCATGCCGAATGGCAGATGGGAGACGTAGCCCTGGCGTTTGCACCAATCGTAAAACCGCACAACCAGGTTCAACCGCTTATTCACGGTATTTGGATTCAGACCTAACTCGCCAAGCGACCAATCACGATACCTGGCCACAACGCTCAGCCCATGCGGCTTTTGATCCTCATCCCAGGTCAGGTCGTTGGCAGACAGGAATGCAAAGTAGTCGTATAGCCTGCGGCCATACGCTTCCCAAGTGAGCTTGCTCTCAATGCTTCCATGGGTGACCAAGGTGTGCCACAGGAACGATTGCGCAGGTTCCAGGGGCCATCCGTCATCGTCGATAAGCAACGGGAAACCCGCAAACGAACGGCCTTCAACCGCGAAGTCCGCAGTAGCCATCACAAGCCTCACACGTCCCTCTCTTTCAGTAGCTTGGCGGCTGCCTTGAAGTTGAGGCCATGAATGTGCATGACCAAATCAATTGCGCCGCCACCGCCACGGTCCATGCGCACATCCCAAAACTTCGGACCCGTGCACAAGAACTCCCAATCATGGCCTGCAGCATGGGCGTGCCAACGGGTGGTCAGATGACTCGATCGTGGATGGAACGAGGGATCTTCTTTGATGTGCTCAGCCAGCAGGCGTAGGACATTGAGGGAATCCATCTCCCGCCACCGCACCAGGTCCAAGTTATCCACAGATATCATTACGCTCCGTTTCCTCCCCCAGACCCCCACCTGCTACTCGTCTCAAAGAGACGATGAATCCCAATACCAGAAGCCCGGAAGACCGGAAGACATGACACATCCTACTAACAAACTTGATCAGTAAGATCGTTATTCGAGAGCACCACCATCGGCACCCTGGCCAGGTCTGGCCGAAAAACTCGCTCGCACGATACGTAGAAGTTGTTGCAATCGATCAGCGCCAATTGTTGTGGCTGGCTATCCATGAACCACCCTCAGTACAGCTTGTGCAGGTTGTAGGTCACCACACCCCAGATCAGAAGCTCCTCGCCATCCTTGACCACGATGGGCGGGTAGATCTTGTTTTCCGGGACAAGCTTGATCACGCCCCCTCGGCGGTACAGGCGCTTGATGGTGAACTCGTTGTTGAGCACCGCCAGGACGATGTTGCCGTGCTTGGCTTCGATGGAGCGGTCGATGACCAGGGCATCACCTTCGAAGATGCCGGCACCGATCATGGAGTCGCCCTTGACCTTGAAGATGAAGGTCGCTTCCTTGTTGCGGATCAGGTGGTCATTAAGGTCAATGCGCTTTTGGGTGTGATCGGCAGCAGGGGAGGGAAAACCGGCGGGCACCGGCCACGCACACATCTCCAGCAGGACCTTGGCATCAGGGACGAAGACGGGCTGCGGGGTGGAAACGATGGCGGCTTTCATGCCTTCGAATATACTGTACGTATATCCAGCACGACAAGTACACTCCTGACCCGAAAAACGGGAACTTGTGCGCTTAATGCCTGGGGGCTGCAGCAGCAGTCAGCTCGGGCATGTGCGCCCAGCTCATGAGTTCGGCGGCTTTGGCCTGATCAGCACTCAGCCAGGTGTCATGCAGCTCGGGAGCAATGACGACGGGGGTGCGTTTTTCATCGCCGGGCTTGTGGAACTGGCGCATAACCGGGTGCTCATCGGCATTGACCGTGAGCATGGAGAAGCTGACCACCAGTTCGCCCGTGGCCGGATCGGTCCAGCGGTCCCACAGACAGGCAATACCAAATGGATCACCAGAGGCCAGCTCAATCCTCCAGCGCACTGCTTTGCCAGACTCGTAGCTGGGCTCATAGAAGTTGTCGACCAGCACCAGGCCGTACTGGCGATGCCGCCAAGCAGTGCGGTAGCTTGGCTTTTCTGCGGCTGTCTCACTACGGGCGTTGTAGGTGTGACGGCTAATCTTGTCATCTTTAGCCCAAGAGGGAATCAGGCCAAACCGTGCAAGACCGCAGGCCACGCGACTTGTCAGGCGGCTTTTAACCACGACGGGTGCGGCAAACCCTGGGTAGGACTCTTCCGGGTAGCTAGCGGGTAGATCAACTCCCAATGCTTCCTTGACCCACAGGGCGCGTTTGGTTGGCGTGAAGTTGGTGCACACGGACAGATTTATAACTTTCTTCGAATGCTGCGCCTGTACGTGGCGAAGCGCAAACATTCACGTTGCCACCCTAACCACTTGAATCGGATAGTTTGTGGCAGAGCCGATGAGCGCGTTACCAGCGCAATGCTGCTTAATTGAGCAGGTGTACATCATCCCAGATCAGCAGCCAGGAGGGGAAATGATCAGGGCTGATTCGATTGAGAGATCACGAAGGCTGGAATGAGCCTCAATGCCTCATATTTAGGCTCAACCACGGCATTTTTTCAGCATAGGCTCTCAAAAAAAGCCTTAAGGTCATGAAAGATAATACATTCAATATATATAAATGCCTTGCTGATGCCGACAAGGTGTGAACTGTCATTGGGGGCAATTTCGTTGGACAACCAAATCAAATCAAAGGTACAGCAGCTCTATCGCTTTCTAAAAAAAGCCACTGAACTGCGATTCGCGCCCGTTCGAACGCTGACGTCACAAGAGAGGGTGATCCGGTTCGCAGAAATGCCGACTCATCCGACTTTGCAGGTCAAGCGTCCAATCTATGCGGCTGGTGAAGCCCAAGAGCGTCAAGACTTTGAACTTCGCGTCATACGTCCAACTCAGACGCCTTGCCCGGTAGTGCCCCAGCCACTGGTCGAGTGGTTGATGCCAGGATATGACGACCCTACCAAACCTATATCTGTGGCTCAGAGTTTGAATGTGGTGGTCGAGCGCCAGTTCCAGGAGGAACCTCAGCGTGTTCTGGATCTCAAGACATTTCGAGAGGCTCGACGACTAGACCCTCAGGCTGTACCTCCTGATTCAATCAGCAGATGGTTGCAAGAGGGTTGGGACCAACCGGACCGCATGCCTGCAGTGCATACGACCATGACTTTTACTGAGACGGTACAGTTTGGGGATGACCCTCTGCGAGTGGCCAGTTTAGAAACATGGAAAGCCATACGTGATCAATGGGTTGAGCCAGAGTTGTCCGCCCGGAAGGCCATGGCGTTTTATGAGCGCATCTACGATTTGTACGTGACGCTGGAAAAGGATGGCGAGAGCATTGAGCTCATGGTGGCCGATGGTCGCTTTCAGTGGATCGGTTCATCCGATGTCAGCGATCAGATCCAAATTGATCACCATGTCTTGCTCAAGCGTGTAGAGCTGAGGTTCAACCCCGATGTGCCTGAGTTTGTGATTGTTGACACCGATCGCGAGCCTGAGCTTTACAGCAGCATGTTCGTCGATCTGAAGAACCTGTTGCCCGTTGCCATTCGAAGCCGTACCGAGGAGCTCGAAAAGGCGGGATATCACCCGATGGGGTTTGATGACACGACGGGTTTCCTGCGGGCGTTCATTCAGACAGTTTCACCCACGGCCGGGTTGTACATCGACAGTACCCCCGGGGAACCGATTACCACGACACCGCGTCTATACCGTGATCCTGCATTGATCTTGCGCAAGCGCAGTCGTGGCATCGCCAATGCCGTGAACGCCATCATCGAGGACATTGAGGGAAAGGAAGTATTTCCGCCGGCTCTGGGTCAAATCACAGGTGCGGATTCGGGGTGGAGTGGCACCGGATTGGGGGATGGCGGTGGCTCAGGCATCGCTTCAGCAGGCGGTTCTACCGGTGGCGGGGCTGCGATTCTCCCTTTGGGGATCAGCGATGACGACATTTTGCTTGCGAAGGAAGCCAACGAAGAGCAATTGCAGATCATTCGTCGCTTGGATCGCAGTGGATCGGTCATCGTGCAAGGTCCGCCTGGTACCGGTAAGACCCACACCATCGGTAACCTGATCGGCCACTTGCTGGCGCAGGGTAAATCCATCCTCGTTACGGCCCAGACGGCCAAGGCGCTGCGTGTGGTTCGCGAGCAAGTGCCCGACATGCTGCGTCCTTTAGCGGTTTCCATCCTAGGCAGTGATCAAAGTGCCCGTTCGCAGCTAGAGAACGCAGTGGCCTCCATTACCGAGCGCATGACTAGCGATTCGGCCGAATCGCTGCTTCAAAAAGCGTCCAAATACGAGGAGGAGCGCAAAGCCCTGCTGCGTCAGAAAAAGGAATTAAAGAATAAGTTACGCCAGGCCCTAGAGAACGAGTACCGGGACATTGCCGTTGGCAAGAAAACCTTCACTCCTGCCGAAGCAGCGCGTTGGGTGCGTGAGCAGCAGGCTCAACACAGTTGGATTCCCTCGCCCGTCAAGTTGGGGGTCGACCTGACTTTGAGTGACCAGGAATTGACGCGTGCCTACGCGTTGAGCGTTCAATTTACCCTGCAGGAAGAGTTGGACTGCGGTTTGACGCTGCCTGACCTTTCCCAATTGCCCAACGAGACGAAGTTCTCAGTCATGGTCTCGGAATACCAAGCACTCTTGTCCGCCGACCGTACGACAGGGGCATCGCGCTGGACCTCTGAAGGTGGCGGCAGTGAACCGCTGGCCGCCGTTGCAGCCGCCCTGGAAAATGAGTTTTCTGACGATTTGCGTAAACAGGCGTGGCGACCTCACGCCATCGTGGCTGGAATTCTCGGGGGCAGTGCCCGAACGGTCTGGCTCAGATTGATCGAACAGATTGAGGAGGCGTTTGAGGCCCAAGCTCAATACACCCTGTCGCTTCATCATCAACCGCGCATTTCACAGAGCATGTTGTTGCCTGTGCAAAAAAGGGTGGTCAACGAGATCGTGGATTACCTCGGCACCGGTGGCAAACTGGGATTCCTTCAGCTCATTACAAGGGGGGAATGGAAGCAATTCATCAAGGCCAGCATGGTCTCGGCGGGTGAGCCGAGCGTGAAGGAGCACTTCGAAGCTTTGCGTAGCCTCATCCATTTGGAAAATGCTAGACAAGCGCTGCAGCCCTTGTGGGACCAACTGGTCGGAGCGCACACTGGCATTGCGTTCGCGAGTCTTGGCCCCGCCCCTGAGCAAGCTGGCCGGGCCATCATCCCTGAGATTAGGCGGTGCTTGGACTGGCACGAAAGCACGTGGAAGCCAATCGAGGAGAAACTTAATGCAGAGGGCTTGCTGCTTGCGGATGTTTTGGCGACCATTCCCCGAGAAACTTCGGCCGTGAGCGACTACCTGGTGGTCGAGAAATTGGCTACCGTGGCACTGCCGCCTCTTTTGGCGGCTGAGTTGGTTCGACGCAAGATCAAAGAGTGCGAGCAGGGCTTTCTGGCGATCGAGAAGCTCATCACCGTCGCAGGTCAGTCGGGCACCGATGCGGGCTGTACAGGCCTAATCGCGGCTGCTTTGCGTTCCCGTGATCCCAAGGCCTATGAAGGTGCGCTGAATTACGCCCGACGACTGATGGCCGCAAAGCCGTTGGTTATCGAACGCAAAGCCTTACTTGATCGTCTTGGGTTGGTTGCCCCGGTCTGGTCTGAGCAGTTAGCCTCCCGTACCGAACCGCATCACTGCGAAAAGTTACCTGGCGACATTGCGCTGGCGTGGACTTGGCGGCAACTCCATGATGAACTGGTCGTGCGCGATGCGCTCAATGCCAATGAGATCCAATTGGAGATTGATAAGGTCGATGCGCGTCTGCGAGAGGTCACTCAACTACTGATCGATGCGAAGGCTTGGGGCAAGCAGCTCGAGCGTTTGAAGCAAAACAATTCCATCCGTCAAGCGCTGGTAGGTTGGCTCGACACGATGAAGCTGCTGCTTTACACGCGCCAGGAAGACCGCCGACAGACGCTGCTGTCCGAAGGCCGCAAACTCATGCGCCAGTGCGGTGAGGCTGTTCCCGTCTGGGTTATGCCGATCTCGATCGTGGCCGAGAACTTCGATCCCCGGACCACTAAGTTCGACGTCGTGATAATTGACGAAGCCAGCCAGGCAGACCTGAATGCGCTTATCCCTCTATACCTCGGCAAGCAGATCATCATCGTGGGTGACCACGAACAGGTGACCCCTTTGGGCGTTGGACAGGGGCAGGCAATACTAGAAAACATCCGCCAGCAGACACTGACCGACATCCCGAACGCGCACCTCTTCGATTCGAAATTCAGCATTTACGACATCGGTCGGCAGTCCTTCGGTGATGCCATACGCTTGGTTGAGCACTTCCGTTGTGTGCCCGAGATCATCGCTTTCAGTAACAAGCTTTCCTACGACGGTACGATCAAACCGCTTCGCGAATCCAACTCTTCAAACCTGAAACCTGCCTGTGTCTCAGTAAAGGTCGATGGTATTCGTGAGAAGGATATGAACCAGCTCGAGGCGCGGCATATCGTCGACATGATCAAGGCCATGGTGGAGCACCCGCTCTACGTGGGTAAATCCATTGGCGTGATCTCGATGCTTGGCGATCAGCAAACGCATCTTCTGCAGTCGCTCATCCTCAAAGAACTGTCGGGCAGGGAGATCGAAGAGCGACGAATCATCGCTGGCAACTCGAGTGAATTCCAGGGCGACGAACGCGACGTCATCCTGCTCTCCATGGTGGACAGTCCCGAGGGGGAAGGGCCCATGCGTTTGTCAGGTGAGGGCGCTTTTGCTCTGCTCAAAAAGCGCTACAACGTGGCGGCCAGCCGAGCCAAAGATCAACTCATAGTCGTCCACTCTTTCGACCCAAATCTTCACCTGAAGCCCGGCGACATGCGGTTGGAGCTGATGAAACATATCGCGGACCCTATGGCATCACTTCGGGCCTATCAAAAGGAGGTCGGTCGTACAGAATCTCCCTTCGAGCGTGCTGTACTCAAAAGGCTCACCGATGCAGGCTATAAGGTTCGTACGCAGTGGGAAGTCGGCTACTACCGGATCGACATGGTGGTGGAGGGCGGCGGTAAGCGTCTTGCCGTGGAATGCGATGGTGACCGATATCACCCGATCGACAAGCTGGCTGATGACATCGAGCGACAGACCATTCTGGAACGGCTGGGGTGGCAGTTTGTGCGTATTCGGGGCAGTGCTTTCTATCGAGATGCCGACGCAGCCATGAAGCCTGTTTTCGAGCGCCTACTCGAGCTGGAGATTCCACGCGAAGCTGATGATGACTTGCCTCAGGCTGGTGACTTCACGCTCATCCACGAGTTGGAGGAAATCATTGCTCGCAACTTCCAGATTAAGTCCACTGATTCGGCTTTTCAGCCAAGTGATACCTCTGTGACGATTACCAGCCCGAATGTGTCATCGCAGGTAGAGCAAGAGGAATATATTTTCCCTGATGCAAAGCCAGACGATAGTCCATATGGGCTACTAAAACGTATGGGTGGGAAAGCTGAACTCGAACAGTTTTTGCGTGAATTGGCTAAGTCAAAGGGGTTTGTGCGCCTTCGCCAGAGTGTGCGCGACCGCATGTTCAAAGAGATTGAGTCTCTGATCGAGTCGGGTTGTCTCATGCTTGATAGTGGAATAGTTCGAATTACTAAACCATAAACTGAAAGCAGGGTGATTCCAGCTTTTTAGATTAATTCGGCAGGGAGAAAAATGGCCAAGAAAAACAAGCAGAGCAAGAAGTCGAAACCGAGAGGGGCCCGGTCATTCAGTACACTGTCCCAACATGCCTTGGAAGGAAAGACGCTACTGCCGCCCTTCCGAAAACTTGACAAGGTCACCTTGACCTCGTGGCAGGACGATCACTTGCCATCGATGATTTGGGCATCGCTGTTGACTGAAACCTTGCCACGGCGAGATTATCTAGACTGCTTTCGCAAACTAATTCCATTCTGTGCTGCGTGGTTTGCCGATGGCGGCCTTTTTGACCGGCAGACACCTGCACCAGCCAATGTAGATCAGATCAACTTTAGTTCAATATTAGACTTCGACTCGCTTGCGCAATTGCCCGACGAGCAGTTCAGCCAGTTCTTTGACATTCTCGTAGCTCACCCCCTAGGGCGAGATGCGATTAGGCCGCTTCTTCGACTTAGTTCGCCGCCTGGAATACAACGATGGCACACACTAATTGCTGGCAATCCGGCTGACAGTGATTGGGAATTGCTCGCTGGGGCTGTTGCAAGGTGTCTTGATCATCAATCGGAGTCCTCAACTGACATCCGCTGGCTCAAGGTTGCCGTTCCCATAGTTGCCGGGAAGATGAGATTCGGGTCTGGCTTTGAGGATCACGTTCGCGAGATCCTTGAGTTTCCGAATCGTGGGGACCTTAGGTCCGTGAGGCCGTCGATTCGCGCGGCTGAGGTCGTCATTCGGCGCAATCCTCCGCCAGCATGGATCCGATCATTCTGGGATGAGTGTGTTCGGTGTACACCCTGCATCGACCCAACTGATCTTCAGACAGAGTTACGACGTCAACCATCGCACCTCGTTCTACGTGAGGTATTTCAGTGTAGGCAAGAGTTGTCGAAGCGATTTTTTGAGGTGAAGTCGAGCGAACGCGTGGACGCTCGCTTGGACGCGGTGTTTGGTCTCACGCTTTATGCGCTTTCGTTAATTTCTACATTAGCAGCCACACGGACACAAGAAACCATGCTTGGCCGCCTAGCGCTTCGCGCCTTAGTTGAGGCGCGAATAACCCTAGCCTTCCTTGCGTCTCGAGATGAGCCAAAGATATGGAGTCAATGGAGGATCTATGGCTCCGGGCAAGTCAAGCTTGCGTTCCTCAAGGCTCAAGAGTCTTCTTGCGATCTTCCAAGCTTTTACAGTTCCGAAGAGTTAGAGCAACTTGCCAACGAGGATATCTGGCAGGAGTACCTCGACATCGATCTCGGCCACTGGACGAAGGGGAACTTGCGTTGGATGGCGATTGAAGCTGACGAGAAGGAGCTTTATGACAATTTCTACGGATGGTCTTCCGGATTTGTGCATGCCCAGTGGGGGGCAATTAGGGACACCGACTTCGTCACTTGCCACAATCCTTTGCATCGGTTGCATCGGATACCTAGAGCGATAGCTCGACGTCAAGCAAGTGTCGAGAAGGACGCCGTTGAGTTACTGAACGGCATGATTGAAATCGTTGACAGGCTGTATCCAGGGATGCCGCAAATACAACGTGTGAATTGCTCTCCTGGGCCCAGAACTACGGAAGAACTTACTACCGACCAAGTTCAAGAGGTGTAATTCAATTACTCGATAGCCTGAAAACTCTTAAAGTAATTCAACAGCACGATCAACTAGTCGGCCGGGAGTAACTCCTAAGGCACTAGCAAGCCTAAGTATGAGTACGAAATTGGGCATGTGCTCACCACGTTCAATTTTGCCCATGTGGGAGCGCTCAACCGCCGCTCCTGCGGCCAATTCTTCTTGAGACAGCCCGACTTCAAGTCGCCGCTCCCTGACGGCAGCTCCAAACGCCAACGCTGGCATAGGGTCAAAAGTTTTTGCCCCCTTTGGTCGTCCTGGCGTTGGTTTCTTGCGCTCCTGCATTGACAGGAGCTTCTCTGGATGGGAGACTTAAAACCACGTTAAATTTAACTATAAAACCTCTGTGAAATATTCATCCAAGCTCTCGATCGTCCTAGCACTCTCTGTCCTACTAGGCGGTTGTAGCCGGGAAATTCTTCGGAATATCGAAGACAACCAGCGACGCAACCAAGAGGAATTCCAAGCACGGCGTATGTCTCAGTTGCAAGTTACCTGTGATGGATTTGGATTCAGACGTGGTACGGATGCATATGCCCAATGCTTGCAGCGTGCAAGTAGAGATATGAATGATGCTGCCGATAAGGCTAATGAAGAGCAAAGGGAGCAGTGGCGACGTACGCAATGCTATGCCACAGGGCGATTGAACTGCTGACACATGCCAATAATGAAGCCAGAGGAAAAATTCGAAATTGCGTACTGGGTGGCCGTAGTTTGTCTTGCGCTATACGTAGGGGTACCATTTTTCTCAGTACTGAATTCGGACCCTCTTAAAAATATCCCGTCGAGAATACGAGTGCACAGTGTGTGTAAAGCAAAGGAGACTTGTCAAAAATATGCTGTAGTGAGAAACGAATGTGCCCTAGCATTCAACATCGAGAAATGCATTGACACTCGCATGGAAGGAAAAATTTACTTCATGTGCTCTCCTGATGGTCGTTCTAGATGGAGTGAAAATTTGATAGAGCCGAATTATTTGACATGCAAAGTTGATGATGCAATCACATGGATCGAGTCCTTAAGATAGGAACTACTTCAGCTTTTGCAGTCCTTTCTTATGAGATCGAAGGACACCAGCCAATTCGCGCATCAACGGCCTCGCACCGCCTTGAAATCCGCGCTTTGCGGCTCTTTCCTTGCCGGCGAGTGTTTTGGGCCCAGTTGACAGCTCCCATGGTCTCCAGCGACGTATTAGCTCGGCGCGCAATGCCCTATGCTCAGGGGTTCTGACGTAGCTCATGTACCTCTCCTGATAGTTGGCTTGGCAGATTTTGTGATCGATCCATGGAGGAGTTGACCAGTACGTTGTTGACCTGCTGCGGGCCGGTGGTGATGTTGGCTTGCTTTGCAACGACCACGGAGGGATTCTTGACGGCCGAGTAGGTCTCAAGGGTGGCACGAGATTGGTGCTGAGCGCGAAATGCCAACCGTAGGTAGGCCTCCGTCGCTGGGATATTTGAATTCATGTTCAAGGCAGCCCTACGAGCCATCTCGACAAAGATGCTATTGAGGCTTGTGGCCTGGCTCAACAAAAGGGACTCAAGATGTCGCTTATCCCCATGCTGCGCAGCTTCCACCAGACTGTTTAGCTCAAGAACCATCTCCTTGAGACCCAAGTTAACGCCCATGGTTTTTCTGGCGAACATCGAGGTCACCATACCATTGGAGGTTGTCGGCATGATGGCAAGTTCGGCAAGATCGGTGCCTGCAATCGGATTACTGGCCAGGGTCGGAGCTGACTGATCCAGCTTCTCCGATTTATTAGTCATGATCGTTTCTCGCTTGAAATTCGTAATTGAATTACGGCTGGCATTCGTTAGCCATCTATGCTGACGCTGTGTTTAGCAGCTGCGTATTCCAGTGATGTTGACCAATCAGTCCAGCAACGTGACCAGCGCGTCCAGTTGTATTGACCAATTAATGTCCATCTCAGACATTACAAGCTTTTTGAGTGCAATCCACCAATGTGCCCTGA
>JACCDT011675810.1_pt1 | contig 12270 bp, 17 predicted proteins | sample 7446291 | NCBI WGS metagenome assembly JACCDT01 (sample SAMN15323446, study PRJNA562643) | freshwater metagenome | isolation source: river surface water | place: USA:Blue River Watershed | collected 2017-08-17
AATACCCTTTAGTACGTCATGTGGGTAGATTGCATCGGCGTTAACCTTTACAGTCTTATCACCCTTGACCAACTTAGCCACATACTCAGCGAATGCAGGTGTGTGACGGTTGAATGCCTTCTTGTAGTTGCGAGCAGCCACAGAAGGAACGTGACTAAAGTTAATGTTATCCCAGTCGTTGGCACACATTTGTGTTTCAACAACCTTTGTTAGAGCCACAAGGCTCTTACGGTATTGCTTTGGAGACATTCCGAAGAATGCTCGAACTTCAGCCGCAACCTTGCCCTTACGTGGTGTCCACTTAGCGGCAAGGCCGTTCTTTTCACGCAGAGCATTGCCCAGCATGGTATAAGCGGCTGACTTTAAAGTTGGAGTAGAGAAAACAAAGATGTCGTCCCAACGACCAACTTCAGGAACCTTGCGAAGCAGAGCCAGTGCGGCATCTGGATCGCGCTTTTCCAAATGAACAAGGACGTCACGGAAGAGCTGACGTTCGCCAGCGCCGCCGCGGACATCACGTGCCCATTGTGCGATACGCAGAGCCAAGTCTGCGTCTTCAACATAAGCCGCAGTGAAGGCACCAGTGATGTCCTTACCACGGCTCGCACCGATGTTATAGAACAGATCAACTGTAGCCTTAGCTGTAGACTTACGAGCCTTCATGCCATTAGCAGTACGGGCTTCTTGATTAGCGATTGCGTTTACAAAAGCGTTCATTTTATTTTCCTTTCTGAATGCGTTTTATTTTCAATTTACAAGTTTGAATAAAATATTGCTGTTAGCATTCAATTTAAAATTAACAGGATAGCCGAGACGGTATTTTATTTTCTGCTTGCCCCCATCCCCAGTATATCGGTTCAGTCTCGCAAGCCTATCTGTCATTGTGTCTGCGACAGCGCATAGATGTCTTTCCATCGTCGTCAGTTCCGTTAGCGTCTGTATTGCTACAGATAGGGCACCTTCACAGAGTTTCCTCTCCAGTGTTCCTAACCTTCCAAGTCACCGTCTACTGCATTTCTTGGCGTCAAGTATAGTTTTAGGTTGCTGTATCTATCCTAAGAAATTAACAGGTTAGTTTCCTACTTTTTGTTTACAGTGAGAATTCGAAACTCACCTCGCCTCGGAGCAAGGAGTTTGATGTCCTTACCTTCCCAAGGCCGTTCCATAGTCTGGAAGTTGCTGTACCTAACCTAATTGTCTTAACGTTTTATTAGTATAGCTTAAAGATAATTAGTTGTCAACTAATTTCTTACCAAAACTTCTTGTTGTACACCATTTATAATCATAATTTGTTTGGTATATGTTACACCGTCAATTACGACTGTTTGTGGCGTTACAACAACAGGTGGGTTTTGGATTACCACAGTTTCGGGTCGAGTTGCCGCATAAACAACAGCCCCGCCTATGACTGCGGGAATGACCCAATCTCTATGGTGCCAGGTTTTATGGACATGGTGTCCATGATGATGCCAATGATGTAAACGATGTGGTCCGCCGTGATGAGCAAAACTATTCGTAGATAGTGTTAGACCAAATGCGGCAATAAATCCAATCAACATCGTTTTCATAGCAATCTCCTGTTATATATTTAACGCCTTAACTTACAAAGCGTTTACATTAGGATCTAAACCATTGGATTTTTTATCTCTAACTGAGTCCAAATCTTGATAAAAGCTTTTTTCTTGTTGTGTTAACTCTTTGAAAGTTTTGCGTGGATTACTACACATTACACATTTTGGGTTACCGCAATCCATAGCATGATGCTTTTCTAAACGATGTGGATCTTTAACTGGTACTCCGTTTTCCTTAGCAATTTTGACCTGCTTCTTAACAGCGTTTTCATTCTTTTGTAGACGTTTGCTGTGATTAAACTTGTCTTGCTCAGTACTCATATTACCTCTCACGAATTTTCATTTTTGAGTAAATGTTTTGAACACCTACAGATTGTCTAATTGCATCCTGTAAAGCGTCATGCTTACTGCCTGTAGGCATATCGGGATCGTATCCCAAATCAAATAAAGTCCGTGTGTCTCTGAGTTGCCAATATTGCCACGGTACAGTTCGGTTTAACTGTCGGTACAAATCTTCTATGATAACCAAATCAAATGTAGCACCGTGTGACCAAAAGGCACTACAACCCCAAGCAAACTTATGAAATTTGTCAATAGCTTCCTGGAGAGGAATACGTCCAGATTCACTGAACGCTTCTTCCATAATTTTGGGATCTTGTTTGGCCCACCAATCGAGAGTATTGGGGTCAATTTCTCTTCCAAGCTTATCTTGGTCGTCGAGATTAATTTTAAAATAGATCGAATCTCCATATCCATTACCCCAGGGGTTAAAATGAACTGCTCCGAGACTCAAAACTACTGCTTTGGGGGAGACTGCCATAGTCTCCATATCTACCATTAAGTGTTTAGCCATGTCTTATAGTAACACAGTCTAAACAAAAAGTCAATACATTTTTTTGGGTAATTGCTGATCACGCAACTTTTTTAGCCAGCGAGCACGGGCCGCGCCTTTTTTACGCTTACGGATTTCGGTTGGTTTTTCGTAGGCTTGTCTTTTTAATAGCTCAATTAGAACGCCAGCTTCGTCAACCTTTTTCTTTAGTTTTCGTAAAGCAACATTAACATTGCTTTCTCTAACTTCAACAAAAACGCCTTTCATAGTACTATTTGGTTTTTTCATTAGCTTTGGTTATAAATTTTAATTCAGCCGGGTTGCCCTTAACTGCATCCAGCGTGATATTTATACTGTCCAACCCTCTTTCTCTCAAATCCACAGCATCAAATTGATACGGAATTAGTATTTTTTCCAGGATATTTTTTAATCCTCGAGCGTTAGTATTCATTTCCTTAGCCCGTTCTGCAATAGCACTAAGACTATCATCATCAAAAGTTAGGGTTATCCCGTCCAATTCAAATAGGTATTGATATTGTCTTAATAAGCTATTTTTGGGTTCTTTTAGGATTTGAACGAGTTGATCAGTGTTTAGCTCTTCTACACTAACTGTAATTCCAAAGCGTCCTACAAATTCAGGGATCATTCCAAAGGATATAAGATCCTTTGAAGTATGATCTTTATAGTGATCTTTTTCGTCTTTTTCCGAAGTTACATTAGCTTGGAAACCTATACTCTTTGCTGTGACTCTTCGCTGGATAATCTTATCCAAACCTACAAATGCACCTCCGCAGATAAACAGGATACCTCTGGTATCCATTTCTATCATTTCTCCCTTAGGATGCTTTCTTTTATCGGCGGCCGGAATCCTTACAATGGATCCTTCAATCATTTTTAATAGAGCCTGCTGTACACCTTCGCCGCTTACATCTCGTGTGATGCTGGTATTTTCTCCCTTACGAGCAATTTTGTCTATTTCATCAATATAAACAATTCCTCGTTGAGCTTTATCGATATCACCATCTGCGGCATTGAGTAAACGAATTAAAACGCTTTCAACATCGTCACCTACATATCCGGCTTCTGTTAATCCTGTGGCATCACAGATTGCAAAAGGAATATTAAGGTATTCAGCTAACTTGCGAGCCAGTAGAGTTTTGCCGCAACCAGTTGGGCCTAACAGTAAAACGTTGGTTTTTTCTAACTCAACATCCTTTGTGGGATTATTGACTCTCTTATAATGTTGGCATACTGCTACGCTAAGATTTATCTTAGCTTCGTCTTGACCAATTACATATTCGTCTAAGTATTCTTTGATCCTTACAGGGTTGTAAAGTTTCTTCGTTTCATCTGTAGGAAATTTTTTAACTTTTTCATCTTTAAGTATATCTACACAAAGTTCAACACAGTCATTGCAAATAGCAACATCGTCGCCACCTACAATCATTTTTTCGACTTCTTCTTTTTGTTTTCCGCAAAAACTGCAACTCGGATTATTAGGAATTGTCTTATTCAAAATGTGCCTCTAAAAATTTTTCTACAGAAGGGACAAAGCGTTGATTGATATATGCCCAAAGACTTTTCATGTTTATATCTTTTGTATGATACCAAACCTTAGGTTTGCTTAGAATATAACTCATCAGCCATCGAGTAAATTCAGATTCGGTATCCGCATTGACAAATGTAGCATCAACTCTATTTAAGGCATATAACAACCACTCAGGATTATTTTCTCCTTGATAATAGTATATACTAAGATTGCCTTCTTGATTTTGTTGACTAAGATAATGACTTACACTATCTTGCTGTTCTTCTGTAATATTAACTAAGAGAATACTTGGAGTTTGGTTTTCAAAAAAATCAGGTGGGGTTATTAGGGTTATTTTCTTCATTCTGACGTTCTTTAGCTTTTTGGATATACTCTTGCTCAGTTATCTGAATAGCTTTGTTTATTTCTTGCCATTTACCGCTTTCGGCTTGCTCTTCATTTTGAATATATCCCGGTGGCAGAGATCTTTTATTGTATTTCTGTCCGTCAATTTCTACATAATCTCCCGCACTTAAAACCTTAACCTTTGGTGCGGCCGGTTGTTCTACTACTTCTTCTTTAATTTCTACCTTAGGTTCTTCAACAATTGGTTCTTGTTGTACAGGATCTTCAACCTTAGGTTCCTCTTTAACTTCAGGTTTAAACACCATAGGTGGTTGAAACATCCATCCTGCAGGATATTTAAATCCCTTTTTAAGATACGGATGTGCTTCCAGTATATCAACTGTAGATGTAGATGTAGTGACAGTGGCTGTGCTGACTACGTCAGATTCCTTCTCAGGGCTGTCACCCTCCATGGTTTCTTTTAATTCTTCTGCGGTGGGCTTTTCACCCACATCTGCAACATAAGGATCCGGAGTAGATTCTTCTGATAATTTTCTGTCTCTAAAATTCTGGAAACTAATTTGACTGGCCAGCAGTAATATAACAGCCAATGGATCAAACACTACAATTAGTGTAATGATTACCCATGTAACGGCCTTTTCTAAAATTGTTTGATCAGTTTCGCCGTAGATAAAAGCCGCTATATATTTTAGCGGACCGACTTCCGCTTCAACCTGCCTAACCTGCGCCCGAATAGGTGCGGCTTCGTTATTAAGTTGACTAATTCTTGTCTGCTCGGCTTCAATTTCTTTGGAAATACGAGTGCGATCCCTTTGCTGACCCTTACGTATAGCAATGGCTTTATCCGCACCTTTTTCGTCCTGGGATCGTGCCATAACTTGGTCCACAGCCTCATCCAGCTGTTTAAGTTCTTTGCGTTTAACTTCAACATTTTCTTTTGCTGTTTTAATCTTTTCATCATATATTGCTAACTTTGCTAAAACGTCTCCGCTGACTAAGCTTTGGTCACTATGTGCCTTGCTTAAGAATCCAAATATACCCATCGATGTTATAAACATCAAAACAAATATAGCTATCATCAAATAAGCTTTAACACTTCTTGGAGCTATATTCCAGTTTTGTTTGAGCCATAGGGTAGCTACTAACTTACCTACTTCAAGAACTGTTCCCATAATAATGATGGGAATAACGGCTGCGGCAAAAACGGCGGTAAGGCCTACTACAGAGTAGTAGACCGCTACTGCTGAAATACTCAGCCCGCTTATTAGTGTTAGGTATGCAATTAAACGTTCATTGAAACTTACTGGCATAAGGAATATTTATGGGCCTACCTTGTAGGATTTTCTACCCTGTTTTTTATTTAAGGGTGTATTAAGAACTGTTAAAATTTCAATAAAGGTAGTGTCCAATTCTTTACATACTGTCTTTATTTCTTCAGCAGTCCAACCTTTAACGGGCCACGTTTGCAGTAGATATTGATCAATGTTTTTTTGAAAATCCATTATCGCCTCATCGAAGAGATATCTTTGGCCTCTGAATCAGAAAAAATAGGAACTGCATTAGACTTGTGCATAGTACCAATACCAATAATCTTAGTACCAGTATATACTTTTTCTTTGACCTTAAGAGCCGGGCTCATATCCACACCACCGTTAAGGCTGGGAATGTGAGATGCTGTATCTCGGCGATAGGGTGCTTGTTTGCTTGTATAAACCGGAGCAGACATAGCACGTTCACGCTTGCGATTTTCTTGCTCAAGAGCGTGACGCTTCTTTAGTTCTTTCCACTCTCGATCAAGCTGTTCAGCCTGGCGCTTATGCTCAGCAGAACGCCATTTTACTTTGCCCTTTTTCTTGCCGGTTGTACTCAGCCAGGGACCTTCAAGATGCATACTCATGTCATTGCCTCTGCTTCAGATTTTACACGACCAACACCCTCGAGGACACGTTGAAGTTCTCGAGGCATACCTGTCCATCGAGCAATAGTGCCGTCTGGATTTACTTTAATAGAACCTGCTACTACCCAAATTTTTTGTCCAGTAGCATCTCGGCCTGCCAACTTTCGTACAACACCATTAACAAGTCCATTCAGTGTAGGGCGACCCCTATTCCAATGATAGGTTGTATCCTTGTTAGTCCAAATTTGATCATCACCGCTGTTCTTGCGGCAATATTCTTTAACGGCTGTAAGTGTGTGTTCAGATGGCATAGTAATCTCCTATACACATACTATATGATAAAACCGGTTTTATCGCAAGAGAAATTTTTACCAAATTTACCACTATTTGACTTTCCATTTACTGATTCTTATATCAGTAAAACAATGGCAAACGTCAAATGAGCAGGTAATTGGTTCAGTGGCCCATCTTATTTTTTCTGGCTCAAGGATAGTTCCAATAATACCACCCTCAAAACAATTACCTCTTTTAATCTGTCCATCTTGGTTAATATAAAGACTTTCAATACCTATGTTGCATTTCCAATCTTTAAATTGATTCATTTTGTTGAGTACAATAGGAGCAAAATGATCTACCCTATGATAGTATCCATCCTCGTCTATCATCCTACTCAAAGAGTGATATTGTTTTTTCTTAACATTGTCAGTTATAACTCCAGCCGGAATGAAATCTAAAGTTTTAAGGATCTCATCTTGTTGGGGTGTATACTCAATATTATAGTTAACAAGATCAAATCCCTCAAAATAATTTAACAGTCTTACAGGCTCAACTCCGAACGTCTGTGTGCCGCCCTTAAAGTTTTCCAAGACTTCCATGCAATGATCCCAATGTCTGGGATCCATCATCACACGTAGATTAGTTTCAGTTTCTTCACTAATCATTTTAAGCTTATCAAACCAGTCAGCTCGATCGCTTTCTGTTTGGATAACACTTGGATGATAACTGGCACTAACACCCGACAACTTTGGAGCCATTCTGCTCCACCATTCCTTGGTCCTAATTAGATTTGAATTTACACCAACATGTATACGCTTACCCGATCCTACAACCTTGTCAACAAGTTTTTCAAAATAGGGCCAAGTTGTGGGTTCCCCTCCGCTCATAGAAATTACAGCAAAGGGGAACCTCTCTAAAAGCATGTCCAAAAATTTATCACAGTCCTTCCAATCGAAGGTATTATTTCTTCCCTTGTGTATAAATTCTGGACAGTACCAACAATGAAAAGGACAACTCTGGTTTAAGATCCATGTTATCTGTGTGGGTCCAAAATATCTAATTTGGACTAACGGTTTCATTAGCTGGCCAATACCCTTGATACGGCAACAATAACAGAAGCAATACGACCAATGTCACGAAGTTGTTCTACAGTGTAGCCTTCCTTCTTGAGTGTGTCGTAGTGTGCCTTAATACAAAAATGACACTTGCCAACAATGCTGGCGGCAAGGCTGTATGCTTCAAATCGAGCCTTGGTAGTTCCACCGTGCGTAGCAATCGCATTCATACGTAATTGAGCAGGTAGACCTTTGAGTTGAGGATCATCGGCCATTTCAACATATGGATACCACATGTTATTCATAGCCATTAAACTTGCGGCTGTTAGAGCCGCATCTGCTTCTTTACGATCTGATAGTTCTGCATGTACCCAAGTCCAGAACTTTGTATTACCTGTGGCGAACGCCGCGGCGAGTGCTACCGCTTCGGCCTCTTCGGCTGGCAAGGTGCTTCTTTTTACAACAGCATCCAAATTAAGCTTTGTATCCTTAGCATAATCTGGAATAGTTTCCTTTAAATTATCTACCCATGTAGTCATTTTATATTTCCTTATTGGTATTTGTAGACGGTTCAGCGTAGCTTAAAAATGCTTCTTTAACAAATGGTTCATTAAGCATCATTTGTATAGCTACAATTACCAGAACACCTGCACCAATCCATACAGTCTTAGGCCAACGTTCCATGATCTTTGCAACCACAGTACTACCAAACAATATAATAGGTACGCTGAGCAGTAAACCAAAGATAATCAACCACCAGTTACCTCCTGCGGCACCAGCGATAGCCAGTGCATTGTCTAAGCCCATTACAGCATCGGCCCAGATGATAGTACCCATTGCACCCCAGAAGCTTGTAGCGGCATTTACTTCTTTGTGATCGCCTTCCTTTTGACTAACCAATGTATATGCAATGTACAATAATGCTATACCACCGACCAGTCTAAGTCCAGGTATCATCAACAGATATGTTAGTGCGGCAACACAGGCAAACCTAACTGCTACGGCGCCAAATGTTCCCCATATTAGCGCCTTCTTTCTTAGTTCAGGCGGAAGATTGCGACTGGCCATGGCAATGACCAAGGCATTCTCCCCACCTAATACTACATCAATTAATACTATGGCACCGAGTGCCCAGATTAATTCAAGCATTACAGAGTCTCGCCGCCAACAGTACGGTTACAGGCACAGAGTTCGCCAGTCTGTAATGCATCAAGAACACGCAGAGTTTCTTCTGGGCTACGACCAACGTTCAAGTTATTGACAGTAACGTGCTGGATAACATTGTCTGGGTCGACAATGAATGTTGCACGAAGTGCGGCTCCTGCTGGCGCATAGAATACACCAAGCTGTTCAATTAGACTTAGATTGGTAAATCCATTGCCACGTTGTGTGTCAGCAAACTGGATATGCTTGATCTTCTTGAGATCTTCGTGAGCGGCTTGCCATGCAAGTTTGCAGAACTCATTGTCTGTACTGCCAGTGAGCAATACTGCATCGCGGTCAGCAAAATCTTGGAATAACTTGTCATATGCTACAATTTCTGTAGGGCATACAAAAGTAAAATCTTTTGGATAGTATACAATTACTTTCCACTTGCCTGCAAACGATTCTTCTGTAATTGTAAAGAAATCATCCTTGCCTGGGTTCACGCCTGTTACGGCAAATTTTTCTAACTTATCACCAACTGTTTTCATGTGTGTTTCTCCTTATGTTAAGTGGTAGTATATTATATAGTTTGTCCTGTACAAAAGTCAAACAGTTTTTGATTTTGTAAGGCTGGTTTTTAGTTCGTTATAAATCTCAACTGATTTAAGTTTAGAGGGATCTTTTGGAAAGTTTTGCCATTCGTCCTCTTCAACGCTCTTGGTTATCATAATTTCATAATCATGACCGTCGCTGGTGTACAAATGAATAGTTTCAGTTCCAACTACTCCTGTTGCGGCTTTTTTAAGAGCTTCGGATAGAGCCAGCATTGCGGCTTTTTCTCCGACTATAAAGGCCTGCCCTTTGGTTTCTTTGGGTTGATAAAGATGTAATCGTGATTTCACATTCATATTAACTCTTGTAACTTGAATCTTTTATGTTTATATACAGTAACATATTCTGTGTTATTTTTGTACCCCAATTTGCCCACGCCCCAAACTATAGGTTGATCGTGAAACGAACAGGCGTGAGGCAAGACTACATCGAGGTATTTTCCGTTTCCGGTTCCAAGGGTTACAAATGTTATGTATTCTTTAGCGTTAGCCTTAAACACTCTATAATTTGCCACCAAACCACAGAACTCAACTTTACCTGGCTGTCTAACTTCTTGACACACTGGTACAAATCTTTGAGAGCGCCAGCGTCCGGTTTTTAATAAATCTTCAATTTCGCCGCCTTGGCCAATAGACGGCACGGCGCCTGCAAGTTTAGCTTCTTGCCAATAAACCCAACGAGCATACGATCCTTGACAATGTTTTAAAGAGGCACGCCAAAATGCTTCCGGATTATGTGCTTTTTGATATGCCAATGCCCAAATCAATCTACCAAGATTAATCGCATGAGCACGACATAGACCAAAATGGCTGAGCTCCTTGAGTGCTAATAGTACGTCATCCTTTCTTGGATGGTCGCCAACCAGTTGCATAAACTCAAACATTTTTTCTTCATTCTTTTTAGCGAACGCTCTACGCCACATATCAGCAGTGTATTGATCACAGCCAAGAATTTCAGATATAAGCTCAATAGCATCATCTTCAAACACTATGGTATCTTGAAACCCATCCTTACTCCAATCTTGGAATGCCGAGGCTTTACGTCTGCCCATTGTTGCTACAGGTCTAATTAATGCAGTAGCCAATGTACAATCTGATCTGCTCTTAGGTTTAATTGCTCGGAACAATCGTTTCATAGCAGGCGACTCTGCCTGTGTTACTCCAAGTACATCTCCGCTACAGAGTATTTCAGCAGTGGCTTCGTCATACTCGGGATAATCCATAAGGTCACGCTGTTCTATTTCCCATAGCTGGCTTAATCCTCTATTAGCTAATATATCAATCTTAAAGTGTTCAAGATCTTCAATTTCATATTTGTCCAAAAGGATTTGATTTTCTGCATTAATTAAACTCTTTGGAACAGAACGATCGAAGATCAATATGCCACCGCAGTGCTTTGATATGCATCTTTTCTTGCCAAGTAACTTTTTGGCAAGACGTTTTGCATCTTCGGCAAACTCTGGAACAACTTTATCCAGATCAATATTCCTTGGTAGCCGACCTTTAGCACCGTAACGTTTTGCGGCTTCCCTAACCGCAGACTTTTCTTTGTAGGTTACATAATTTGAAACCCTTGCACTCTGACCAGGCCAGTGCTTGAATATACGATTCATTACAGTTTCTTGTTGCCAGTGCGGGAAATCAAGATCAATGTCTGGCAAGTCATCACGCTTTGGATTCATAAAGCGTGACAGGGGTATACGTTCTTTTATTGGGTCTACATCACTAATTCCCAGTAACCAACATATGAGACTGGAACCTGCAGATCCTCTGGTGATGTGTGGAATATCTTTTGTTAGATCAAGAATTTCTCTAACTCTTAGAAAGTGTTTTGCAAAGCCAAGTTTTGCTATTATTTCTAATTCTTCAGTTAACCTATCTGTATATTCTTTAGTATCTGGTAGTTCTCTTGTAAATTTACTGATTAAAATTTCTAATTCTTTGTATCTTGATTCCATAATATGCCTTAACGTTGCCTAAGGCTAATATTTAATATCCAAGATATCACTCTAATCAATTATTTGGACAAGGATCTTTTGACGGCATTCCAAAGTCCGTTGTTAGGAATATTGTTTTTAAAAACTTTATATTTTGAAACAAAAGTATCTTCTACACTTTTTTCTATCAATGTAGGTAATGCTCCTGATTTAACTTGTATTTCGGCCGCAGTTTGTAAATTATACATATTCCAAAAAGCTTCTTCTACATTGTCAGCAAGTACAGTGGCACCGTGACCGGCCATTAAAATAAATTTTACATCCCCTTTAATTAAATTTTGAAGATCTAAATAATCTTGGCCCATAACCACAGGTCCTCCATAGGGATGATTAACCACTCCTTCTGCTCTTATTACTAAGGCATGCTGACTAATAGGTAAAACACCTCTTGGATCATTCGCTAATGCACATACATCGGGACTATGCCAATGCACTACCCAATTTGTTTCTGTCCTTACTTCATGAATAGCTCGATGTAGCATCCAACTGCTATTAGCAATAGGACCTCCATTGCCTATGATCTGACCAGTGATATCAATTTTAACAAGGTTATCAGGAGTAACTTCGTTAAACATTAAACCATATTCATGGATTAAGAAATGTTCAGTGCCGGGGATACCAACAGAAGTGGGAGTAAAAATTAAATCGTCCCAACCCATTTTATGCATAGCGTTATAAAATATAGCTAAGTCTTCTCTTAGTTTTTGTTCGTCCATTGTATACGATTTTATTGAAAATGGGTGCCGAAGCACCCAGGTGGTTTCTGTTACGAGGTATTTCCTACCCTAAGCAGTGTTTAGGCTGCTAATGCGAACTGTTCGTCGTTTGCATTTACGTTGTTTTGCTTTTTACGTCTACTCCTGACGTGCTGTCCACTCTGTTACTCTTTGCCCTGTCGAAACCATTTTCATCCCCACCTAAATATACCTCAATACATTTAGGTGGAGATGGCGAGATTCGAACTCGCGTCCAAGACCTGTTTCTCTTTGCT
>JACCDT010541198.1_pt1 | contig 12262 bp, 12 predicted proteins | sample 7446291 | NCBI WGS metagenome assembly JACCDT01 (sample SAMN15323446, study PRJNA562643) | freshwater metagenome | isolation source: river surface water | place: USA:Blue River Watershed | collected 2017-08-17
GGTAATACGCAGCCCGGTGTGGCGCTAGGTTTTTGGGTTTTGGGATAGGCAACTCATGATCTGGCGGAATTTCGACGACGTTTGCGAGCAGATCTCGGCATCTGGGCTGATCATCGACCCGAATCGCGGGCTGGAAGTCGGGACGTCGACGTTTGTGCGGTGTGCGGTCGTCGGCGATCGGGAAAAGCGGGGCTGGTACAAGCTGCACGCGCTGCCTGTCGGCGGTGGCGACGAGTTGATCGTGGGGTCGTTTGGCATCTGGTCGGCGAATGACCAGGCGCCGCAGAAAATCATCCTCAAGCGTGAGGATCGGCCGCGCATCACGCCGGAGCAGGCTGAGGCGATACGCGCGCGCCAGCTCGCCGACCGCAAGGCTGCCGATGCCGACCTTCTGCGGCGCCATGAAATCGCGGCGCGCAAGGCTGGCGGCTGGTGGCGGAAGTGCGGCGAGATCGGCGAGAGTGCTTACCTGTCCCGCAAGGGACTTCCGGCTGGCCGGCTGTTCGGGGCCCGGCTGTCTCCCACTGGCAATCTGGTGATTCCGGTGCAGGACGGCAAGGGGAAGACCTGGGGCCTGCAGGTGGTCTATCACGACCCGGCGATCAAGAAGCGCAAGGGAAGGGACAAGGATTTCTGCCCGGCTGGCCTGGCGAAGAAGGGCCACTTCTTTCTGATCGGCTCGCCGATGGCCGGAAGCGTGGCGCTGCTCTGCGAGGGGTTCGCGACCGGCGCCAGTCTGCACGAGGCGACGGGCCTGCCGGTGGTCGTCGCGTTCGACGCCGGCAACCTGCTGCCTGTGGCGCAGGCGGTTTGCAAGACGTACCGAGGGCTGCGCCTGCTGGTCTGTGCCGATGACGACTACCTGCAGACGTGCCGGGCCTGCTCGACCTGGACGACCGTGGCGGATCCGGAGTGCTCCGCTTGCGGCGAGCCGCACGGCAAGGGTAACGCCGGAGTCGAGTCGGCCAGGTCCGCGGCGCTCGCTGTTGGCGGCCACGTGGTGACGCCGATCTTCCCTGGTGAGCGGCCGACGACGCACAAGGGGCCTACCGACTTCAACGATCTGCACGTCCACCCCGATGGCGGGCTGTCGATGGTGGCGCGCCAGATCGAGGCCTCCCTCTCGGCGCATGGGTGGCAGTCCGGACGGCTGAGGCCTATCCGGGCGGCAGCCGTTGAGGAGGGGGGAGGGGCCGCGCCGCGCCAGCCTATGCGGGGTTTGTACTCGCTCGACGAGGCGTGCGAGCGCTGGACGCTGCTGTATGGCTCCGACGGCGCGTACTTCGACGCTGTCGAGCACATCATTGTGCGGAAAGCCGACGTGCTCGCACTGATCCCAGACCATGCCGCGCGCGACTGGAAGCTGCGGCCTGACCGCAAGGTGGCGCGGTTTTCAGAAGTTGGCTTTGACCCCACGGAGAAAGACGCGCGCGTCGTCTGCAACTTGTGGGGGGGCTGGCCGACGACGCCGAAGGCTGGCGACTGCCAGATACTCCTGGACCTGCTGCAGTGGATGTGTTCCCTGGAGTCCAACAGCCGAGAGGCTTACGACTGGGCGCTGCGCTGGCTGGCCTATCCGCTGCAGCACCACGGCGCCAAGATGAAGACGACGCTGGTCTTCCATGGCATGCAGGGCGCCGGCAAGAACATCTTTTTTGACGCGATCGCCAGCCTGTATGGTGAATACGGCGGCACCGTCGACCAGTCTGCGGTAGAGAGCCAGTTCAACGACTGGGCGAGCCGCAAGCTGATGTTGATTTTCGACGAGGTGGTCGCGCGGAACGAGCTCTACTTTCTCAAGAACCGGATCAAGTCGCTGATCACCGGCGACACCATCCGGATCAACCCAAAAAACCTGTCAGCCTGGCAAGAGCGCAACCACTGCAACGGCGTCTGGCTGTCGAACGAACTTCACCCGACAGCCGTCGAGCTATTCGACCGGCGCCACTTCATGATCTGGACACCGCAAGCGCTATCTCCTGGGTTTTACAAGGACGTGGCCGCCTGCCTGGCCAATGGCGGCCGCGAAGCCCTGCATCATTACCTCGTCAATCTCGACCTCGGCGATTTCGACGAGCACAGCAAGCCGCCGATGACCGATGCCAAGCTCGCCGTCCAAGAGCTTTCCATGGGCTCGATCGAGCGCTTTTGCCGCGACTGGCTGGCCGGAGAAACGCGCTATCCCGTGTGCGCCTGCGCCTCCTGGCAAATCTATCGGGCCTATTCGCGCTGGTGCGTGTCTTCCGGCGAGAAGCCGAGGAGCCAGAACAACCTCTCGGGGTACCTGCGCAAGCAACCAGGCTGGCGGATCGACCTCAAGGACGTTTTCGACGACGCGTACTACGGCGGATCGCCGAAGCGCACGCGCCTGGTGATACCGGACGAGGCCGCCGTATCGGCCCACGAGGACGGCGACAAGTACCGCAAGGCCGCCGACAAGACCGAGGCGCAATGGGCGACAGACTGCGTTTTCGCATTCAAAGACGCGCTTGGAGGCGACGACTGACCATGAGCGAACACACCGAACGCGGGGCGAACGCATGGGCGAACGCACGCAAACCCTTGCCGTTTCTGGCACCGAACACAACGAACGCATCCGGCGCGCGCACTACACGCGAGACGTACACGCACGACACGGGAGGAATGCGCACATGCGCAATCTCGCGCCACGTTATGGGTGCGTTCGGTGCGTTCGTTGTGTTCGGTGCCAGTGTTTACGCGGGTTTGCGTGCGTTCGCCCATGCGTTCGCTGCGCTGCCGGTGCGTTCGCTCGCGCGCGCCCGCCCTCTCTACTCTATTTTTTTCTGAAAAGAAGAGAGAGAGAAGTGGAAGCCAGCCCGCTCCGCGAAACCCCGGCCGCCTTTGCCAGGCGCCTCGGCGTGCACAAGAGCACGATCAGCCGGGCCATCGCTGCTGGCCGGCTGCATCTCGACGGCGGCTTCCTCGATGTCGACTCGAGCCTGCGACTTTGGCAAGCCACCAAGCCGGGCCTACGCCCTGACGTCCTGGCGCGCCACGCCGCGAAACGCGGCCAGGCCATACCGGAAGCCTACCCATCCTCCGTAACGCCCCGTAGCGCGCCTGCGCGCCTCGGCGACAACGCGGAAGCCGCTGAATACGCCGTCGCCGACGTGGGCGACGCCGACGACCTGTCGGAGATCCTCGCCGACGCCGCCGCCGAACCCGCTCCGGCAGCCGCTGACGGCGCGCCCCGCCTCGCCGACTACACCCAGGCGCTACTCGCCTCGCAAAACGCACTCGCCAGGCTGTCCATCCAGCTTCGCACCCACAAGCGCTACCCGGCAGACGCTATCCAGGACGAGGCGCAAGCGCTCGGCGCCACGCTGCGCGGCGCGCTCGAACGCCTCGTCGACCAGACCGCCCCGCGCCTCGCCGTGCAAAGCGACCCGGCCGCCCGGCGCGCGCTGCTCGATGAGCAAGTCAACGCCCTCGGCCGCACGCTGCGCCGCGAGATGCCGCGCGCCCTGCGGCGCCTGCGCCTCGCGGGAAAGAAAACGGCATGACCACGCCGCACAGAGCACGTCTGTTGATACGTGATACCGATGGCAGATCGGGGCGGGGCGGCTTCGGCCACCACGATAACCGCACCTTTCACAGAGCCAGCGCCCGGACCTCTGATCAATCTGCCTATCCGGGCACCCATTCCAGCGGGGCGCTGCGATGAGCGCGCCAGCCAAACCCCTGCGCCAAGCCATGCCGCGCGTTGCCGAGTTCATCGATGCCGCGCGCGAGGCCTTCGGAGCCGCGGCCGTCGATCGCGCCATCCGCAACGGCCTGGCCGGCGGCACCGACTTTCACGCCAGCGAAGGCGGCCATACCGTCGGCCACCTGCCGGCCGCTCCTGGCGCCAGCTTCAGCTTCGACCAACTGCAAATCACCCGCAAGAGCAAGGACGCCAAACCATGATCCCCGCCGCCACCGTAATCCACGCCGAGCCGCCGCACTCCTGCGACGGGTGCCAGCATCTTGCCGAGGCGAGCCAAGCTGGACCCGGATCCGCCCCGGTAATCCGCTATGTGTGGTCACGCAGTTGGTGCCGTCTGCACGTCACCCCGTTCGCGCGCTGCGCGCTCTACGAAAAGCAGCCCACCGGCAAGCCCTCCCACCTCTCCAGCCTGATGACCCGATAGGCCAGCCATGATACCCATATCCGTGCGCCTCGAAGGCTTCGACGCCCTGGCCGCCAGCCTCGGCGACCAGGCCCGCCAGATTCCTTTCGCCGCTTCGCTCGCGCTCAACGCCACCGCCCGCACCGTGCGCCAGGCCACGCTCGCCGAAATGGCCGCGCAGTTCGACCGCCCGACGCCGCTGGTCATGAAAAGCCTGTTCATCGCCCCGGCCACAAAGGCCAAGCTGCAAGCCGCCGTGTACCTCAAGGATCGCGAGATCGGCGGCAAGAACTCCCGCTCCATGGCCGAAATCCTCGGGCACCAGTTCGCCGGCGGAACGCGCCTGCGCAAGCGCATGGAGAACGCCTTTACCGCCGCCGGGCTCATCAGCCTCGGCGAATACCTCGTTCCCGGCCCCGATGCCAAGCTCGACCAGTACGGCAACCTGTCGCGCGGCCAGGCGCAGCAGATCTACGCCGCCCTGCGCCTCTTCCGCGACCCCTACCAGAACGCCACGCAGAGCCCGCGCAGCCAACGCCACGCCAAGGCCGCAGGGCGCATCTTCTGGTCGGACGGCAAAGGCGCCAACAAGCGCCGGCGCGGCCTGTGGGCCACCGATGGCCGCGGCTTCCCCAAGCTCCTGATGCTGGTCATCCCGACTCCGGTCTATCGCCGGCGCATCGACATGGACCGCCTCGCCGCGGACATCGTCGATCGCGACTTCCCCGCGAATTTCGACGCCGCGCTGAAGAAGGCGCTGGCGACGGCGCGCTGAAATCCGAAGGTGGACATTGAATGAGTTGGAGCTATTTGCCGGAGCCGGCGGGGGAATCTACGGAAGCTTGCTGCTCGGACACACTACCGTCTGCGCTGTGGAAATCCTTGACTACAACCGGCGCTTGTTGCTGCAGCGCCAGCGCGACGGAGTCTTCCCGTGATTCCCAATCTGGGACGACGTGCGCACGTTCGACGGCCGGCCATGGCGCGGACATGTCGACGTCGTGTCAGGTGGATTTCCGTGTCAGGACATCAGCGCCGCAGGAAAAGGCGCCGGAATCGACGGCGAGAAATCCGGACTCTGGCGAGAGATGGCGCGCGTCGTTCGCGAGGTTCGACCGCGGTTCGTCTTCGTGGAGAACAGTCCAATGCTCCTTGTTCGAGGACTCGGCACAGTGCTCGGTGATCTGGCCGCGCTCGGGTATGACTGTCGCTGGACTTGCCTATCCGCTGCCGACTGTGGGGCGCCGCACAAGCGGGACAGGATCTGGATTTTGGCGCACGCCAACAGCGCAGCAGCCTGGAGTGCGGGCGGAACGGCTTGTTCCGATAGAGGGTGGAGTTGCCGGCGGGATGAATCGGCATTTCGACAAGCACACCGGGAGGATGGCGCAGATAGGCTTGCACCATCAGGTCCTGCTTCGCACACCGAAGGCATCGGACGCGGACAAGGGCGGACGCGGCGAACTCCTGCACCAGATCAAGACGGGTTCGCCTCGTGGCATTCCGACGCCCAGAGCGAACGATGCACAGAAACTCGGGAACATCGATGCGACGAACCCGCGCAACGGTCTGGCGGGATTTGTGCGGATGCCGACGCCAGCATCATCGGACTGGAAAGGCAGCAGCAAACCTGGCCAGAGGATAGGGCAACTGACGGACCCGACAATGGAAGTGATTCCGGCCGGTGGCCGGCTGAACCCGACGTTTGTCGAGTGGCTCATGGGGTGGCCGATTGGAAGCGCCGCATTATCGCCATTGGCAATGGACAGGTTCCGCGAGTTCGTGCAGCAGCATGGCGGATTCTGACCGCTGGCGCGCATTGAAATGACCACCGCCACCCTCACCGAACTCCAGACCGAGCGCGCGCGCCTGAAGGCGCTTGACGCTCGGCGGGAGCTTGACGAGGCCACGGCACAGACGCGGCGCGCGGATGATCTGCTGCGCGCCGCGCTGGCCGTGCGGGCCCTGCTGGCGGACGTCCTGCGCACGGTCCCGGCGCGCCTCGCGCAGGCGATCGAAGGCGAGCAGGACGAGACCCGGGTGCACTACCTGCTTTCCGACGCCGTGCATACCCTGCTCGACGACATCGGCAGGCGCGCCGAAGCGGCGAGCAGCGCGCTGCCCGAGTTCGGCGCGCGCTTTCGCCGTGGCGCCCGGCCGCGCTCGCTGCAGACCGTCTCTCAGTGGGCGGACAAGCAGCGCTGGCTGATCGCCGGGACCAACGCGCCCGGCAAATGGCGGACCGACCTGACCCCCTACCTGCGCGACATTCAGGACGACCTGTCCGAGCACTCCCCGGTGCGCACCGTCGTGTTCATCAAGAGCTCCGGCGTCGGCGGAACCGAGGCCATGTTCAACTGGCTCGGCTACTGCATGCACCACCTGGGCAACCGCGACATGCTGGTCGTCGTGCCGTCGCTCGAACTGCGCGACCGCTCATTCAATCCGCGCCTGTCCAAGATGATCGGCGAGAATCCTCCGCTCGCCGATCTGGTCAGCCGGGCCTCGCGCAGCAGCGCCAACCGGGCCGACATCCTCGAGTACGGCGCCAACGCCCGGATCATCAAGGCAGGAGCAAACAGCGCCGACTCGCTGCGCTCCGACCACTTGCCCTACGTGATCTGCGACGAGGTGGACGCCTACAAGTGGGACGTCGGTGGCGAGGGCGACCCGATGACGCTGATCGAGAACCGGCAACGCAACTTCTCGCGCGCGAAGACCTTTCTCGTCTCGACGCCGACCAATGCCGACGAGAGCCGCATCGACCAGGCGTATCAGCGCAGCGACCGCCGCCGCTATCACGTCCCTTGCCCGCACTGCGGCGACTTCCATCACCTCAAATTCAGCAATCTCAAGTACCGCACCGAGGTGGCCGAGTCGCCCACGCCGGGCGCCGCTGAAGCCAAGGTCGTCGTCGACGCCTGGTACGTCTGCGAATCCTGCGGTGCCGAGATCCTTGAAGGCGAAAAGCCGGCCATGCTCGCCCGCGGCCGCTGGATTGCCGAGCGCCCGCGCGTCAAGCTGGTGCGCGGCTACCACATCAACGCGCTCTATGCCCCGATCGGCCTCGGCTTAAGCTGGCGCCAGGTCGCACAGAAGTGGGTCGACGTGCAGGGCGACACCGCCGCGCTCAAGGCGTTTGTCAATACCTATCTCGGCGAAGTCTGGCGCGAAGAAGGCGACGGCGCCGACGCCGCCAGCGTCCTCGCACGCGTCGAAACGTACACCCTCGACACGCTGCTCGCCGCCCGCAAAGTGCGCCGCCGCACCGGCGGCGTCGACGTGCAAAAGGACCGCCTCGAATGCTCGCTTGTCGCTTGGGGCGACGGCGAGGAGGGCTGGCTGCTCGACCATGAGATATTCCCCGGCGACACCGCCACCCCGGAGCCGTGGGACGCCCTGGGCGACTACCTGCGCGACGCACGCGTCGCCATGGTGTGCGTCGACGCGGGATACAACACGTCGATGGTCATGGCCTTCTGCGCCGGAAAGCGCTGGGCCTTGCCGACCAAGGGCGTCACCGGAACGGGCCGCCCGCTGATCGAGGACGCGCTCCGCCGCAATAAGCGCCTGCGCGTGCGCCGCAAGAAAGGCCAGCCGATCGAGCCGCTCGGCGTCGATCAAGCCAAGGCGCTGATCTATGCCCGCCTCAAGCTGCCAACGCCCGGCCCTGGCTACCTGCATTTCCCGGCGGACCCGGCCTTCGACGACGAATACTTCGCCCAGCTCGCCGCCGAGCAGTTGGTCAAGCGCATCCGCGGCACGCGCGTGTTCAGCGAATGGAAGCAGCTCCGCCCGCGAAACGAAGCGCTCGACTGCCTGATTCTCGCGCTCGCCGCGTGTCGGCTTGCCGGACCGCTCGCCGGTGGCACCCGCGCGACGCCATCTGGCGCCGCTGCCGATCGCGACGACGGCCAAGCGCAAGACGCCGACCAGCAATCGACGGACGGGCCCAGCGCCAGCCAATCCGGCGCCGATGGCGCCGCGACAGCCACCGCCGCCCCCCCAGCCGACACCGCCGCCAAAGTCTTCGCCGCGATGATGGCCGCCCGCGCCGCAAAGTCCCGTGTCCGGCGATAGCCTTCGCGAAATCATCGACACCGCCCGGCAGGCCCTGCCGGAGGTGCCCGCCGACGTGTGGGAGCGCTTCGAGGCGGCCGTGCGCCGCGAGCACGGCGCCACGCGAATCTACATCGCCGCCCACTCGAAGCGCCGCCTGCTGCGCGAGATCGCCGCGCCGGCCGAGGCAGAAGACGCCGCCGCCCTCGCGCTACGCCTCGGCGTCAGCGTCCGGCGCGTGCAGCAACTGCGGCAACTCTGCAAATAACCGAACCCGATGAGTCCCCCATGACCCAACCCACCGAAACCGACCCCGCCCGCATCAAGCGCCTTGCGGAAAGGCTAGCGACCATGGCATTTTCCCTGGAATCTGGAGGAGGCGAAGCCGCTACGCTGTTCCTCGCCGCCGAAACCCTCGACGCGCTCGACAACGCCTTGCGCAAAGAGCGCGAGACAGCGATGTGGCTCGATGCCGCCATGCACGATATCGCCGTGCTGCTCGGTGGCGGGCAAGTCAGCCCATACGAACGCACCGACGACCCGATTGCCCTGGCGCGTAGCAAGGCGGGGTATGCGTGTCTGGGTGTGGATCGCGCCAAGGCCGGCTGAACGACGCCGTCAGCGAAGGGCGTGCGGCCAGCGAAATTTCTTGCCTATTTTCCCCGCCCAGGGTCCGCCACCATGACGCCCCATGACCCTGGCCATTCCCGACACCGAGCCGCTTTCGATCCGCGCCGGCGATTCCCTCTCCTGGTCGCGCTCGCTCCCCGAGTACTCCGCCGCTGACGGCTGGACGCTCAAATACCGCATTCTCTGGACGACGGGCAGCAGCCCGGCCGCCTTCTCGGCGGTCGGCGTCCTCACGAAGCACACCGTCACCCTCACCGCCGCCGTCACGGCCGCCTGGGCCGCTGGCCGCGCGACCCTGTTCGTTTTCGTCGAGCGCACCATCGCCGGCCCGGCGACCGAACGCGTGTCGCTCGAAACCAAAACCATCGACATCGCGGCCAACCTGGCCACGGCCACCACCTTCGACGGCCGCAGCGCCAACGTCAAGGCGCTCGACGACCTGAAAGCTGCGATGGCCAGCTACTGCACCGCCGGCCACGGCCCGGTGGCCGAGTACCAGATCGGCGATCGCCGCATGAAATTCCGCAGCACTACCGAGATCGCCGACCTGATCGCCTACTACGAGCGCCAAGTCGTTCTTGAACGGGGCGGCCGCCATGCCGTTTATTACCGCGGCTGACCCGGAGACGACCCGCATGCGCCTGCTCGACCTCCTCGCCAAGCCCTTCCGCCGCGCCCCTCGCGAAACCGCCGCCGAGCGCGCCGCGTGGATCGACAGCGCCGTTCGCGGCATCGCCGCGCAGTCGCACCAGGCGCAGATTTCCCAACTGCGCACCGCCTCGCGCAGCTTCGAAGCGGGCGAGACGCCGGCCTGGGTAGCGTCCTGGGCGACCACCGCCGCCGGCATCAATGAAGACCTGCACAACCAACTGCCGACCCTGCGCGCCCGCTCGCGCAACCTCGCGCGCAACAATGAGTGGGTCAAGCGCTACCGCATCCAACTCGTCGACAACGTGCTCGGCGCCGCCGGCATCCGCCTCCAGATGCGCCTGCGCCAGGCCGCTCGCGGCCGCCAGCCCACCGCCGGAGCCGCCCCGCTCGACAGCGAAGCCAATGCGCTCCTCGAAACCGCGTGGGCTACCTTCGGCAAGCGCGGCAACTGCGAAGTCTCCGGCAAGCTCTGTTGGAAAGAGATCGAGACCCTGATGCTGTGGACGCTCGCGGCAGACGGCGAAATCCTCTACCGCTATCGCCCCGGCGCCGGCCCGTACCGCATCCAGATTCAACTCCTCGACCCCACGCTGCTCGACGTCACCGTGCGGCGCGAGTACCAGGGACGGCGCGTGCGCATGGGCGTCGAGATCGACGACGACGGCAAGCCCGTCGCCTATTGGCTGCGCGCGGCCAAAGCCGGCGACCTGGGCATGGATTCCAGCACCGTCGGCGCGCACCAGCGCATCCCCGCCGAGCACATCCGCCACCGCTTCCTGGTCGAAGAAGTGGACCAGATTCGCGGCGTCCCGCAGCTCGCCATCGGCGCGCGGCGACTGCACATGCTGCACGATTTCGAAGACGCCGCCGCCGTCGCCTGTTCCAACAGTGCCAAGCGCCTCGGCTTCTTCGTCAGCCCGAGCGGCGACGCGCCGCCCGGCTTCGCCGACCAAATCGTTTCCAGCGTGCTCGACGCCGCGCAGGCCGCCGGCAAGGTGCTCACGCCGGAGGAAATCCAGCAGATCACCGCCAGCGCCGAGAAATACACCACCACCGTTCCCGGCACATTCGACACCGTGCCGACCGGCTACGACTTTCGCCAGTACGACAGCCCGTGGCCAAACATCGACTCGACCGAGTACGTCAAGAGCCAGGTCCGCGGCTGGTCCGCCGCTCAGGGCGCCTCGTATGTGTCGATCGGCAACGACCTCGCCGACGTCAATTACAGCTCCGCGCGCGTCGGCATCCTCGACGAGCGCGAGCACTACAAAGAGCTCCAGGCGCGCCTCATCTCCTGGCTGCACGAAGATGTCTTCGAGACGGTGCTCCCCTACCTGGCCGCCGCGACTCCCGGCCTGCAAGTCTCTCGCCTTCCCGACTACCTCGCCGCCGCCACCTGGCAGGCGCGTCGCTGGCAGGGAATCGACCCGGTCAAAGAGTCGCTCGCCGACGAAACCAACCTCAGCAATGGCCTCACCTCGCGCAGCCGACTGATCATGTCGCGCGGCGAAGACCCCGACGAAATCGCCGCCGAGCGCGACGCCGACGTCTCCCTGTTCGGTCCGCTGCCGACCGCCACGCCTCGCGACCCCGCCCCGGGGGTCGACCCAGCCGACCCAGCCGACCCGGCCGATATGGCCGACATGGCGGACGGCCAGCCAGCCAAGAAATCGGCATCGCGAAATTTCTTGCCTAGTTCCCGTCTGCGCCGCGTTTGACAATCTCGCCATGACGACCGCTACCGCCACCGCCTCCGCCACCGCCCCATCGCCATCCGCCCACGCCGCTCCGGTTCGCTCGCGCATCGATGGCATGTTGCATCGCCGCCTGCCGGCCACGCTCGCCGTGCGCGAGATCGCCGACCGCGCCGCCGGCGATCAGCGGCTGTACCTCACGCTGTCGGTATCGTCAGAGACTCCCTATCTGCGCGATTCCGGCTGGGAAGACCCGTGGATCGAAGTGCTTGGCCACACCCCGGACGAGGTGGATCTGACTCGCCTCAACGGCGGTGCGCCACTGCTTGCCAATCATGACCGCTACACCGCCACCGGCGCCACGCCGCTGGCCGGAATCGGCGCCGTCGATCGCGCCTGGCTGGAGGGCGGAAAACTCTACACCGAAATCACCGTAAGCGGCCGCGACGCCCTGGCCGATCTGCGCCAGGACATCGTCGACGACCTGGTGCGCAACGTCTCCATCGCCTACATCATCGACGAGCGCGTCCTCACCAAAGTCGCTGGCTCCGGAGCCCCGGACGAATATCGCGTTACCCGCTGGACCCCGCACGAGGTGTCCCTTGTCGACATCCCCGCCGACGCCACCGTCGGCATCGGCCGCGCCGCTGCAGACGCCGTCCCGTCCACCACGTATCGAATCATCGCTATCGACCAACCGCCCGCCGAGGGCGCCACCACTAGGAGCCACACCATGGACCAAGCCACCGCCCCGGCGACCGAACCCGCCGTTACCCGCAGCACCAGCAAGCAGACCGACGGCATCGACCTCGAACGCGCCCGCATTCGCGAAATCATGGCCGTCGCCAAGCAATGGAACGTCCCCGAACTCGCCGAGAAGGCGATCGAGAGCGGCCAGGACGCCGATATTTTCGCCACGCGCGTACTCGCCCACCTCAAGGACACCGGCGCGCTGCGCGTTGCCGAAACGCCGGAAATCGGCATGACCCCAAAGGATGTCGAATCGTTCTCCTTCTGCCGCGCCATCCTCGCCGCCAGCGACCCGCACCACGCCGCCACGCTCGCCCCGTTCGAACTGGAGTGCTCGCGCGCCGCTCA
>JACCDT011048898.1_pt1 | contig 12262 bp, 8 predicted proteins | sample 7446291 | NCBI WGS metagenome assembly JACCDT01 (sample SAMN15323446, study PRJNA562643) | freshwater metagenome | isolation source: river surface water | place: USA:Blue River Watershed | collected 2017-08-17
CACTGTCGCGGAACGATTAAGTGGAATGCCATTTAAGTAAGCCGTAATGATTTCAGGCGACTGAACAGCAGCAGCTAATTGGGTCTTTACGGGGCCTGGCGATACACAATTCACACGAATTCCGTAATCTCCCAGTTCAACAGCAAATTGTTTTGTCAAATGAACGACGGCAGCTTTTGAAGTTCCGTATGCAACCCGTAATGTACTTGCGCGAACGGCTGAAATAGAACCAATATTGACAATGGAGCCTTTGCTTGTTTTTAAAGCCGGAATCGCTGCTTGCGAACAAAGGAATACGCCGTCTAGGTTGGTTGACATGATTTTCCGCCAACAAGCATAATCTGTTTTTTCTAAGGGATTAAATTCCGCAACGCCAGCATTATTGATTAAAGCATCAATACGCCCAAATGTTTTCAACACGATTTCGATCATGTTCGAAACATCTGCTGGATTAGAAACATCGCATGTCACCGCAATGGCATTTTCGATTCGCGAGGCCGCTAGCCTGACTTCTGTTTCATCCCGATCGACTAGCGCAACGCGATAACCGTTTTGATGGAATAATTGGGCAGTAGCTAATCCGATTCCGCGCGCTGCGCCGGTGATGATGGCTACTTGGGAGTTCGTTAACATAAGGTGAGTGGGAATTTTCTTAAAGTTAGCAGAAGGAGGTGGGGCCAACTAATTTATTTTACTATTTTTAGCTTATTCTAAACCTAGTAACCTATGAAACCAATCATTTTTCAAGCTTGCCTAGGCTTGGGATTTCTCGCGGCGCTAATCTCTGCTATCTGTTTTTACCTTGACATATCTGGCGCCTCCATTGGTTTAATGTTTTGTTTTACGTTTCTGGCCTTGGGTTTTCAGGGCTACCCGATTTGGAAAGGATTTTCCTACACTCTTTTTATTTTTGCGGCATCGACCTATGCTTTAAATTACCCCGAAAATTTAGTCACATTTCAAGGTTTCCCGCTGAAGAAATTAGTGACACCTTTATTAGTTATTACGATGTTTGGCATGGGGATTCATATGAATTTGACACGCTTTGTGGAGATCGTCAAATCGCCAAAGCCTATTTTAGCCGGGATCTTTTGCCACTATTTAATCATGCCAGGAATTGGATTTGCACTGGCTATGACTACGGATCTTCCGCCTGAAATTGCAGCAGGAATTATCCTCGTGGGTTGCTCTCCAAGTGGTGTGGCCTCCAATGTGATGGCCTATATCTCAGGGGGGAATTTGGCTTTATCGGTGACCGTGACGGCTATTTCCACATTATTGGCCCCGCTTGTAACGCCATTATTGATGAAGGTATTAGCGAATCAGTTGGTGCCCATCAACTTCTGGGATATGTTTTGGCATATTTTAGAGATTGTCATTTTTCCTGTGCTGGCTGGTTTGGTTTACAATAAATACGCATATGGAAAGCAAAAGTGGCTGGATGAACTATTGCCTATATTATCCATGGCGTCGATCATATTTATTGTGGCTTTAACGGTTTCATCAGGACATAATGCATTGATGTCATTGGGTTGGTTATTGATTTTAATCGTTTTAGTTCACAATCTATCCGGTTACTTTTTTGGATATCAGATTAGCAAATGGATGGGAATCAACGAGCAAGATTCTCGGACAATCGCCTTTGAGGTTGGCTTACAAAATGCAGGTTTAGCCACAGGCATTGCCGCTAAAATGGGATACATGGCTACCATGGGGCTAGTTCCTGGCATATTCGGTTCGATGCAAAACATAACAGCCTCTGTATTAGCGAATTGGTGGGGGCGGGAAAAGTAGAATTTTGTTGTAATATTGCACCATGAATTTTTCCGTCGACAAATTTTTTAAATCCTTCGCAATGTAGGTAGCCGTTATTTCATTCTAGCGGGCATCGTTTTTATCGTATGTTATTTTCTCTTGCGAAACCGAATCGCGACCCAAAAAATTCAAGTCTCTTTCCCCAAAAACACGGATTATCTACGCGAAATGATTTACTCACTTTCAAGTATGATCATTTTTTCGTTGATCGTGACTAGCGTGGTATTTAATCCAGCGGTACGACCACATACGACCATTTATTCAGACATTTCGCAATATGGGTGGGCCTATTATTTGTTGGCTTTCCCCATCATGTTTTTTGTCCACGACACCTATTTTTATTGGATTCATCGCATGATGCATCATCCAGTTTTGTTTAAATGGTTTCATCTGGTGCATCACAAATCAACCAATCCCTCCCCATGGGCAGCATATGCTTTCCACCCTTTGGAGGCGATTTTAGAAAATGGAATTATCATTTTGTTTTATTTTACTTTGCCTATGCACGTTACCCACGTGCCTATATTTTTCCTCTTTTCCATCATCTATAATATTTATGGACACATGGGCTGGGAGCTATATCCCAAAGGATTCAATACGACAACGATTGGTCGGTGGGTAAATACCGCAGTTGCTCATAATCAGCACCACAAGTTTTTTACGGGCAATTACGGACTTTATCTTTTGTTTTGGGATCGTATGATGGGCACGCTGCGCACCGATTACGATGCAGCCTTTGATAAGGTCAAAAATCGAAAAGTCTAGTTTTCATACAGGATCCCCGCGCTGGCTTGCAAAGCAAAAGTAGTCTTTTGTAGATATGCTTTAAGGTCAGCTAATTTCTCTGCAGCTTCCAGGGATTTCATTTCCCGACTATTAATTAAGAATAGCGACGATTCTCCATTTTCAAATCGTTTTTCCTCCGCATTGACGAGTGACTGGTAGTTTGTTAAGGCGGATTCTTGTGTTCGAATTTGTTTTTTTAGCGTCTCAAACTGGTTATAATAATTTCGAATTTTGATTTCCACTTGAACCTGTTTTTGATTCAAATTCAATTGCTCGTTTTCCAACTTTAGTTTCGCAGCTTGATAAGCACCGCGTCCTTCTGAAAGCCGGAGCGGCAATTCAAACTTGACGCCATATTTATAATTATTTTCTAAGAATGTGGCCCCATAAAGCGACGGACCACCCTTCGATAAATGGTTATAGCTCACGTCAAGTTTGGGCAACAGGCTTTGGAATTTTAACTTTTTTTCAATCCCTAACACATCTAATTTATTCCGGTAGTTATTTAATTCGGGATGATTTTGCATGGCCTTTTCCAAGAGACTTTCTAAGTTAAGGTCGGCATTTTCCAATAACCTAATTTCTTCATTGGGAGCCGGAAAAACATCATCTGCTAAGTCCACGGGACGTGTTTCAGCATTCCACAAATAAGCCGAAAGGCTAAGTTTTGCGTTCAAATATTCCATCGATTTAGCTGCCAGCAAATTCTCAAATGTCTGTTTTTGTGTTAGAGCTTCTAAGGTATCTACGGCAGGTCTATCTCCAAATTCTAAGCTTTTGCGTACCATGTCAAAACGCTTCGAGGCATTCACATAATTAGCTTGAACCAGTTGCATCACTTGGTAACTTCTTACCCAAGCAATATAGCTTTCCATGGCATCGTGTAACAAATTATTCAACTCGGAACGCTGATCCTGGATCGCCATTTTTTGTAAAATTTTGGCTTGTTGGAGCGCAGCTCTTCGCTTATCCATCAACAGGTTTTTAGCCAAAGGAATTTGAACGCCGAGGTAGCTTGTTTGGCCAACGGTCTGACTTGGGTCTAAGCGGGAACCTTGAATATTTTCGATACCTGCGCTGAATTCAATTCCATACCAAGTCGGAATGCTAAGTGAGGGAGCATGGTAATCTAGGTAGTTTTTGCCGTCCAAGGTTTTTTGCGTGCTGTAATGTTGGAGCACCGGATCAAATGCCCCTTGCGCAATCGTAAGCGATGCGTTTGATTGTTTAATTTCAATCAGCGTTTGCTTCACGACCGGATGGTAATTCTGTACAATTTGCCAAAATTCTGTCGAGCTCAGTGTTTTCTGTTGGCCATAACCTACATGGAAAACCAATAAAAAAAGCAGGACTTTATTTTTCATTCTTTTTCTTTTTTGCTGTTTTACCGGTGTAAAAATCGGCCGGGAAACCATTGATGTTTCGCCATAATTCATACCAAACGGGAACGTCGTTTAATAGTGCAATCCCTTGAGCTCCCGCACCAATGCGAAGTTGCTTCGGCCACCTTTTTCCCTTCGAATCTTCTTCTACAATCACACGAAAAAGCCCCTGATCATTGATGGTATTTTCGACAGCTCGAATTTTACCTGGGAAGGTTCCATAGCTTTGATTAGGCCAGCCTCCTGCAAATAAGATCACAGGATATCCATCAAAAATCAAGCGTACTTCTTCACCTGGAATGATGAGTGGCAAATCCACGGGCCGTACAAAAATTTCTACAGCCACATGGTTATTGTCAGGTACGATTGTTAGAAGATCTTCCCCTTCTTTGATAATCTCACCTAAACCCGATTTCGTGGCTTGGATTATTTGACCGGCTTGAGGCGCAATGATGTAGTACATGCCATTTCGAATGGTGTAGTTGGCCACTTGATTTTCAAGCTTCGCAATATCACCTTTATTCGTCTCCACCTGACCTAAACTTTGGAATCGCTCACTTTCTGCTTTATTGGCTTTTTCACTGTATTCTTGGTCAACGCTTCTGAGTTCAATTTGGGTATTCGCAATCTCCTGGAGTGTTTGGTTGACCTTATTTTCTGCCGTCGTTTTTTTCGCCAATGCATTTTGCATCGCCACATTTCGTTGTTGAAACTGTGTCTGAGAAATTAAGCCTTCCCGATACATTTTCTGATTTCGCTCAAATTGGTCTTTTGCGAGGTTATAGTCATTTTGTGCCGCTTCCATTTCCGCCTTTTCACCTGCAATCTTTTGCTGCAATTGCTTGATTTTGTTTTCAACCTGGTTTTGCTTTAAGATCAACGAGCGTTTCAGGTTTTTAATTTGATCATCAGTTGCCTGCACTTTTTGTTCATAGTAGCGGAGTGACCCGACTTTCGCGTTGAGTTGTTCTTGCGTCCGTTTAATTAAGTTTGGATCTAGGTATTCCCCTTTGATCTCGGTGATTTTCGCGAGCGTATCACCCGCTTGAACCGTGTCTCCTTCTTTGACCCACCACCGACTAATTTTTCCGGCAATAGGGCTGTAGATTTTTTGTGGTTTTTGTTCTTGATAAAGGCTTGTCACATTCCCTTTGCTACGGATGTTTTGCGTCCATGGCAAAAAGATAAGCGCAAGGGTAAGTACCAATAATGAAATCAGCCAAGGCTTGATGGCCGTACTTTTACCTTCTTGGTAAATGTGGTCAAATGCGTTAAACTTTTCCATGTGGCATGTTAATTTGTTGGTCTGTCAATCGGTTAAATTCCATGTCATTAGAAACCACGATAACCGTGGTATCAGCAGGTTGATTTAACAGATATTTTTTAATTTTTTCGGCCAGGGAAGCTTCTAATCCAGCCCAAGGTTCTTCCAATAACAATAGTTTTTTATGTCCGCACAAGGCACGTAAAAGCAATATTTTTCGAACGATGGTTTGAGGAGTTTTCTTTCCTATAGGTTCAATAGTCGTGTCAAATCCTTTGGGGAAATGAGTTAACAAATCTTCAAATCCCAGTTCGTCTGCTTTTTTTAGAATTAGTTCACGCGTGATTTCTGTTTGACCTAGCGAAATATTTTCCCACAGGCTACCTCCAAAAATTTCTTGCCCGTGTAGTAAAACACCCGTGTATTTGCGAAGGCTTTCCAACTTATAATTTTGGATTGGGAAATGATTGATTTGGAAACTTCCCTCAAAATCTTGGTAGTTACCAGTGAACATACGGAGGAGCACTGACTTCCCTGAGCCTTCCGGGCCAAGGATACTTATTTTTTGTCCCGGTTGTAAACGAAGATTAACGGCATGGAGTACTTTTTTTCTTGGATCAAATCCAAAGCTGAAGTTAGACAGCTGAATATCGAGTCCTGATTTTACGTCCAATTCCATGGTGCCGGATTGTTCGATCGTAGATTCCGTAATACTCGCTATTTTCTCTAGCCCAGTGATCACATCATATGCACTATCTAAACTAGTAATCAGTTTTTCTACGGCACCGATCACCATTAAGATGACGATTTCCGCAGCGATAAATTCACCAATGTTCAGTTGTTGCTCAATCAATAGGTAAGTCCCCAAAGTAAGCATCAGAATCGTTAAGCTAACTTTAAAGAAAATGAGCGTTTTGTATTGAAATAGTAAGACATGAAAATGTTGTGTGCGGGCCTCGAGGTACCCACGGGTAAGGGCATTCGTTTTTTCGAGGTTTAGATTCGAACCTTGGCTGAATTTGAACGATTTTAGGGTGCGTCCCATTTCATTGAAAAAGCCAACAACCCCATATTTATAGTTGGACTCTTCGATGCTAGTTGAAATTCCTTTTTTGCTTGTAAAATTAAAAATCACAACCAAAAGAATCAGTAAAAAAACGCCTAAGATGATGAATAGTGGGTGGTAGAGAGAAAGTAATAGTATGCCAAACACAATTTGCACACTAGCCATCGGAATGTCCAAAAGCAATTTGGCAAAGCCTTTTTGGATGTTCGTCGTATCGAAAAAACGATTCACTTTCTCTGGAATAAAATAATGATCCATTTCCTTTAGATCTAATCGAGGAATGGTTTCTGCAAAGGTATGAGCATAGGTAGTGAATACACGTTGCTGTATCGTTTCAATGATCTTCATCTGGTTGATTTGCAATATGCCTACCAGAAATACACCTAATACAACTAGAAAAATAAGCACATAAATGGAGCTAACCATCGTCGCTCCCATCACCAAGCCGATAATGGTTTGAACCCCTAAGGGCAAACTTAAGTTGATTAAACCACTGAGCATGGAGAAGAGGTAGATGGAAACAACCTCCTTATTGTGCAATTTGACAAGATGGGCAATTCGCTTTAACGGATTGGATGGTGTCATGATTTTTAGTTTGTCGAGCAAAATTATAAATACTTTTTTAAATTATAGTATTACTATTACAAATAATATTTTAAATTTGTTTTGTGATAGTAATGGTATCGTATATTTTGCGATCTGAATTTAATAACTCATGGACTACTCGTTAAGCTTTAAAGTGAATGAAAAGATCTATCTGCGTGATCCTGAAGGCACAGAACTTGGGAAGCAGATTGTTAAGCACGCCATTGATTTGATCTATGAGGTGGGTTTCGAGCACTTTACATTCAAGAAATTAGCTGTTGAAATGAATACGACGGAGGCGTCCATCTACCGCTATTTTACGAATAAGCACCGTTTATTACTCTATATCTTAAATTGGTATTGGTCCTACATGGAATATTTAGTGGTCGTTCAGCTAGAACCCATTCAGGATTTACGTGCCAAAATTGAACGTGTTGTTGAGTTATTTACACGCGAATTACCGGAGCGTTTGGGGCAGGCCGACTACAATAAAAATGTCCTACATCAAATTGTCATTTCAGAAAGTAGTAAAGTATACCTTGTCAAAGAGGTGAAGGAAATCAACGAAAACGAAGTTTTTAAGCCGTATAAAGATTTGTGTGCCCGTATTTCGGACTTGATTAAATTATACCAACCGGCTTATTTGTTTCCTCATTCATTGAGTACAACGTTAATTGAAACGGCGCATTCTCAACTGTTTTTTAGTACGCATTTGCCTAAGTTGACCGATGTGGATGCCGCGAATAAGCCGACCTTCGTCGAACAGTATTTAAAGGATTTAGTATTTAAGGCAATAGCTGTATAAACAAAAAACGACCCAGTCAGGTCGTTTTTTGAAATCTCGCTAAGACAATCTAGTTTCTTACTGCATTTGCTGCATATCCACATTATTTGAATTCTTCTTCATCATTTGGCTCATATCAAACTTGCCAAAACGAACAGATAATGTCAATCGAACTTGTTGGGGATTCGAAATACGATAGCTCGTTTGTGTAAATCCATCTCCGAATGATACTCTCGTATTACCCCGTGTTTTTCCGATGTCATTAAACGCTAAAGTCAGAGACGCCATATCATTTTTCAAGAACGTTTTCTTGATTGCTAAATCAATTCCATAGTAAGGCTCAACGTATCCTTGTGATGAACTTTGCGCTTGCATACCTGGAGGGCCCATTTGGCCTTGTCCTTGACTAACAGGCATATTTGTTTTTCCTTGGTAGTCACCCGATAACTGAATCACCCATTTGTTGGGCAAGACAAAGTTGTTGTTGATTTTACCAAAGGCCGTCCACATACCATCAGCTGTCGCACCGGCACCTTCAATGTTATCCGTATTAATCTTAGAATTATAGATGTTCACGTTGGCTGTGAAATCCCACCAGTTGAAAAACTTATTCATATACGTTGCTTCAGCGCCATAATTAATGCTTGAGTTCGCATTGATAAACGTGTTTATCAAATCCATTTTTCCACTGATTGGATTGATTTCTTGGCTGTAATAACGGGTGATCAAATTATCTGTATACTTGTAATATCCTGATAATAAAAAGGTAGCTGACCCTTTTGTTTTGCTATAAGATAACTCTCCAGAAGTCGTAAATTCCGGCACTAAATTGGCATTTCCACGGGTAATATTCAAGCTATCGCTGTAATCCACAAACGGAATAATTTGGAAGAAATTGGGGCGATTTACGCGACGCGTTACGCTTAATTGCAACTGATCCGTTTTAGATAAATCTTTCTTTAAGAAGATCGATGGGAATAAACTTAATGGATACTTATTGCTGAATTGTTGTTTGGTATTTAACAATTCACCGGTGTAATTTGAGCTCTCCCCACGCAATCCAATTTTGTAAGAGAATGCCGTCGTTTTACCGGATACCGACATATACGCTGCGTAGACGTTGTTTGTGCTGGTATAGTTGATCGAGGCAGACGTGATCTCTTTATAGACATCTGAACCTACTGGTTTCAAGGTGTTCGTGTTTTTATTCGCAAGTTCATTGATTTGCGCACGTAGCCCCATCTCGATCGTACCTTCATTTTTGATAGGTTTCACATAATCTGTTTGAAGCGTGATGAATTTGTTATTTCCATCCCCTGCGTTTTTCTGAATTTGAGTACCTGTGATCGCGCTGTTGTTTAAATAATTTGTGGTGATCAGTGACTCATTTTTATTTGTTCCTCCAAAGAAGTTCATGTCCATCGTTAGCTCTTCGCCTGCTTTCGGGAAGGTGTGCTTGAAGCCTAATTGAAATCCTTGGGGTTTAAATTCACGCGAGCTTTCTGTATAACGATTGCTGAATGATTTAATACCATTGATGCTACTTGTAATGTCTAAGTTTTCTTTTGGCTTAAATTGACCTCCGCCACCAAAGAAAGCACCCAAGGTCAAGGTAGACCGATTTGACATAGCGTAGTCGGCAGAAAAGCGAGGAAACAACATAAATCCATTCGTCTTGCTGACCGAACTTTGGTAAATCGAAGATTGTATTCCCCCGATGGTTGCTTGGCGGTCGCTATATCCATTGGATTCGTTGCGCTCCATGTTGTTCAACAGGGTCGCTGTTATATTCCACTTGTTTTGTTGGAAGCTAAAATTGCCCATGACATTGGTACCTCCTCGGCGGTTAGCACCCACATTCGCCATGCCGTTGTAGCCGTTCTTTTTGTTTTTCTTTAAGACAATATTGATGATACCCGCCATACTTCCTGAGGCATCGTATTTCGCAGATGGGTTGGTAATCACTTCAACTTTATCAATGATGTCGGCTGGAATTTGATCCATGCTTAGGCTGGTTGGCCTTCCGTCAATAAACAAGGTTGGGTTTGCATTCCGAACTTTCACATTGCCATCAATATCCACTTGAACCGAAGGAATATTGCGCATCACGTCGATGGCTGTTCCACCGGTAGTTACAATATTTTGACCTACGTTAAACGATTTTTTGTCGATGTCCATTTCAACCAAAGCTTTAGTTCCTGTAACAACGACCGCATCTAGTTCTTTGGAATCTTGGGCGAGTTTGATGTTTCCTAAATCCTTTTCGAAGGCAGCCATCAATTTAGCCATCATTTCTGGATCGGGTGCTTGGCCTGGTTTCATGCCACCCATCGGAGGCATGGCGAAGGTTACGGGTGCTTCGTAATTGGTGAAGCCCACAAAGCTGATTTTTAATTTCAGCTTGACATTGATTGGAATCTCTTTGAAATTAAAGTCACCGTTAAGTTCAGCGGCTTGAGCTTTAACCAAAATGTCTTTTGGTTTTTTGGTGGCGGGATCGATGACCGTCTTCAATAAAACAACGGATGCAAATTCGACCGGCTTGCCTTGATCATCTACGACTTTACCAAATACATGGCCCCGGTTCATATCGGGCATTTTGGCTCCGGCTGGAGCTCCTGGAACTTGTCCGATTGCCAAAAATGTGCTAATCGAAACAAGTGTAGATAGAATGAATTTTTTCATTAGGCGGATTGAATATTATTGTACCTCAAAGATACATTGTATGAATTTTGGATACTTATTTTTTCTGCTCAGCGGTAGATTGTATAGATGAATGAGCGGAATGTTGAGCCAGTCATCAGTCGCTAGTCGTCAGTAGTCAGTTGTTTTTAACCTCTTACTTCTTACCTCTCACCTCTTAGCTCTTGACGATCTTTTTTCCTACACCAAAGAGAATTGTATTCGCCAGCGCGGCGCAGCCGAAAATAATGATCGCCATGGTGAATGGAGTTCCGTCAAATAACAAGCCCACAAGGACCGAGCAAACTGCCCCCCAAGCCATTTGGATGGAGCCCAACATCGCCGAAGCCGTTCCGGCACCTTGATGGAATGGACGTAACGCTAGGGTAGCCACATTAGGGAAATTGAATCCTTGGCAGCCCATAATTAAAAATAGTAAGAAGATATTGAGCTCCATGCTCAACAAATCAAATTTGGCTAAAATGGACAGTAACAGTCCTAGCGCCAATTGCGTTGGCAACGTCACGCGTAACACCTGCAAACTGGTGTACTTTTTCAGGACCACCCGATTTAATTGGCTCGCAGAAATAATACCGGAAGCTACAATGGCAAACAATAAGCCGAATTTAGACTCGCTTACTCCGTAATAAGTTAAAAATGTCAATGGTGCTCCGCCCACAAAAGTGAAAATACTTCCCGCGCCGATCGCCCCAGTAAAAGCAAACACTAAATATTCTTTCTCTTTAAACAAGGCTCGATAGGCTTTTGCGATAGTCATCAATTTAAACGGACCTTTTTTCTCATGGTTGATCTTCTCTGGTAACCAAGATCTTATCAAGAAGATGATGACTAATAAAATTCCGGCCAATACGAGAAATATGGCTTTCCAACTAGCGAGAGTCAATAATAAACTGCCTAGGGAAGGAGCCAGAATGGGAGAAACACCTAGAATTAAAATCATGAATGACATGATTTTTGGTCGTTCCTTTTCCTCAAATGTTTCCCGAATCACCGCATTGGGAGCTACCATTCCCACGCTACCACCCAAGGCTTGAAATAAACGAAATACCACTAATGCCTCTACGGAGGTCGAAAAGGCACATGCAATCGAGCTGAGTACGTACACAGAAAGCCCTATGTACAACACATTTTTACGACCAAAATGATCCAATAATGGACCACTGATCAATTGGCCTAAGCATATCCCAAAAAAGAAACTGGAAAGCGTATAACCCATCTCCTCTTGCGAGCAGTTTAGCGCATGTGCAATGTTTTTAAAAGCAGGTAAATACATGTCGATGGACAATGGCCCAATCGCCGAAAGTATACCAAGTATTAAGATGATTTTCGTGCGGTTCGCAGAAGTAAGCATGTGAGGGTGGTATTTTTGAAAGTGCAAAGGTACGCCCAATGTTTGGGAATATTCGTACTTTAGGCAAACCTATTCCTTAGCTTATGAAATTACTGATCCTCTTTTTAGCTCTCTCTTTGACGCTTCAAGCACGCGATAAACCGGCCTATATTTTATATAATGCCCAAGGGAAAAAGGTGTCGTTTTCGAAAATGATCAAGCAAATAGCGCGTCAGGACATCGTGTTATTTGGCGAATTACATAATAATCCAATTAGCCATTGGCTAGAATTAGAAGTCACCCAAGCCTGTGCTGAAAAACGAAATCTGGTTTTAGGTGCAGAGATGTTTGAGCAGGATAACCAAACGGCCTTATCGAATTATTTGCAAGGTAAAATCACCCGAAAAGGACTCGATACAACAGCCCGACTTTGGAATAATTATAAAACGGATTATGCCCCTCTCGTTAATTTTGCCAAAGAGAAAAACATCGCCTTCATTGCCACAAATATTCCTCGAAAATACGCTAGTCAAGTTTCGAAAGGAGG
>JACCDT010156604.1_pt1 | contig 12255 bp, 17 predicted proteins | sample 7446291 | NCBI WGS metagenome assembly JACCDT01 (sample SAMN15323446, study PRJNA562643) | freshwater metagenome | isolation source: river surface water | place: USA:Blue River Watershed | collected 2017-08-17
AGTTAAAATAACAAAAGCTTTTTTCAATGAAACCTCCTTAAAATTATTTACGTTTATGTTAGGGAAGCCAGCCGTAGCCTTGGCGAAGCTTGGTGGAGGTGCCGGGGGGCTCCTTGCTACTTTTAGCCAATCCCTAGCGTTACCGACGAAAAACACTAGTTTCCCACGTTTCCCCCTCGTAGATCATACCCTTAGCAAACCATTTCTGTCAAGGCTAATCAATGTCACACGATACACCAAAACGCCATTATTTAATAGAAATGGTGGTGAAAATGGTGGTGAACAATGATCGAAGAACACCAATCCCCCTACTTTAAAAACGAATCAGAAGTATTGCAACACTATGAGTCATGGAGGAAAGAACATGCAATGGTGTACAAAGCCCTCCAAAAGCTTGGGGTTATCTCTAAAACCCGTTCGGTATTCTCTGAGTTTAGTAAGTCATTCCCTAGTACGAAGATAAAGCATATAGCAGGCAGGAAGGACAGTGAGCTTAATACGCGAGCCATTCGCTTTGAATCAATGTTTTATGGGTACATTCTACAGTACAAGAATGGGCTTGATCTCATCGACGAGAGATTTATAAGGGGCTTTGAGCGTCGAGGAAGATCAATTTATTCTCTTGAAGAAGGTTTTAAACATATCCGTGAAAATCTTGACGATGATATGAGGCGTCGAAAAAGTTTGAGAAAAACAGGAAGAGAAGCAGGGCTATCGCCTTTAGAGCTTACGGTTTGGTGTATTCGGGAGAAAGATCAGAGGAAAGAACCGCCTAAGTTTACTGAGATTGCAAAGAAGCTTAAAAATGATCCAAATACTTGTAGGACTGCGTTCAATAGAGCGAAAATCAAGATGAAAAATATGGAGAAATAGCGACGGGAAGTAAAAATAGTTTGTAACGCTTTTGGGGTGGAAATCAATATCAATGCTAAATTATTGAATAGGAGGACATAACCATGTGCTGTGAATCGTGTAAGAAAACTAAAAGTTTAGAAAAAGAAATTCAGCAGTTAAAGAAGGCCCAGGCGATCTTGAAGGTTGAGTCTAATCAACGGTATGAGCAAATTCGCATGACATTTAGATTATTGCAAAAGGTTGCTCACCGAGCGGGTATTGCCGACGATGCTGTAGAGGTTGATATTTGGGAAATTCAGCATAAAAGAAGACAACAACTAGCAGAAAAAAATTAGGATTCATCATGCTACGTAAAGATAAAGAAAAAATTGACGCATTAGAAAAAAGAATTGAAGGCGTGGAAGCAAAGCAAGACCGGATTTTACGAGCAGCGGCAGCAATAATTGAAGCTCTTGAGGCTTTAGAAAAAGAATCCGTTTTTCAGCATCGCTTCGCATTACGAGTTGCTTTCAGGTCTGGTATACCATTAGATATTGTTAAGGATGATTTAGCAGAGCTTGTTTACCAAGAATCTGATGATAAACCAAATAACGTAAATTTAAATTAGGGGGAAGCATGGCAACACCACAGAAAAAAGGTAATAACTTTATTTGGATGGATAGAGAGGCTCAATTAACGACTAATGAAGCCGGAGACCCAACATATACTCCTGGCCGTAAAGGGGCTTTATCTATATTAGGGCAGACGTTAAAGACGGTCAGTAACGATCTAGCAATTCCATATGGAAGCGGTGATCCTAACTATGCACAAAAGCAGAATGCGATCGACGCTGAACGTCGGCAAGATGATTTAGCTTTTACGCAGAAAATTATGGAAATTGCGAAGGAGCAACAAAAGAAAAACAGTTATTCAGAAGTATTAAAGGAAATGGAAGCAAAAGCAAAGCTCGATGCCCGTATGAAACAGCAACAAGGTATTCCTTTAAGTGATTATGAAAAAGACGTTGTTGGTTATAAAGACCCTAACCAGCCGCCTAGCGACTTTGAGTTATGGAAGAACGCTCAACGGCAAGCAGTGTTGAAACTCGGTGGCAGCGACATGGTTGGTTTATCGCCCGATAAAACTGCCGCCTTAGGTCAAGAGACACAGCGAGAATATTTAGACTTAAAGCGTCAATTAAAGCTAGAGAATCCTGAGGAAAAGCTGCAACGGGCAAAGATGTTTTTAAAACAAGGTGGATATTCCGCATCTAACGAAACAGCAGAATTATTTTTAAAACAAAACGAAGGTTTCTAAAATGGCTGAATATAACTTAATTGGTATTCCAAAAACCTCTGGCACAGGGGAAGAAGAAAAGCCAGCCTATAAGCTAGACGGTATCTCTAAGGCAAGCACTGAGTTTAATTTTAATGGTATCCCCAATGAAGATGGAGACATTTCATTAATCCCCCAAATAGGTGAAGGTCATGGCAAAACCATGCGCCCTGCCACAAAGGAAGAAGATCAGCAGGATTTTGATTTTGCTGTGTCTAGGTTTGCAGATCAATTAGCCGAAGCATCAACGGGAAAAACACCTGAGCAGTTATTAAAAGGACAGCGTGAACTCTCAGGAGTTATGACCAGGTTTCCTCAAGTAGGTATTGCGCTAACAGCGCCCTACTTAGCTGCCGGTTTTGAAGCATTGCAGCAAGTTAAGAATGCTGTCGTTGCTGCTAAGAAACAAGAGAAATATAACCCTTTAGAAGCAAGATTTATAACAGAACTGTTACCCAATGATTTACCTACTCCAGTCAAGTTTGCGGCATCCGTTGGAGAAGCATTGACGGATGTTGCTTTGATCGGCGGGGCTGCAAATCTCGCCAAGCAGGGATTACTCGACGACACAATTAAAACCATTGGCAAAAAGTTAGAAGATGCTGGCTATGGTACAGGCAAAGTCACGATTAACCGTGAGACACTCAAAGAATATGCTAAAGGCACAACACTTGAAACAGAGGCATCGAATTGGCTCAAGGCCCAAGCGTTAAATGTTCCGGCCAAAGATAAAATTGCAGCCGCGGGAAAAGTTATGCCCGAGGATTTCCCTGCGCCATCGCCTATTAGTTTACCCCCTTGGTCAAAAGCATTTGGTCAAAACAGCGAACAAGCGGCTCGTAATATTCAAGCAGTCATAAAGATTGCCGGAACAGATGAAGCTAAATTGGTCAGTGGCATTAAAGATGGAATCATCAGGGGAAGCATTGTCGATAACACAGGCGCTTTAGGCTTAAGTGTTCCGTCCGCTGAGAAGATTATCTCTGACTTATCAGAATCAGGATTTCATTTACCTGGCAAAAATAACTTTGATTACAAAACACATTTAAAAGAAGTCGAATTAAACGCCGAACCTGCCCCAGAACGTTTAATGAATGAACTAAGCCCGTACTTTAATAACGAACGTGGCTCAGTAACGCTGCCAGATATGCCGATCAAGCAAAACATTGAAGGCTTTAAAGCTAGACTTGGCCAAGAATTTATTCGGTTCTACGGGATTACTCCTGAAGGTCGTCAAGCATTTACCAAGCTTCGTGAGTCTCAAGAAGTGCGTGAGATGGATGTTATTGATTTCTTGAAGGGCAATGTATCTTTAAGCAAACAAGATGCAAAGCTAATGACGTATCACTTAGAAAATCCTGGCAAGTATCCGATTCCCGATAACCTAAAGAATCAAGCAAGCATCATTGATGGCACATTTCAGGAAGTCTTTAAGGAATTAGATAAACGGGGCATGATGCATGAGAAATTTCCCGATAGTTTTATTAATAAGGCCAACAAAGATATTGAAGAAGAGCAAGAAGCAATTAAATCTTTAAAAGATGAAAAGGCAATAGGTTATCGTCTAAAAAAGATTGCAGAATTAAAGCACAGAGTCGACTATTTAAAAACATTAAGTTATGTACCGCACCGTTACCGCCCTTTAATCGAAAGCCAAGCCGTTAATTTGTTTAGAGAAGGGAAGTTTAGCCAAAAGCTTTCCGCAACTGTTTCTAAACTCAAAGGGCGAAAGATCGCGACGCTTGATGAAGCTAAGGAATTAGGACTTATTCCAGAAGATGATGTCCGTATTTTGCTTGGCTCCTATATGGAATATGCAAACCGTAAAATCGCCATTCATGATTTTATTGAAAGTATTAAACCGAATAAAAATATCATCATGACGGATAAAGAAGCGCCTGAAGACTGGAAGAAAGTTTTACTGTCCCAGCTCGACGGTTATAGGGTGCATCCTTTGATGGTGCGTGCTTTAGAAGATTATGCGATGAACCCCGGCAATAAAGGACTTTTATGGGAAGGATATGACAATGTTAACAGGGTTTTAAAAACGATCCTTTTTTACAATCCATTTATTATGACAATCAATAACCTCCAGCAGACTTATCTCGCCGGAGGAATCAATACCAACTTGCCAAAATATCTTTGGGAATCTGTGCATGACATGACACAGAAAACAGATTTCTATAAGGACGCCATTCAAGCGGGGCTTTTTTCATCGCCCTATAATGTCAGACCCGCTATCTCAGACCAAATCAAACTTTGGATTGATACAAGTAATGAGAAATATCCTAAACTCAAGCGCACCCTTGAAACTGCCGTTAATCCCGTCGCTATGTATAAAGAAATCGGTAATGCAACGTGGAATATGGACAGAGTTCTTCGCATGTCGACGGTTAAATACTACTTAGCTAAAGGAATGAAATTTCAAGATGCCGTTGATAAGACAAACCTTTTTTATGTGGACTATGCATTTATTCCTGATCATTTAAGGATCGGGCTTAATCGTGTTTTCTTAACCCCGACGTATCGCAGCGGTGTGGCGAGGCTTTACTACAACTTAATAAGACATCCTATTAAAAATAAAAGTGCTGTCGGCCGGCTTATTGGTTTATGGATAGCCACAGGTTTATTTGCAGCATGGGCCGGATACAAACTTGAGAATGGGTATCGTTTAGTTAAGAAATTAAAAGAGCCTATTGTTACGCCTGAAGGCAAATTGCTTGAAGAGAAAGTCTTTGCGCTACCAAGCCCACTTTTTGAATATCAAAAGATTTTTGGCCGTGCGTTTGCCAGAACCCTCTATCTCAATCTCGCCCGTGTGCCCTACATTGGCGCATCTATAGCAGAAAACAAAGACTGGAAGGGTGAGCAAATCACAGATCGCGCTTTACCTTTAGACGATCGTGCCCGTCAAATAATTCATTACATCATAAAAACGGCAATCGCCCCTATTGAAGGCTTCGAGAACCTAACCGGCAGCGAACAAACAGCCATTGAAAAAGTATTAAACATGCTTTCAATCGCCGTTTATAAACGCCAAGGGTCTACCAAATATTTAATCAACCAAACAGAGCGCACCATCTCTGATCATAAAGATTATCTACGTCGTCATCCTAAAGCAACAGATAATCAGCGACGGGAAGTTCAGTTAGAAACCCAGAAACGTATTGACTTAATCTTAAAAAAGATAGGTGAGCATGAACGTTCAAACTAACGAAAAAGTCATCGAAGAAAATATTCTAGGCACCGTTGTTTGGTTCTCTGTTCATAAAGGTTACGGCTTTATACGGCGCCAAGATCAGGGCCAAGATGTATTCGTGCATTTTAAAGAAATCAGGACAAATGATTATTGCCGTCTGTTACAGCCAGGCGAGGTTGTCAAGTTTGGTGTAGCCGAGTGCAATAATCGCCTTAATGCAGTCGATGTAGTCCCGCAAGGAAAAATCGTCCACGTGTTCGTTGAGAGTGAAACCGGAGGAATTAATGGAACCACAAAAAAGATTTAACGGTACAGTTATTTCATTTTGTACCACCACAGGGTATGGGTTTATCTCTTATGCGGAGGGCCCAAATGTTTTTGTTCACTTCTCCAATATAAAGACAACTCCCCAGATCTTATATAAAGATCAGCGGGTTATCTTTAACATCATCCAAAACGCTAAGGGTCTAAATGCGATTGATGTGTATGCACAAGAGGAGAGTGAATAATGGAGCCCAACATCTATTTTAAGAATGAACTTAAGAATATCGATGTAGAAGCCGAGGAACAAAAGCGCTATCAAGGAGATTTAGGAATAGCCATGAGCCCAAGTGGCCAACCCTACTGCAATATTGATAACGCTCTTCGTGTGTTTGAAAATCACCCCGGCCTTGCAAGTTCCATTTGGTATGACGCATTCTATGGCAAGATATTTACTACATGGAAGAATGGGCGTCTAAATGAAGTTGCGGATGCTGATGTCGTAGAGTTGACTATGTTTATGCAACGTTATATCGGCCTTAAAAGAATCACTAAGGACTCTGTCTTTGATGCCGTGGTTGTACACGGCAGGAAGAATGCTCGTAATGCGCCTAAAGATTGGATGGAATCGCTTGTATGGGATAACACGCCAAGAGTACAAAACCTCTTCTCTACTTATTTCGGTGCTAGTGATAATGAATATTCCAAAGCTGTGTCTGCTAATTTCCTGATTTCATTGGTTGCTCGTGTATATCGCCCTGGGTGTAAAGTTGACAATATGGTTGTGCTAGAAGGTGGACAAGGTTCTTTCAAGTCAACTGCGTGTGAAATACTTGTGGGTAAAGAGCTTTATTGCGATGCAAGCGAATCGGTTATGTCTAAAGACTTTTTACAAATGCTTCAAGGCAAGCTATTAATCGAAATTGCCGAGCTTGACTCTTTCACCCGTGCAGAGGTAACTACTGTTAAGCGCATGATTACCTGCAAGAGCGACCGCTACCGTGCTTCCTATGGCCGTATTACTGAAGATCATCCCCGCCAATGTGTTTTCATTGGAACAACCAACGAAGATGCATACCTTCGTGACGTAACAGGCGCAAGACGTTTTTGGCCTGTTGAAATAGGTAAAATCAATATCAATTTACGCGAAAAAGAGCGTGAGCAGCTATTTGCTGAAGCAGTCCTTTTATTTAAAGAAGGCGCTTCATGGTGGGAAGTTCCCAAGGATGCTGCCAAGTGTGAACAGGAATCAAGGCGCCAAATAGACCCATGGGAAGAAGTTATCGCCAATTATCTTATAGGAAAGTCAGATGTTTCATCAAGCGATGTGGCTACTGATCCTAATTGCCTAAAACTTTATCCTAAAGATATTAATAGATCAGTCAGTATGCGTATCGCAGATGTGCTTAAAAGCTTAGGTTGGAAATGTCAAGTAGTTTGGAAAGGTTGTAAGGCAGAAAGGGTTTGGAATAGCCCTGAAAAGGCTGTTGAGACTAAAGTTAGTGAAACCTTACAACATATTGACTTGGAAAATTGAAAGGTTGTAATGCGTAACCCATTGAAATATATAGTGTCTTACTACCTTACAACCTTACAACCTATATTAAAGAGTTATAGAATATATGCTGTATACCCCATATTACAGTACTTTACAAAAGAGGTTGTTTGGTTGTAAGGGTTGTAAGGGTTGGTGAGTAATGGTGAGAGAGGGTTAGGAGTAGATATGCCAAAGTTAACATTGAAACAAGAGCTTTTCGCTCAAGAGTATATGAAAGCAAATGGAAATGGTACTGCTGCTGTTAGAAAAGCGTATCCGAATATAACCACTGAGAGGACGCGTGAGGTCATGAGTTCAAAATTACAAAAGAATAAAAACATTCAAGAAAAGATTAACGAGCTTAAAGCTCCTATCTTTAACAGCCTTCCGGAAATAGGCGAAATGGTGCTCCAGAAGCTCAAGGTTGCATTCATTGAGTGCGAGTCACATCGTGACATGGATAAGCTAGGTCGCACGCTCTTAGAGGTTGGTGGCTTCTTATCTAATAAGGGTATCAATATGAATATCAATACCAGCCAAGGCCCGGCTATTAATATTTACTTTGCATATAACGGTCAATTTAAGCTGGAAGTTGGTGGGTTAGAAAGTCTAGGTGCCGAGCAATGGCTCACCCTAGAAGCAGCAATACAGCGAGAAATAAATAAGACCGTTGAAGTTAATGATCCAGACTTTATGAGATTAAAAAGAATAATCAATGCTCGAATGGCCGAGAAGGCTGAGAGAAGACACACATGCACATGCAAACAAACGGTCAATTGTTTACCCCAAGAAAACAATACAAACCCAGGCGTGATCGATGCTCAATTATCAGGGGGGGATTGTTTGCCTGTTAATGATGCTAATAAAACAGAAGGCACCTTACCGGCAGAAAAAAAGATGAGTCTACCAGAAGAGGGCTCCCACCCCATGGCGTCTTCACTATATACTAAAACCCTCAACCCAAAATGCGGTATAGAAACGCTAATTTCAGGTCAACCATAAAAAAGGAGAAACAAAAATGCAACCAACACCAAGATTTTCACCAGTAAGGACAACGCTAGGAGATTCAACCGTAACAGTAGAAGGTAACGCACGTATCGCATTACAAAAGAAATACCGGACAGCTAAAGACAAATTAAAAGAAATGCTAGCGGATAAAGACATCGATGTCCAATCGCTAATCGTTGATGCCCCAATAGGCACGGAGTTAGGCGATGCACAGCACCTACTAAAGCAAATGATTATGTTTAGCTGGGCGTTAGATCGTGGTCATAAGGCAGGCTGGGAGAGGATTACAGGTCAGCAAAGGGCTAAGGCACAGTTAGGTTTGGTTATGGGTCACTTTGATATAAAGGAACCAGAGGCGCCTATGGGCACAGAAGAGTTTACAGGTGAAGAGAATAACGGTTTATAAGATTAATTAAAAGGGGTGTGCAATATGATTACAAAGATGCCGAGCGAAAAAGCAGTTAGAAAGGCTTTAGTAAAGAAGGGACACGGGAAGCTCTTAGAAAAGTTTGATTCCTATAAGATGAAGCTCGCTGATGCGGTAAGTAAAGGGATCGTAACCGAAGCTGATTTGGATCAACGCCTTGCTCCTGCGGAATACCTGGATTTATTAGACAAACACGACAAATCCTTGGCGATTCTTAAAAGACATGCAAACGTTGCATTTGACGAGATTTCTGAGTTTAGTGAAAATCCCGATGATGAAGTGGCTTCGTTTGAGCGAGATGACGAGCCGGTTTATGAGCGTCAGGCGAAAGAACGTCCGTCAGTAGAGCAGTTAACGCAAGCGTATTTAAAGAATCCCTCGAGGGAAAACGCTGCTGCTATGGTTAAGGAAAAGTTGTTAGGGAAAAGAAATGTTGAGGATCGCTACCGTTTGGCAGAAGAAGTGGCTGCTCGAAATACCTCCGAGATGGTCAATCGCATCCGCCAAGATCAGGTTAAGCAGCAAGTTATTGATGAAAGGAAATCCCGATCAGACGCAGCAACCATGTCCGCCCAAGAGGCAAATGACAAGGCGGTGCGGGATTTTATTGCAAGTGATAAACGCTTAGAGCGTAAAGCCCACGAGCCTGGCAATAAATACTTAGGCGATAGAAAGCAGCTAGTTGAAGATCAGTTAAAAGCAAATGAAGCAGCGATGGAAACATTGTATTAAGTTATCCCACGGGGGATGATTTTATTATAAACGTAACAACAAAGGAGCAACACAATGGCAAACGGAGCAGGTGGTACTTATAGTTATGATGATAACTCACGCAGGGAACGAATAACAACAAAAGAGGAAACTGATAATAAAAAATCATTATCCTCAGCAGCAAAGGAAGCAGATAAGCATTCAAAGAATTGTAACGATGGGCCTTTGGGTTCGGTTAAGATTTTGCGTTAATCTAAGGCAATCACGAAGGGGCCATGCAAAGCGGGGTGTGGCTCCTTTTGTGGTTTCTAGCTGGGGACGACGTAAACGGCGGATCAAACTAATTTGTGATGACTAAACTCCAAATTGTCGTTACGTAACGATGCTTTCTACTGGTTCCAAATCGTCTTGTTGACAAGACAAATCGTACCGTCAAAGGTACGTTTCTAAATCCGGGTTACGTAACCCGCTTTTAAATTCCGCACGACGTCGTGCGCTTTCTAAATCTTCCCTACGTCGGGAACTTTCAACGGCTTTTTGTAGGTATTCTTCTTGTTTTGCGGGGGCTAATGGGGCAACTAATTGATGATGGGACCAACCTAAATCGTCCATACGTATGGACGGTTCTACGGCATCAGATATTGACTTATATTCTTTTAGGGTTTTAGTTGCATACCCACTTTCTTCCGCAACATCCTCATACATCCCCCACTTTTGCTCACGATATTTTAAATTAATTCCAAAACCTTCCGTAAATCTTCTAAAGCAATCTTAATTAAATTATCAGGCGCGCTTTTATTTTTCTGTATGGATTCAAGTGCCGTGATCGCGGCTTGGAGTTTGTTTCTGATTGTGGCGGTGGTTTCGGGGTTCATTGACTGATTATTTAGGTTCAATTGGTGTTAATTTGATAGTGGGTTTAAGTTTTCGGTCACTTGGCTCCGTCCAGGTAAGTAAGTTTACAAAACGGTCAATATTCTTATGCAATAAAGCTAGAGCGTTTTCATGGTCACGATATGCTTTTGTGAAATCGTTTGCGATTTTATCTATCAACTTCTCATTATTTGCGGCAAATGGGATGTGTTCAGAAATTAATTCTTTTACCAAATTTTTAATATATGCAGGATATTCTGGATTATTAACTCCAACAATTCTTGGCGTTAAAGACGGATTCACAATGTCATCATGTAGGGCATCAAATAAAATATCTCTTCTTGATTGCTCACCGTCCACAGATGAAGTGAGGATTGATTTTTTTCCAGAGGATAGATTTTCATAAAGGCGTTTTAAAGTTAAATTCTCCCCAAGCGCAGCATTGATTCTTTTAAATATTTCCTCAGATGGAATCCTGCCGTGTTTTTCGATTAACGTAATGTATGTTGGATGGACTTTGGCTTTACCCGCAAGCTCATAAACTTTTAGATTTACTTCTTTTGATGTCCTGATTTCATTTAGGTAGTTGCCAAAACTTGTCGTCTTATTTTCCATACTTACAGTGTATGTCATTTTTTTCCTTGACACAATAAAATATTTATGTAAAATACTTACAGAATTAGTAAGTAAGATTGAGGCTGACGCCTCTTTTTTAAAGGCATACATTCAGAATAAAATTAATGAAAAGGAGGTAAAAATAAATGATTAACAAACTTAAATTAGCACGACAAAACCGCCAATTAAAACAATGGCAAGTTTCTCAGATGACAAGTATTCCAGAAAATAGAATTTGTTTATTTGAGACGAACCGAGTGAAGCCTCATGCGTTCGAGAAAAAGAAGCTGGCAACAGCTTTAGGAGCAAGTGAAGAAGAGTTGTTTTAGATGTTAAACGGGTTGCAGGAGTTAAAAAATAGAAAGGATTACATATGCGTAACGAAAATGAGTTGTTGCCTCAAAAAGAGTTAGTCATTGCTGAATTAAAGAGATTAATGACTGAAATTAAATATAGAAATGAAAACATTGGGAAAGAAAAAAACTATTTGGGTGTAATGAAAGCAAAACTGGAACCAATTAAAAATCAAGTATGGGGTCAGCTACAAGCATTATTGTGGGTTGAGAATGATTTTTTAATTTGGAATGAACAAGAAATAAATATTGAGATTCAAAAGATACTAAATGAGGCAGCTTAACTAAGGAGGCTCCAAATGTTCGCAACCTCAATCGTAATACTAGCAGCAATTGTTTTCTTATCGTGCCTAGTGGCGCCATTAATGAAAGAAGGTAATTAAAATGGCAAAGTCCAGAATGTGGATAGTTGTCTTAAGAAATGGCAAAGAATTCATGGTCATGGCTCAAACTAAGGAACTAGCAAAGGCATCAATGCCTAAAGTCAAAAAGGTTCTCCAAGTTAAATCCGTTACCTCGATTGGGGTAGTCACGTGCTATTAAAAGAGGATACCTAAAATGAGCGACGCCATCTTGGGAGCAAGTGAAGTTGCAGTCTATTTAAGAACGTCCATGCAATACGGGCAAACTGTTGAGACACAGCTTATCCCTATTCAGAAATACTGTGATGCTCATGGCTTAAAGTTTCAGGTATTTGCCGAACAAGAAAGCAGTCGCAACACTAGGCCAGTTAAAGAGGATCTGCTCCAGCGTGCTAGACGTGGCGAGTTTAAGACAATCCTAGTCTGGCGGTTTGATCGCTGGGCTAGAAGTCTTCCTGAACTTGTTATGAACCTTCAAGAGTTAACTGATTCCGGAGTTAATTTCATTTCAATAACCGAGGGCATTGATTTAAAAACATCAACGGGAAAGCTAATGCTTGGGATTATTGGAAGCTTTGCTCAGTTTGAGCGTGACTTGATACGGGAAAGGACGCTCGCGGGGTTAGACAGGGCAAGGGCAGAGGGCAAGAAGCTAGGCCGTCCTAAAGGTTCAGCAGATAAAAAAGTACGACGTAAGTCAGGTTATCATTTGCGATATGCAAAGAAAGGAAATTAGTTAT
>JACCDT010643527.1_pt1 | contig 12252 bp, 4 predicted proteins | sample 7446291 | NCBI WGS metagenome assembly JACCDT01 (sample SAMN15323446, study PRJNA562643) | freshwater metagenome | isolation source: river surface water | place: USA:Blue River Watershed | collected 2017-08-17
AGAGTCACCTTGCCCTCATGCAGCGTGATATTGGCCAGATGCAGGTCGCCATGGCATTCGCGCACGAAGCCGTCCGTGCGCCGCTGTTGCAGCAGCGGCGTCAGGCGCGCGAGCTGCTCGCGCGTCCAATGTTCGACGTGGGCCAGGCTCGCCGCCGTATCCGGATCCGCATTGGCGGCGGCCAGTCCGGGGTGATGCAGGTTCTCCAGCATCGCCTGCGCCAGCGCGGGAACGCCGGCGAGCGAGCTGCCCGCGCGCAGCGGCTCGGCACTCGCATGGAAGGCGGCCACGGCTTGCGCGCATTCACGCACCAGCGCCGGCGTCAGTGCATGGGCGTCTGCAAGCCGGTCGAACAGCCCGGCCGGATCGAACTGGCGCATCTTCACCGCATAGTCGATCGGCGCGCCGGCGTCGCCGATGTGCGGGTCGTCTGCGCTGCCGCCGATCGGCACCACGCCCAGATACAGCTCAGGAGCGAGCCGGCGGTTGATGCGCACCTCCTCTTCGCAGAAATGGTGCCGTCGTGCCAGCGTGGAAAAATCCAGGAAGCCCAGGTTCACCGGCTTCTTGATTTTGTACGCATAGGGCCCGGTCAGCAGCACCCAGGACGCATGGGTCTCGATCGTCCTGACGGGGCCGGCAGGGTGCGGGTAGCGGCGCGGATCACGCAGCGCATCGATCAGCGTGCGCTGTTCGCCATGTTCGTCGGGGGCGCCGGCCTTGCCGGATGCTGGGTCTGTGTTCATCGATCGCAGGGCAGGATGGCGCCAGCCAGGACTGGCCGGCGCCGTTTTCGGACAGTCTGCCTTAACTAACTTGCATTGGCCAATCCGGCAAGTTCTCGCATCTATATTGTTCCTTGGAATAAATCTGACGCATACTTCGGGGTGCGTCGCAAAAATCGCAGCGCGAGATTATTGACGTCCCGGCCGGCGGTCGATCCTTCCGGCCGGGACACGTTCCAGCATGGTCCGTCCCGCTATCGCCCGGCCGGGGCCGCCGTACACCGTTACCGATGGAGAACCCGAATGGCCAGCGCGACTCTCAGCTTTCCCACCTACAGCGACATGATCGACAGCATCGCCGGCGTCGACCTCCAGGCGCTCGACCTCGACGCAACCCTGACGGAGCTGACGACGGCGCTGACTGGCATCGACAATTACACAGTGGTCAGCAACACCGAAGTCAGCGGCACTTTCCCGGGCGGCGTATTTAACGCAACCGGCAACGTCGGCGCGACATCGGCCACGCTGAAGGCCATGGATATCGACTGGCTCGACCACACCATGCACCTCGAAGGCTCGGTCGTGGTGAAGCAGTCCGGTGAGTACACGGGCTTCCTGTCCGAGATCTCGTATGACGGTCCAGAGATGTCGTTCCAACTGCTCGGCAAGCTGAATGCCGCCGGCGGCACTGCCTGGGTGACCAGCGCGGCCTTCGAGGTCGGCGACCTGGCCTGCCTGATCAAGGGGAAAATGACGGTCGATACCGATACCGGCGCGCTGGGCGGCACGATCTCGCAGATCGACATCGATGACGGCGTGTATGCGGCGTCGGTATCAAAACTGAAACTGTCGGTGACGGATTTTCTCGGCTTTTCCGATGACGATGCGCTGCCGGTGCTGTTTGCCGGCAATGACACCATCACGGCCGTGGCCGAATCCGTGGAACTGAAGGGCTTCGGCGGCAAGGACGTGCTGAAGGGCAGCATCGGCGATGACGTGCTGTATGGCGGCAATGGCAACGACAAGCTGACCGGCGGCCTCGGCATCGACGAGTTCATGTTCGACGTGGCGCCGCAGCGCAAGACAAACGCCGACACCATCACCGATTTCTCGATCGATGACGGCGACACGATCATGCTCGACAACGAGATCTTCACCGAACAGGACATCGTCTTCGTCAAGAAGCTGAAGGACAAAGTCGATATCGACGAATCCGACTTCGATTCCGCGTCCTACACCGGCCTCGTCTATGAAATGTCGACCGGCAAGCTCTACTACGACACCAGCGACAGCGCCGGTGGCGAGCTGGTCGTGACCCTGGTCGGCAAGCCGCCGATCGACAGCGACGCTATCGACTTTTTCACCGCTGCCTGAGCCGGACATGGCCTTGGCACCGAACCGGTGTCTGCCTTGCCGCATGCCCGTTGATCCGCGCCGATGCCGGCCACCGGCGTCGTGCGCAAGCGATCACATTCAGTGGCCTTGTCTGCCGGGAGCGGCATGCCCTGGCTGACCCTGATCTGGCTCGTGATCGCCATTGGCAGCGCCGCCTTTGCACTGCTCCATGGCTACGCGTGGAGCCGCTTGCGCAATGCGCCTGCGCAGGGCGCGTTCATGTTGTGCGCCGCCGGCGTTTCGCTGGTGGCGTTGGCCGACCTGGGCCTGATCCGTGCCACCACGCCCGAAGAATTCGCCCGTTTCGCGTGGCTGCTGCACATGCCGTTATGGATGGCCATCGTCGGCTGCGTGCTGTTCGTCCGTCTGCACCTGCGCGCGGGGCATCCATGGCTGGCCTGGTTGGTGGTGGCGCTGCGCACGGTCGTGCTCGCTCTGAACATGTTCTCGCCGGCCAGCGCCACCTTCAGTGAGATACGTTCGGTACAGCAGATTCCGCTGTGGGGCGATTCGGTCGCGATTGCCGACGTCGTCAGCCATCCGTTGGCCGCGACCGGTGTGCTGTCGGTGCTGGCGCTGGCGCTTTTCATCATGAATGCATCGATGACGGTGTGGCGTCGCGGCGAGCGGCGGCTGGCCGTAACGATCGGCGGGCTGCTGAGCTTTTTTGTGCTGGCGGCCGCGGTCAGCGCCGTGCTGCGGCTGCAGGGCGTCATCCAGTTTCCGGCCGTGGCCACGCTGACCTGTTTGCCGATCATCCTGGCGATGAGCTTCGCGCTCAGCGGAGAGCTGGCGCGCTCTGCGCAGCTGTCCGCGTCGCTGCAGGTCCGGCATGCGGAGCTGACAGAATCCGAGGCCAGCCTGCAGCTGGCCGCCAGTGCGGCCAACGTCGCGCTGTGGAGCGTCGACAGCGCCACCGGAGCGTTGTGGACCACGGCGAGGGCGGCGGAAATGTTCGGTTTCGATCCTGCACAGCAGCTGCACTTGCGGGATTTCCTGCAGCGTGTGCATACCGACGATCGGCAGCGCCTGCGCGCGGCGTTGCTGTCGCGCTCGCTCGCACCCAATGCATCAATCGAATATCGCGTCACCATGCCGGACGGCGATGAGCGCTGGTTTGTGTCCGTCGGCGGTACCCGGCCGGACGATCCGGCGTCGACGGTCGTGACCGGCGTGACCATCGATATCACCGCGCGCCGTCGCGCCGAGCTCGACGCCGAGCGCCGCCGGCTGGAGCTCGACCGCCTGACGCGCGTATCCAACGCACGCGAATTCTCCAGCGCGATGGCGCACGAGCTCAGCCAGCCGCTGGCCATCATCATGAGCAATGCCGAAGCTGCCCACAGCATGCTGGAGCGGACCGACCCCGACATCGCCGAGCTGTACGCGATCTTTGGCGACATCATTGCGGCCGACATACGCGCATCGACCGTGCTGGACCGCTTGCGCGCGCTGCCGCACCGCGAGCAGCTGCGCTGCGCGCCGTTCTCCATGGGCGCGCTGGTGACCGAAGTGTTGTCCATCCTGCGGCTCGACCTCGACCAGCGCGGCGTCGCGGTCGAGACGCGGCTGGCGGTCGGCCTGCCGCAAGTGGCCGGCGACGTCATGCTGATCGAGCAGGTGCTGTTCAACTTGCTGAGAAATGCCTGCGAGTCCATGGCGGACAATCCTGCAGGCGACCGGCGTCTGCTGATCGAGACCTCCCTGTCCGGTGCCATGGGCGAGCTGCGCGTGACCGACACCGGCGCCGGGCTGGAGCACGATGCCGAGCAACTGTTCCAGCCCTTCTTTACGACCAAGTCCGAGGGCGTGGGCATTGGCCTGGCGATCTGCCGCTCGATCGTCGAGGCCCATGACGGACAGATCGGTGCGCTGCCGCACCATCCGCGCGGCGCCTGCTTCTGGGTGCGGCTGCCGCTGGCAAACATCGCGGCCGACTCAGTGTCCGATGCAGCGGAGGCGGCCTGATGTATCCCGTACTGCTGATCTGGGCGACCACGATCGCGCTGTGCCTCGTGCTGGGCGGCATCCATGCGCAGATCTGGCTGCGCAATCCTGAGGCAAATCGCAGCAGCGGCATCTTCGCGGCGCTGGCCTTGTGCGAGACCGGGATCGCCCTGGTTGAGCTCGGCCTGATGCATGCCGGCACATTGCCGGAATTTCTGTGGCTGTTGCGCGTCTACTATCTGTTGGCGCTGGCGGGTTTCGTCGCGCTCGTGCAGTTTGCCTGGACCTACCTGAAGGCCGGCCGGCGCTGGCTGGGCAGATTGACGATCGGCTTGCGGGCGATCGCCACTGCGGTGGGGCTGCTGTCTCCCAACGGCCTGCATTTCAGCCGGCTGGATGCGCTGGTGCCGTCGACGTTTCTCGGTTCGCCGGTGGTGGTGCCGCTGGGGCTCCCGAATCCCTGGCTGGTCTTGTCGTTGGCTGCTGCGTTCTCCCTGGTCGCATTTTTCGCCGATGCGGTCATGACAATGCACCGCCGCGGCGCCGCCCGGTCGTCCATCGTGCTGGGCGCCATGCTGACCTTATTTTTTCTGGTCGCGCAGCTGCTTGGCATGGCCGTGGCCTTTGCCGACCTGCAGCTACCGCTGCATGTGACGCTATCGTTCTTGCCAGTGATCTGCTTCATCGGCGCATGGCTCGGCCGCGATCTGGTGAGTTCGGCGCGGCTGGCGCGCGAACTGGCCGATGCCGAGAGCCGGCTGCTCGACTCGCGCGGGCGGCTATCGATGGCGGCCGCGGCCGCCAAAGTCAGTTTTTGGGTGGTCGACCGGAAGACTCTGCGCTTTCGCGTGGTGCCGATGACGATGCGTCTGTTCGGTACGCCCGAAGGTCACACGCCTAACCTTGACGAGCTGCTGATCGCGATGCACCCGGCCGATCGCGGCGCGGTGATGCGCGCGCTGGCCGATGCGCCGGTACTGAAGCGGCTGGTGGCCGTCGAGTACCGGGTATTCCTGCCGGATGGCGCGATGCGCTGGTATCTGTCGGCCGGTGGCGGCCGGCAGGTTGTCGACGGCGAAGCGGCGCTGATGGGCATGACCATGGACATCACCGACCGCAAGATGGCCGAGGAGGCGGCCAATCGGCAGCGCGAGGCCATTGAGCACCTGTCGCGCGCGGTGATGGCCGGTGAAATGTCGGGCTCGCTGGTCCAGGACTTGCGGCAGCCGCTTCAGCGCATACTCGACAAGGCGCGCGCGGCACGCTCGCTATTGATGTCGGCGCCGCGCAAGCGCCATGAAATGCGGGCGCTGCTGGACGAGATCATCATCGCCAGCGATGGCGCCAGCCAGGTCATCAGCAAATTGCGGCAGCTGTTGCGGCGCGGCGGCACGGCCGCCGAGCCGGTGTCGCTGGGCGAGCTGATCGATGGCGTACTGCTGTTCCTGCAGGCCGACCTGAGCCGCCGTGGCGTACAGGTCTGCGCCGAGCTTGACCGGACATTGCGCCCGGTCGTGGTCGAGCGCGTGCGCATCGAGCAAGTCGTGATCCATCTGATCATGAATGCCTGCGATGCCATGGCCGAGAAGCCGCTGAACGAGCGCGAGCTGACGATCCGTGTGCACGAGTCGGACGGCGCAGCCGTGCTCGAATTCAGCGACCGTGGTGTGGGCCTGAACGCCGATGGTGCCAATGTGTTCAGTGCCTTTTATACGACCAAGCCAGAGGGCGCAGGCATGGGGCTGGCGATCTGTAAATCGATCGTCGAATCGCATCATGGCCGTATCTGGGCAGAGAATGCCGAGCACGGCGGCGCGCGTTTTTGCGTTCGCCTTCCCTTCATGGAGCGAAGAAAGTGAGCGAGCCGACCACGGTTTACCTGATGGACGATGAGGCCGACCTGCGCAAAGCGCTCAACCGTCTGCTGAGCGCCGAGGGTTTTTCGGTGATCGAGTTTTCATCCGCGAACGATTTCCTTGCGGCCGTGCCTGCGGACGGCTCGGGCTGCGTGCTGCTTGATATCGGCATGCCTGGCATCGATGGCCTCGAGGCGCAGCGGTTGTTGATCGAGCGTGGCTCGGCCTTGCCGATTGTGTTCCTGACGGGGCAGGGCGGGATTCCCGAGAGCGTGCGGGCGGTCAAGGCCGGCGCGGTCGATTTTCTGGCCAAGCCGGTCAAGCGTGAAGACTTGCTGCGTGCGGTCGGCGCGGCGCTCGAACAGGCGCGCACGGCCGCCGACGGCGCACGGCAGCAGCAGCTGTCACAGGCGCGCCTGGCAAGGCTGACACCGCGCGAGCGCGAAGTGTTTGCCCATGTGATCTCGGGCGCGAGAAACAAAGTCATCGCCGACCGGCTCGGCACCTCCGAGCAGACCATCAAGGTCCATCGCAGCCGGGTGATGGAAAAACTGGAGACCGGCTCGCTGGCGGAACTGGTCCGACTCGCCAATCTCCTCGGCGTGGTGCCTGCGGCCGACACGCCCCGTTAGCCACGGGCGCCGCCGCTGCTGTGCGCCGTTAAATCGGTTTTTTGAATATTTGTCGTCGATAGGTCGATGACAATCATTCAAGTTCTGAAATTTTCCATACCTTCGACCGTCTCTCCCCACGGCCTCCGACCGCCGCGCGGCCCGTCGCCGCGTGCCGTCATCCTTGCCTGATTTCCCGCCTCTTTCAGTCGGCCGCCTGCTGAATCATTCGGCAGTGCGCTGACCGACGGGCCGCAGCGCACCGTGTTTTGGTCAACTTTCGGTCTAGGCACAAAGGCCAATATTAATTCGCGGAAAGATCCATGACACTTGCACGCGAATAATTTAATTATTACTAATTTAACAACATAATTAACCCGGAAATTCATGAGTTTCTTTGTTCCCGGCCGCTCGGCACAGACAGTCAATCCACAGCAATCCGTCCTCTTTTATGACGCCAGCTCCGCGGCCATCACGGAGCTCGTCCGGCACAGCCACGTCAAGACATTCGGACTCACTGCGTCTGCGGAGCCGCTGAAAGCGATCAGCCGGCAGCTGGAGGGCCGCCGGGTAGAGCAGCTGCATATCGTCGCGCACGGTCAGCGCGATTTCATCGTCATCGGCGATGCGGTCATTACCAGCGACTATCTGTTCAACCATGCTCACCTGCTCAATAGCTGGCAGGTCGGCGAGATCATGCTGTGGAGCTGTCATGTCGGTGCGCAGGGCAAGCTGGTGCAGACACTGGCAATGCTGACCGGCGCCACAGTGCACGCGACCGACAAGCCGCTGGGCATGACCGACGCGGGCCCGAACTGGACGCTGGGCGGCGCCAATGGTGCCGTCGCGCTGCCGTTCGCCACCGATGCGGCGCTGCAGTGGCCGCACCAGCTGGTCGCACTGCTGTTCTTGGCACAGGCGTACCTGGCCGAAGATTCCAGCGGCGCGTCCGGCGCGAACAAGGCCAATCTCGAAGAAAACTCGCTCAAGCTGACCGCTTTTGCGAATGTGCAGGCGATGAAGTACCTGTTCGTGTCGCAGCCGCCGGGCGATCCGATTTACACCGGCAACAATGTGCATGGCACGTTGTATGCGATCGACCAGAACGATAATGTCGTGCAGTCGTGGGTCGGCGAGATCAGCCGGCTGGTGAAATCCGGCTCGAAGGTGCTGGCCGCACAGATGTATGTGTACCCGACCGGCACCAACACCAGCAATCCGGCCACAACCCTCCTGATCGACCTCGCCACCGGCGGCAACTTCGCCGTAGGCAAGACCATCGGCACCAGCTCCGACCCGGTGGATACGGCGCTGAACAAGCTGATCCCCATCGCGGACCCGCCAGTGGCCTATGCGGACAATGGCGACCTGCAGCTCGCGTCCTGCGTCAATGATAGTGACGTCGCACAAAGCGCCCACCCGACCGGCAACCTCATCACCGGCGGCAGCGATTCGGGCACCGCATCGACGCCTGACAGCGGCTTCATCACGTCGTGGTCCATCGACACCACGCCGAATCCGGACAAGCTCGTGGCCAGCGTCAGCGGCCTGGCAGTCAGCAACGTCAAGAGCAATGCCACCGGCAGCCTGGCGGCGGTGACCAGCACCACGTCATCCACCGTTCAGGGCAAGTATGGCGTGCTCACCATCAACGCTGATGGCAGCTACAGCTACGACGTCAACGAGTCCAACACAGACCTGATCGCGCTGAGCTCGGCCAATGGCAGCTCGCTCAATGAAGTCTTCACCTATACCGTCGTGCAGGCCGGTACGGGCAAGACCTCCACCAGCACGCTGACGATCCGCATTGACGGCGGCAATGACGATCCGACCGCCGGCAACGACTATGTGTTCGTCAACGAAGGCACGGCCGCGCGTCCGGTGACCCTGGCATCGACCACGACGACGCCGGGCGCGGTGACGGCGGCCAACCTGCTGGCCAATGACCACGATCCCGATACGGCCGACACGCTGCATATCGTCAAGGCGGAAAAAGCGACCTCGCTGACCGACGAGACCTTCAGTGCTTCGGCAGTCACCGTCACCGCCTCGGGCGTGTCGTCGTTCACGCGCACCATTGGCTTCACCTATGTGACGGTACAGTTCGGCACCTCGGTATCGGAGACGCTGTCGTCGGAGGTGTTCGTCAAGCGTGCGGGCGACCTGACGTTCAGCGATTCGGGCACCACGCTGATAGCGATCGGCGGCACGGCGAGCAAGCAGGCGACCTTCACCACCGGCCTCGATCTGGCCGTGGGCGACGTCATTCGCTTCGGTTCGGCATCGGCCACCAATGATTACACCATCGCTTCCGGCGGCCTGATCACGGCGAGCCATACCCACTTCAAACTGACGGGTACCGGCTCGACGCCGAGCGTCGGCACCGATGTGACCGGCCCGGGCGTACCGGCGGACACCAAGATCAGCGCCGTTAGCGGCTCGCTGATCACGCTGGACCACAGCGTCACGCTGACTGGCAGCGGCCTCGACATTGGCGAATCGCTGAGCTTCTTCAGCGGCGCAATCTATGGCAACTACGGCTATCTGAACCTGAAGAGCGACGGCAGCTACTCGTACGTGCTGACCGCCGATGTTCCGAACGGGACTACCAAGGACGAATTCTTCACCTACCAGATCGCGGACAGTAACGGGTGCACCGACACCGCCGTACTGCACGTGCGTATCGAAGGCGACCAGGTCAGCTTCCCGGCGGTGACGGCAAAGACGCTGACGGTCGACGAAGTCGGCGCCGTCTCGGGATCGCTCGCACCCGTCTCCGGCACGACGATCTCACTGAATTCAGCAACAGGCGAATTCGTCAGCACGGTACTGTCGACGCATGCCAGCACCGACGTGGTCGTGATCGGCACGTTGGCGACAGCCAGCCCGTCCGAGCCGGTCCAGGGCAAGTATGGCGTGCTGCACGTAAGTGCCCTTGGCGAATGGTCGTATGTGCTGGATAACGATAGCGCCACCGTCGACGCGCTGCGCACGACCTCTGACACGCTGACCGAGACCTTCGAATACCGGGTCCAGAACTCCTCGGGCGATGACAATGTCTCAACCATCGTCATCACCATCCGCGGCGCCAACGATGCGCCGGTCGCGGCCAACGACAGCGGCTCGGCGATCGAGGCGGGCGGGCAGGCGAATGCCACCGCCGGCGCCGATGCCAGCGGTGCCTTGTTCGTTAACGACACCGACGTCGACAGCGGTGACAGCAAGACCCTGCAGGGCTTCGGCGTCAGTTCGATCGGCTCGCTGGGTAGCGCCAATAGCGACGGCGAGTACACGCTGGCCGGCAGCCACGGCACCCTGTACGTCAAGGCAGACGGTACGTGGCGCTACGTGGTTGACAATAGCGACACCGCGGTCGATGCGCTCGGCACGGGCGACACGCTGACCGATACTTTCCAGTACCGCGTGGCCGATACCGCCGGCGCTACCGACGATGCCACGCTGCAGGTCACGATCAAGGGCGCCAACGATACGGTGGCGGTGAACGATGTCAAGGTCAACGAGGCCTCGTCGCATGCCGTGTTCACGATCACCGGCAGCGCGGGTCAGGAAGTCACGCTGCATCTCGCGCAGACCGGCGCTGGTGTCGAAGAAGCGACGATCGGTGACACCGCCGACGTTGGGTCGACGCTCACGACCGGCCTTGAGTATTACAACGGCAGCCAATGGGTGCCGTATAACAGCACGTCGGACAAGATCACGCTGGATGAGAATGGCACGTTGTACGTGCGCACCACGATCCACGATGACGACCTGCACGAAGGACAGGAGTCGTTCCAGCTCTATGTGACGACCACCGACGGTCATGCGAGCGTCGGCACCGGCGTCATCCTCGATGAGGGCAACGGCGTCAAGGTCGTGTTCGATCCCGAGACCGGCCTGCCGTCCACGACCACCGACGGCCTCGACGACGACCGCGCCATCACCGTCACCGGCGACACCTATAACGAAGGCTCGCCGGTCGCGGTCTTTACGGTCGCGGCGACCAAGGGCCAGAGTTTCACGCTCGACGTGCGGGATGCGGCTGGCACCGGCAAAGATGCGACCGGTGACGACGGCGATCTCGACGCCAATGATGGCGACGCCAGCGGCGATGCGCTCGACGCGGCCGACATCTACTATTCGCTCGACAACGGTGCGCACTGGATCAAGTACACCAGCGGCGACAGCGTCACTGCCGGCAACTATCCGGTGCTGGTGTCGGTTGATATCGGCAACGAGACCGACAATATTTACGAAGGCGAAGAGCAGTTCAAGCTGGTGGTGACCACCGCCGGCAAGGACTACAGCGGCTACAGCAGCATCGTCGACGACGGCTCGGGAAAGATCCTCGCAGTGGACGTCAATGGTCATCCGCTGGTCGACGTGAATGGCCACCTCACGCCGGACACCGAAGCGATACCCGACGACGACCGTGGCATCACCGTCACTGGCGATACCTTTAACGAAGGCTCGCCGCTGGCAGTGTTTAAGGTCGAAGCGACCAAGGGTCAAAGCTTTACGCTCGACGTGCAGGACGCTGCCGACACCGGCAAAGAGGCGACGGGTGACGACGGCGATCTCGACGCCAATGATGGCGACGCCAGCGGCGATGCGCTCGATGCGGCCGACATTTATTACTCGCTCGACAACGGCGCGCACTGGATCAAGTACACCAGCGGCGACAGCGTCACCGCCGGCGATTATCCGGTGCTGGTGTCGGTCGACATCGGCAACGAGACCGACAATATTTACGAAGGCGAAGAGCAGTTCAAGCTGGTGGTGACCACGGCCGGCAAGGATTACAGCGGCTACAGCAGCATCGTCGATGACGGCTCGGGCAAGATCCTGGCGGTAGACGGCAACGGCCATCCGCTGGTGGTGAACGGCGCGCTGACGCTGGACACCGAAACAACGAAGGACGACGACCGCGCCATCACGGTCACCGGCGACACCTGGAACGAAGGTTCGCCCCTGGCGGTGTTTACGGTCGAAGCGACCAAGGGCCAAAGCTTTACGCTCGACGTGCAGGACGCTGCCGACACTGGCAACAAAGACACCGGCGACGATGGCGACCTCGATGCGAATGATGGCGACGCCAGCGGCGACGCGCTCGATGCGGCCGACATTTACTATTCGCTCGACAACGGTGTCAGCTGGATCAAATACACCAGCGGCGACAGCATCACCGCCGGCGACTATCCGTTGCTGGTGTCCGTCGACATCAGCAACGAGACCGACGACGTCTACGAAGGCGAAGAGCAATTTAAGTTGATCGTCAGCACTGCCGGCAAGGATTACAGCGGCTACAGCAGCATCGTTGACGACGGCAGCGGCAAGATTCCGGCGCTGGATAACGATGGCCATCCGCTGGTGGTGAACGGCGCTCTGACGCTGGATACCGAGACGGCGAAAGATGATGACCGTGGCATCGTGGTCACGGGCGACACCTGGAACGAAGGCGCGCCGCTGGCGGTCTTCAAGGTCGAGGCCGCCAAGGGCCAGAGCTTCACGCTCGACGTGCAGGACGCTGCCGACACCGGCAAAGATGCGACGGGTGACGACGGCGATCTCGACGCTAATGATGGCGACGCCAGCGGCGATGCGCTCGACGCGGCCGACATTTACTACTCGATCGACAATGGCGCCCACTGGATCAAGTACACCAGCGGCGACAGCGTCACCGCCGGTGATTATCCGGTACTGGTGTCGGTCGACATC
>JACCDT011052559.1_pt1 | contig 12247 bp, 7 predicted proteins | sample 7446291 | NCBI WGS metagenome assembly JACCDT01 (sample SAMN15323446, study PRJNA562643) | freshwater metagenome | isolation source: river surface water | place: USA:Blue River Watershed | collected 2017-08-17
CTAAGCCATACTGAATGACATAATTAGTGGTGTAGAATGGAGTAACAGTAAGTGAGTCACCGGCAAAGCAAGTGATACAACCAGGGATGCTATCTGCAGCAACTCCGCTAGGGTACCAAGTGAGGTTTCCGCCCACCGGCGCACCTTCAGCATACAAATAAGCTTCTTGGAACATGTCAATTGTGGTGTCTGGAATCACAACGTACGCACCTCCTAAAGTATCGGAGATAGTGCTTGTTAGTGTTGGCATCGGCATAACCGTAACAAACTGTGAAATAGTGCTTACCGCACCTTGAGCGTTGGTAGCTGTAAGCGTAATTTGGTAAGGGCTCATGGTGCTTGCTGCATTGAAGCAAACTTGACCAGGATTTTGACCAATATAGGTCGAAGGTGTACCACCCTCAAATTGCCAAGTGTAAACAAGGCCGTCACCTGTAGAGTTGTTGACTAAAAAGATGCAGTCTCCTTCGCAAAGAATGTTGTCTGAATCTGAAATGGTGAAGTTTGCACTAGGTGCCTGAGCATAGGTAAGGAGCCCAAGGCAGCTAAATAGAATAAAGGATAAAGCTTTCATACGCTTGTTAAAGTTGTACAATAATACGAAAGTACGTAAAAAAGTTTCAATTACAGTGATTATTCCTTCCCAAGCAGTGTAATCAATTCTTGCGTGGCTGCTGCGTCATGAACACGAAATACGGCTGCCCCCTTGACGTAAGCAACGGTATTTAAAATACTAGTGCCGTTTAAGGCTTCTTCTGTGCTGACATTCAGTTTTTTAGTAATCATAGATTTTCTAGAGACACCAATTAATAAAGGGCAGCCTAAAACATGTAAGTGCTCAAGTTGTCTGAGTAATTGATGATTTTCTTCCAAAGTTTTTCCGAAGCCAAAACCTGGGTCAATCAGTACGTCGGTAATTCCTTTGCGCTTCAATTGCTCAAGTTTTTCAGAAAGAAAAGACAGGGCATCGGCAATAACGCCTTTTCGAGCCACAAAGCTTCTAGCTTCATTGGTTTGCTCAGCTCGGTTATAAGTCAGGATATAAGGAATTTTCGCATGGGCAACAACCGTCCATAATTCTGAGTCAAATTGGCCAGCAGAAATGTCATTGATGAGGTCGCAACCTTCATTGATGCCGAATTGAGCAACAGCTGCGTGGTAGGTGTCTAGGGAAAGTAATACGTCCGGAAACGCTTTTTTGAGTACACTGATACTATTGCCTAATCGATCAATTTCTTCTTGTGCACTCAGGATAGCCGCACCGGGTCTTGTAGAGCTTGCGCCGATGTCTAAAATAGTGCAACCTTGTTCAATCATGGTGCGCGCACGCTCTAGCAGCAAGGGCTCTTCATAAACACGACTTTCTTTGTAAAAGGAATCGGGCGTCATGTTCAAAATTCCCATTATCTTTGGTTGTGCAAAATCATAAAGTTGCCCTTTGATATTCAAAAAGCGACTTCTATGAAAAATAGCACCCAGTTCCTTACCCTGATTCATGACACAAACACAATTACAATACACAAATGTAATGACTATTTGTCGAGAGATTTTCGAAAAAAAGACTCACGACTACGGTCTTTCTTGGCGCATTCTCCGTCCGAGCTCGCTCACCGATCAATTATTTATTAAAGCGCAGCGTATCCGCACCATTCAAGAAGCGGGTGCAAGTAAAGTAGACGAGCCCTTTGAAGACGCCTTTCAAGCAATCGTGAATTATTGCATCATGGCCATTATTCAGGTCCGAACACCGGCTGGTCTTCAAGACGACATGACGCCAACTGAGGCCATCGCACACTATGATCATATTGCTGCCGAAGCAAAAGCACTCATGGAGCGCAAAAATCACGACTACGGCGAGGCCTGGCGAGACATGCGCGTGAGCTCCTTAACCGATTTGATTTTAAGTAAAATTTTGCGCATCAAGCAAATCGAAGACAACGCAGGTCAAACCAAGATTTCTGAAGGGGTAGAGGGTAATTATTTCGACATGCTCAATTACAGCGTGTTTGCACTCATTCATTTGGGGAATTGTTAAGACGCTGTTAAAGTCAAATGAGCTTGCAGCCAACCCTTTATTTTCGTTCTTATAAAACTTCGCACATGCAAAACATTGAACGTTACCTCCCTTGGAGCATCCGCATTATCATTGCCGGTTTGTTTTTAGTATCTGCCTACGGAAAAATTTATCCCGATCCGTCTGCCTATGGCACCATTTCTATGTTTGAAGTGAAGCAGTTGTACCCTTTAGGTTTCAATACGGAACTCGCAAAAATCTTTTCAAGATCCCTTATCGGAATTGAATTTGGCCTAGGTTTGCTATTGCTTTTCCCTTTTGATCTCAAAAAATGGGTCATTCCATCGGTTGTTTTAATGCTTGGCGTTTTTGTTGTGCATCTCAGCATTCAAATGGCAGTTTCAGGCAACAAAGGAAATTGCGGTTGTTTTGGCGCCTTGCTTCCCATGACCCCTTTAGAAGCCATTCTTAAAAACGTGCTCTCTATTGGGCTCTTGCTCATCTTATGGAAGCGCTATGGGGCGCAGCTCCCCGAGAAATCAAACATCTGGTTCCTGTCTACAGTCTTGAGTTTGTGCATGCTCCTGATGTTTATTTTCATCCCGACCTACAAAGCCGCAACAGTTGTTCAGACGCCTACTCCTGTTGTTGAGCAAGCTACAGCTATAAATACAGCCACAGATGTCAGTCAAACTCAAGATCCAAAAGCGCTCAAGACCCCCGTTGTTGTAGCAGATACTGTAGGGAAGGTTAAAAAACCTAAAGACTTGGGTCCTAAACCTAAAAAATCGGGTTATGAAAAGTATTTCGCCAACATCAATGAGGGTAAAAAACTCCTTTGTTTCTTTGCGCCAAGTTGTGATCACTGCCGAGCTACTGCCAAGCAATTGGTTGCTATGAAAAATAGCATCCCTGATTTTCCTGAGCTTCAAATTCTATTTATGGATGAAGCTGCAGAAGAAATCCCTGACTTTTTCAAGTTTGCAGGTGCCTCATTTAATTTCAAGACGCTAGATATCATTGAGTTCTGGGGTGTGTTGGGCGGTAATCGCGATGTGCCTGGAGTTGCTTATTTATGGAACGGAAATGTGGTTAAATTTTACCATAGTCCGGAAGGCCCTCAAGCTTTCAACAAAGAAGACTTGAAAACCCAATTGCAAAAACAAAAGTTGCGCTGATAAAACGCTTATTTTCGTTTCATGCGAAATAAGATCCTTGCGGCCAATTGGAAAATGAATTTAACCTTGCCTGAAGTTGAACTTTGGGTCAAAGCATTCAAAGGTTACAATTGGCAATCCGATACCAAAAAAGTACGGGTTTACCCCAGTGCTTTATTCATTCCGATGTTGCAGCAAAATGTTAGTCATGTCGGTGCCCAAAATTTTTATCACGAGACATCAGGTGCTTTTACCGGAGAGCTTTCCCTAGAACAGCTTTCTAGTGTTGGAAGTTCGTCAGTCTTAATAGGTCATTCAGAGCGCCGTGAGCTTTTTCATGAAGACAACGCCTGTATTTCACAAAAAGTAAAAGCCGCTGCTGATAGAGATTTATCTTTCATTTTATGTTGTGGTGAAAACCTCATGCAACGAGAAGGTGGAACACATTTGAATTTTATCGAACAACAATTGAAATCAGCTTTGTTGTCACTAGATGCTGCAAAAATATCTTTGCTCTGTATTGCATACGAGCCCATCTGGGCTATCGGTACAGGTCTTCATGCGAATGCCGAACAAATTACCGAAATGCATGCATTTATCAGAAGTTTGCTACATGAGCTATTTGGCGGCGCAGCCGCAGCTGTGCCCATTTTGTATGGCGGTAGCGTGAATCCGGAAAATGCGGCCTCTATTTTTGCTTGCCCAGAAGTTTCGGGTGCGCTGGTAGGCGGCGCTTCTTTAGATCCACAGGTTTTTCATCAATTATGGGAGCAACTTTAATATGAATTATTACGAATTACGCATCGCGCTCAACGATTTTGAAAATTGGAGTGACATCTTTGTGGCCTACTTGGCTGAAATTGGTTTTGAAAGTTTTGTGGAAGAAGCGCCGCACTTGAAAGCCTATATTCCTGAAGCAGACTACGATGGCCATGCTTTACAAGCTTTGCTTACCGAACAACAACAAGTTGCTCCAGTAATAGATGGCTTTCATCTTACATTATTAGCGCAGCAAAACTGGAATGCCAACTGGGAATCTCAGTTTGAGCCTGTGTATGTAGGTGAACAACTGCGCATTGTGGCCCCATTTCACAAGCTTGAACCTTTTAACGGCATGGAACTCGTGATTTTGCCCAAAATGAGCTTTGGAACAGGGCATCATCAAACCACTCACCTGATTTGCCAAACCATGTTTGAACTCGATTTCAAAGGCAAGCGCGTTTTAGATATGGGCGCGGGTACAGGTGTGCGTTCGTTGCTCGCTGAGAAATTAGGTGCCCAAGAAATTCGTGCCATTGAAATTGAAGCCTGGTCTGCTGAAAATATCCTTGAAAATATTGTACTCAATGGCGCTTCTAAAATTGAGGCCATTCATGGTGGGGCTGAGGCCATCGGCGAGCAGCCCTATGACCTCATATTAGCCAATATCAATAAAAACGTACTATTGGCACAATTGTCGTTATATGCGGCAGTGATGTTGCCTAATGCGGTGCTTTTGCTTTCTGGCTTTTTCACTACAGATGCACCAGACCTGATTGCCGCAGCAGCCAAATTAGGTTTGCAACATCAACAAACACTGGATCGCGAAAATTGGGCGGTTCTTAAATTCATCAAGCAATGAAAAGAAATTTAATATTCACCTTGATATTTGTATTAGGCAGTGCTTTTATTTTAAGGGCTCAGACCTTCCCAAATGAACGCGTACAATTTGTCAAGACTTGGCAGCAAATGGTTACCGACGAAGCAGCTCAAAGCTACCTAAAAGGTGATTTTTCTCAGCAAATCAAAGGTTCTTTGCTCAATGAAACGCAGTTCAAGAAATTGGTAGATAACTGCAATCAGCTGCAAAAAAAGGAGGTGCCGGTTTACCCAGATATCTATGCCTATTTGCAAGCAAGCATCCTACTCATCGAGAAAAAGGTAAGTGCTGATTTATCGAGTCCTTGGCAGCAGTATGTCAATGACTACGCGACAGAACCCGATGAAAAACTCACGAATTTTTTGCTTTTTTCAGTAGATTTTTTCCGTGATTTTTCTTTTTACAAAGAGGCTAACTTTCGCTGGACTTCTAGTGGTGGCACCGTTGCCTGGCAAAGTGGCAAAAGCTTGCAACTTCAGTTACAAAATGTCAATCTGAAATGTTTTTATTTCAACAAGGACGGTAACCAAGATTCAATTGTAGTGTACCAAACTTCAGGTCTTTTCGACGTGCAAACTAAAAAATGGGTCGGGAAAGCTGGAACCATTACCTGGGAAAAGGCAGGCTTGGCCAAGAATGAAACGTATGCAGTACTGAAAAACTACAAATGTGATTTCAATACAGCCAAACTAAAGGCAGATTCCGTTGCCCTAACCACGCCTTATTTTAGCACCCCAATTTGGGGTAAATTAACAGATCTTACCTACATTGATTTAACGGAAAACGAAGCTGCACCAAAGTTTAGTTCTTATGAGCAGCGTCTGAAAATAGCAAATCTCCGAGACCAAATTGACTACGAAGGTAGTTTTGCGCTCAATGGCCCAGATTTTTCAGGAAAAGGAACCACAAACAATCCGGCTAAACTTATTTTCAAAAGAGGAAGCAAACCCTTGTTTGAAATTAGTGCTGATGGCTTTGAAATGAGTCCAAAACAAATTTTAGCCAGAGATGCCAAGGCCGTAATGCGCTATAAAAACGGTGACTCGATCAGTATTCAACAGTGTTTTTTCACTTTCGATGAATCACAACAGATTTTGCGTTTGGCAGCAAGTCAAAAAGGCACAGATTACTTTCCTTTCATCGACAATTATTTTAAAGTGTATTGTTATGCGCCTATCCTGAACTGGAAAAAAGGCAGCCCAGAACCTTACTTTACCTTTGATGTGGGTACTGCTCAGGAAAGAAAAACAGCGCGCTTTGAGTCGATGGATTACTTCGATGCAAGTCTTTATGGAAAATTTTCTGGGGTAGGTGGGCAGCATCCGTTTATTCAGTTAGCGGGTTTAGCGACTGCGCAAGGCAAAACACTTTTCACAGAGGGCGAATTAGCCAATGCACTTAAAAAGACCATCGATCAGGTCAAACCACTTTTTGTAGACTTAGCTGCAGCAGGGTTTTTAATTGCAGATCCCAAACAGAAAAAATGGCTCTTGAGTCCGAAATTGTTGGCTTATGCCGCAGCTAGCCAAGGAACCAGTGACTTTGATAATTTGCGCATTGAAAGTGACCTCAGAAAGTCCAAAGAGCAGGCCTATGCGAATATCCAACTTGATCAACAAGTGATGTATATCCGTGAGGTACAGCAAATAGTGCTTTCGGCATCTCAACAAGTAAGGATCTTCCCAGACACAACGCTTGTGACGCTTTTACAAAATAGAGACATCGTCTTTTCAGGTCTATTACAAGCCGGAAAATGTGAAATTTACAGCAAGCAAGCTAAGTTCGAATATGACAACTTCTTGGTCAACCTGTACACAACCCAAGAAACGAAATTACGCGTCAAGCCACTGAGAAAAGAAGATGGTACGAGCTCAATTGAAATGCTAAGCGCCATTAAAGGCATCAGAGGAACAGTTCATATTGATTTACCATCAAATAAGTCGGGTAAGGTTGCCTCAAACGGACGCTTTCCGTATTTATCAACTGTAGCGCCGTCTTTTGTGTATTACAACGACAAGCAAATTTTAAAAGGAGCCTATGACAGCACGCGTTTTTATTACGAGCTAGCGGTATTTGAATTGGACAGTCTAGATAATTTTTCAGAGCAAAGTCTTCAACTTAACGGACAATTAGTTTCTGCGGGCATTTTCCCAAGACTCAATGAGCCTATCCGCATCATGAATGACTACTCGTTTGGTTTTATTACAGCTGCGCCTACCGAAGGATTAGCGTTTTACGAAACCAGTTCTCGCTACAAAAATCAAATTTACTTGTCTAATAATGGTTTGCAAGGATCTGGCACCATTGAATTTTTACATACGACAGCCATTTCTAAGAAATTAACCTTCTTACCAGATTCAGCCATCGGATTGGTGCAATTTTCTGCTCCGGTGCGCAGTGCTGGCGTGCGTTATCCGGTTGCTTCAGCCCAAAAAGCCTACATGAGTTATCAGCCCAAGAAGGTGAGCATGAAAATTGCGAGTTATGGCGATGAATTACTGACCCTCTTTGCAGAGAATGCTGCATTGGATGGTGAAATCACGATCAATCAGAAAGGTATGACCGGCAAAGGCGCATTTTTCTACAAAGATGCCCAACTCACGGCCCAAGATTTTCAGTTTACCGACCTAGATGTACGATCAGATAATGCTGCCTTCGCGCTCAGAAACCGCTTCTCTAGTTATGGTGAAAACCCATTGGCAATTCAGTCTGATGAAATGAAAGCCCACCTCAGTTTTGAAACGCGTGTCGGTGAATTTATTTCTAATGGTACCAAGCGCATCATGTTTCCGGCCAATGAATATTATTGCCAAATGGATAAGTTCAATTGGTTTATGGACGCTGAAACACTTGATTTCAAGAAAAACAAAGGAGGAGAAACAACTTTTGAAAGTGGAGCTGACCTCACAAAAAATAATTTCTACTCAACAGCCGTTAAGCAAGACTCGCTGCAATTTAAATCGCTGAGTGCAAAGTATGACCTCAAAACCCAGCTGATTGTTTGCGATGCTGTTGATTTTATTCAGGTAGGAGATGCCAGAATTTTCCCAGACTCTTCGCGTGTAAGGATTCGAAAGGCCGCTGCCATGGATTCTCTGAAAAATGCGCGTGTATTAGCCAATTACATCACCAAGTTTCACAGTTTTGAGCAGGCCAACATTCAAATTGCAGGACGTTTTGCCTACAACGGTAATGGTTTATACCCGTACTATGACCGCGATTCAGTCCGAACAACCATTCAAATGGCTAAAATAGCCTATGAACAAACCAAAACAATTGCTGAAGGTCTCGTCCCTGAAAAAACTAGTTTCCAATTAAGTCCTGAATTTGCATATTTTGGAAAGGTTCGAGTAGAGGCAAGCCACCCAGGCCTCATGTTAGATGGTTCTACCAAATTGGCACACCCTTGTCAGTATAACAAATCTTGGATGAGCTTCAAAGATACGGTCTTAGCAAAGCAAATCCAGATTCCTATCTCTGATAGCCCCAAAGATGCTATGGGTAGAAATTTGGCAGTTGGTTTTGTCTGGCGCGAAACTGAACGTAAAGATAGCTTGCGCATTTACCCTGCCTTCTTGTCGGTGAAGGAAGGGCCGCAAGATCCTAGTGTTTTCAGTGCTGCTGGCTACATTCAATATAACGTGGAACGCAAGCAATTTGAACTGGGCAGCAAAGCGCGTCTGGAAAGAACAGACTCCTTGTCAAATCTACTGGTGCTCGATGCCGAGACTTGTGAGTTGGCTGGTTATGGTGCCATCAATTTAGGAATTGAAACGGGCGAATTTAAAGTGGACCTCTACGGAAAAATAGCCTACGATCGCAATCTCAATAAAACCAGGATCAGCGCCAATGCCAAGGTTCAAATTCCTCTAGACAACAGCATTCTCAATACCATGGCCGATCAATTCAAAGCCTCTGAAAATGCAACGGAGTGGGGGATGAAAAAACCAATCTATGGCCTAAGAAATAGCCTTTCATATTGGTCAAATGCCAAGGAAGCACAAGAAGTGTTCAAAGATTTCGACGAAGAGAAACTCAAAAAAATGCCGGCTGGTTTACAACAAACATTTATTCTAAGCGGGCTTGTTTTAGAAAGTTTTGGCAGCGACAAACCGACATCTAAAAAGAACGACAAAGGCCTTATTGCTACCTCACAAACCGTTGGTTTAATTAGCATCAACGGCCAAGCCATCAATCAGCCGGTTGAACTGACGCAATGTTATGTGCAATGCTTCTCAGATCAATGCAATCCGAGTCTTATTTGGGAGCTTCAAACCTTTGATAATACGCGCTATGTGCTGTCTTATGAGCAAGACAAAAAAGATGGATTGCTTTCATTTTACAGTTCTGACAAAGCAGTGCTTGGCGCTATTGAAAATATCAAAGCTGAAAAACGTCAGTCAAAAAACTTTAAGTATGAGCCAATAGATGAGACTGCTGCTTCAGCAATTTTAGCTAAATTACGCTCCTATTTATTGAACAAATAGCATGGAATTACTCTTTTTGATTATTATTTTATCCTATTTACTCGGTTCAATTCCGAGCGCAGTTTGGGTCGGAAAATACTTCAAAGGCATCGACATCCGAGAGCACGGCAGCAAGAACGCAGGCGCTACAAATACTTTCAGAGTACTTGGTAAGCGCTACGGTTGGTTGGACCTTTTAGTCGATGTCGCTAAGGGGTCAATTGCCAGCTGTCTGCCGTATTTCTTTGCATCATGTTGGTTTGCCGGCTATAAAGATGAGTTTTTGATCTTACAACTTACGGCGGCATTTTTTGCGGTTTTTGGGCATGTTTTCCCGGTTTTTGCGCAGTTCAGAGGAGGGAAGGGTGTTGCTACTTCTCTCGGAGTCATTATCGGGATCAATCCGCCAGCTGCTGCCGTCTGCTTAGCGATCTTCTTGCTTGTTTTCATCAGCAGTGGATACGTATCACTTGGGTCCATAACAGCAGCCCTTTGTTTTCCGCTCGTTTCTTATTATTTCGTGCACGATGATACCCGCATCATGATTGTCTTTACCATTGTTTTAGGCGTATCTGTTATTTGGGCACATCGCAAGAACATCGAACGCCTCCGAAACAAGACCGAAAATCGCATGAACCTTTTTGCAAAAAAATCGTAAGTAAAGCGTTTAGCTTACTGAATTTGCTGCAAAAAATACACTTTACTTTTTTCATCGCCCTGTTCATTGGTCTTCAGCACTTTGCTTTTGGCCAAAATCAGGCCATGCTTGAAAAGGAAGCATCCTTAAGCTACTCCAAAAAAGATTTCACAAGTGCATTGCCCGCTTACAGGCAACTTTTAGCTAAAGATCAGCTCAATCCAGACTTCAATTTTAGATATGGTCACTGCTTGTATGAGGTGGCTAATCAGAATGATGCAGCCAAGTATTTCGACCTCATTATTTCCAATCAACGGCCCTGTGATCCTTTGGTTTATTACTACCGTGGGCGCATTTTTCAACATCAATATTTTTTTCAAAAAGCCATCAGTGCCTATCAGCAATATGAAAAACTGAGCGCCAACCAAAAAAATACTTACCCTATCACTGAATTGATCAAGCAGTGTGAACGCGGTGTTTTGGAGCTTAAGAATTTCCAGACCTTACCGTTTCTGAGTACCAAAGAAGTCGAACGCAATAAGTTTTACACCCAGTATCCATTCGCCGAAGAAGGCTACAGCATTTACGAAGCAGCAGAAGTGCTACCGAAGTACAACGCCAAAAAAGGCAATGTTCCAATATACTGTTATCGCCGAGCGATGAAATACAGAATTTTGGCCCTTGACGATGGCAGCGGACAACTCGATTTATACATCCAGAAAAAAGATGCAGCCAACAATTGGGAGAAGCTCATCAAGATAGAAGGGGAGGTCAATTCTTCAAAAAATGAGGCATTTGGCTTTTATGACGAAGAAAGCCAGACACTTTATTTCAGTTCTGAAACCAACAGTATTGGTGGTTATGACATTTTTAAGGCGCAACTTGATCTGCAAACAGGTAAGAGCAGTATGCTCGAACGCTTACCTTATCCTTATGCAAGCCCTGACGATGATTTACTTTTTGTAATGGACAGATCGCGTGGTCAAGTCTATTTTTCAAGTAACCGAGCTGGTCAGGCTGGTCGTTGTGAAATTTATAGTTTGGCCCTTGATCAAGAAAAACAAACACCTTTTGTTTTTGCCGGAACCTTCAGTAACCAAAACGATAACAAACAGTTAAAAGCAAGCCTAAGTTTCACAGATCTCAATACCGAAACACAATTTGGCCCGTTTCTCAGCGACGATAATGGCGCCTACCTCATTGTTCTACCAGAAAAAGGGAGTTTTCGCTTAAGCATTCAGCTTGAAGGGGCATCAAAGGCCTATGAAACTACTTTTGTGATTCCAGCTTTAAAAGAAAACGAACAACTCAAGCAAGTGGTGCGCTACGAGCTCAATGAGTACGGACGAGAAAAATATACGGTAATCAATAGCATCATCCCTGCTGATCTCGAAAAGCAAGTTGATTTACTTGCCCAAGCGCAACTCAAATGGCAAGCCAAAGAAATCAAACAAGTGCAATTTAAAAGCACAGCGCCTAGTATTTCAGAACGCAGTCCTTTGTTAAGCCAATTTGCATGGGCAGATTCCGATACAGCAGCATTGGTCAATCAACTCACCGATACCTTACTCGCCTCAGAAGTCAGTCTGGAAAATCAGGTTCGGCTAACTGAAGTACTGCGCAAAGATTTCGAACTCAAGTTAGCAGAGCGTGAACGCTTGATTTCTAGTGGTGATGTCGAAGCGCTCGATCAAATCAGTCAGGAGTTGGCATTTATCCAGACTTGGTTAAATATCAATCAGGCAGCTAATATACCGAACATTGAAATTCTTGGTAAAATCCAGCAGACCAATGAAAAATTAGCGGCTTGGCAACATGCCGGTCAGAAAGACTCTATCTTGAATTATTTGGAGTCCGTTGGTGTAGAGCTCTCCAAATACCTACAAATTGCAGCTTTTGATGGTGAAAGTGCCTTGCAAATTGAGCAGTATAAAGCGCAAATGGCCTTGCAGGAACAAGCCAAAGCACTACAACTTGAAAAGCAAAATCGACTGAAAATCCAAGATCAGCTGAAAGTCCTAGAGAAGAATTTGGCGCTGCAATCTAAGAAAGAACAAGAGACCACCCAAAAAAGAATAGATCAGCTCAAACAGCAGTTGGCTTTAAGCGAGCTGAATATCGACATCTTGAGTTCCAAACTTCAGGAGCAAGAGGCCTATGTAGCAACTTTTGAACAAGCTACTCAAAAAGAAACCTATTTATCGCAATCCGAGCAGCAAAATTTGCCAGATATCGATTTATCCATGTCCATGGAGGAGCTTTTGTCGCAATATGCGCAGCAAGAGGTTCTGATCAAATCAATTAAGGAAGGATCAAACCCTATTGCTGAAAAGA
>JACCDT010550547.1_pt1 | contig 12236 bp, 8 predicted proteins | sample 7446291 | NCBI WGS metagenome assembly JACCDT01 (sample SAMN15323446, study PRJNA562643) | freshwater metagenome | isolation source: river surface water | place: USA:Blue River Watershed | collected 2017-08-17
ATAAAACCTATATAATAAAGAGTTTTTTGGTATTTTGGAGTAGTACAGCCTTGGTTTCCTCTATTGAGAGACCTTTTAGCTCTGCAATCTTCTCTACTACTTCGAGCACATAGACTGGCTCATTGCGGCTGCCACGATGGCTTTTTGGTGCTGCAAATGGAGCATCTGTCTCTGGCAAGATACGATCTATAGGTACAAAGCGTACCACCTCCTCGTACTCTGGAAATATAGTGATGACACCAGAAAACGAAATATAAAATCTAAGATCCAAGAAACGCTGCGCTATCTCGGTATTGCCCACAAAAAAGTGCGCAGTGCCACGAAGATCTGGATACTCTATTTTGTGTTTCTCGAGTATATTGAGCGCGTCTTCGTATGCGTCCATAGTCCCTTGTTGTGGGCGGATATGGAGCATGAGCGGCAGATTTGCCTCGTGCGCTATCTCTATGTGCTCCATAAAAAGTAGACGCTGGATGTCTTTTGCATTCTCAGTGCGCTCAGTCTCTCTATAGTAGTCGAGCCCGCACTCACCTATCCCTACGACACGTGCATCCCCTGCGAGCTTTTCGAATGCATCAATATCAAAATCTTTTTCCCACTCTGTCGGATGCTGGCCGACTATCGCCCAAATGCTTTCATGTGCTGTCGCAAGTGCTACTGCTTTTTTGCTCGTAGCGAGGTCTACACCGATACATATCGTACCTACTCCTGCTTCCTCCATGCGCGCTATAGACTCTGCGGTATCACCTGCAAATTGCTCCAAATTGAAATGTGAGTGTGTATCTATAACTTCCATGTTATTTTTCTAAACGTTTAAATAATGGCTCTGTCGGTTTTTTGTTTTCTTGTATACACGAAAGGATAGCAGCTGATGTATCAGGAAGAAATGGCGCGAGCATAGTTGCTATGTCAAAGAGCTTGGTACCACATGTTACAATAAGCTCTTTTCCTTTTACTTCATCTGTCTTTATTACACTAAATGGCTTCTCGTCATTTATAAATTTATCGAGCTCACCTATTTGTGCCCAGATATATTCCATAGCTTTTTGAAGATCAAATTTTTCTATATATGTAGTGTATTCTGCTGGAGCTGCAAAGGTTTCTGTAGGAATTTTTTCTAGATGCTTTTCGGTGAGTGTAAGTACACGAGATGCGAGATTACCGAGCCCATTTGCAAGGCCTGATTCATATGCATTTTGCACTGTCTCGAGTGTCATATCAGAATCTTCAAAAGAAGACACGTGGCGCAGGAGATAATATCTAAGCACATCGAGGTATTGCATACCTGCTGCTTCTGCAAATAAATCAGTGATATCACCCGGGCGAATAACGTTACCCAAAGACTTAGACATTTTTTGTCCACCAGAGTTTATAAAGCCATCTATAACTATAGTATCGGTATTGTGTGTATCACCCCCAAATGCAGACATGAGCATTGCTTGCCACATTGCAGATTGCTGGCGATTGTTGTCCTTGCCGCAATACTGCACAGTCTGTCCGTTTTTCCAGAATTTTTCAAAATTACCCATATTATCTGGCCAGCCAAGACATGAGATATAGTTTACGAGCGCATCAAACCATACATACATCACATGCCCTTCATCTCCTGGTACAGGGACACCCCATGACATTTTTTCTTTGAGGCGAGAAATAGAAAAGTCTTCGAGCCCTCGTGCAACAAAAGCTTTTGTTTCGTTATATCTAAAATCAGGGATTATAAAATCTGGATGCGTATTATAAAAATCCAAAAGCTTTTGTGTATAATTTGAAAATCGGAAAAAGTAATTCTCTTCATCACGAAGTTCAATATCTCTGTTTGGGTGTATTGGGCATTTTCCATCTACAAGCTCTGAATCTGTCTTTGCAAGCTCACAGCCAATACAATATTTTGTTTGATAGTTCTTTTTATATATATCACCACGAGCATCACACGATTTCCAAAACGTTTGGGCTGCTGCAATATGATGCGCATCTGTAGTACGAATAAAATTATCGTATGAAAGATTAAGTGTCCCTTTGAGTGCCTTAAAAGTTTCTGCAAAACCGTCAGTATAGACTTGAGGATCTATACCTGCCCCCTCTGCTGCTTCTTGTATCTTTGCGCCATGCTCATCGGTACCAGTATTAAAAAACACCTCTCTCCCCTGTGCACGATAATATCGTGCGAGCACGTCTGCACGGATGATTTCCATGGCAAAGCCTACATGGGGATCGCTGTTCACATACGGCAAGGTGGTGGTTATATAAAAAGATTTTTGTTCCATAGTATCTATATACTATTTTCGGTTATTTCTAGCAAGCTTTTTTTCTTTTCTACGTCACTCATATATTCGAGGACAAAAACAGCTACTGGGATAGCAAGGATAGCACCCCAAAATCCAGCGAGGGTGATACCAATCATAAATGAAAGGAGTACGACGAGTGGTGGTATGCCGACAACACGCTTCATAACCAACGGACTTAGAATATAACTTTCTATTTGCTGCAAGATAATATAAAAAATAAGTACTTTTAGTGCCAAGAGTGTACCACCTTGAACCAAGGCAAAAAGTATTGCAGGGATTGCCGCAAAAATAACACCAAAAGGGATAAGCTCTGCAATGCCTGTCGTCACACCTATCAAAAATGAATACTCTAATCCAAGTAATGCAAAGGTAATAAATGTAATCGCACCCATAAGTACTCCGAGCATGAGCTGACCTTTAAACCATAGTCCTATTTTTTGCTGCGTGCGAGCCCAGAGCCCAATAACATACTTTTCATTTTTTGCAGGTGTCACAATACGGAGAAAACTCACAATACCCCGCTCTTGGATTGAAAAATAAAATGATAAAATGATCACCAGTAGTGTATTTACAACACCACCAAATGCAGTCCCTATCACCGCGGTGACTCCCTCTGAAAGCGATGTTGTAACTGTTTTAATACTTCCCAATACATCCTTAATAGAAACACTACTAGCTGAGAGATTATTTACAAAATTTGTGGCACCTTTTATAGACTGCGAATCAATAGATGCACTCGACGGTATGTAACTCGATATAAGACTAACAACTCCCGAAAGCTCTCTAAAGATAACAGGGACGAGCGCATAAACAACTGCAACTAATACTCCCACCCCTACTGTAAAAATAAGAGGGACCGAGAGCCCGCGCTGTATACCAAAGCGTTTAAAAAAGAATACACCAGACTCCACAAACGATGCAATAACAATAGCGACAAGAACCAAAAGAAGAATGTCTTTTATTTGCCACAACAAAAGGAGTAGTACAATAAAAAGTATAGTACGGATAATAGTACTGTTATTTATGTGTATTTTTACCTTTTCTCCCATATACTAGAAATTATACCACAAGAATACTTTTGTCGATGTCTTTTTCCTCAAAAGGACCTATAGCTGCGAGGGTGAGGTTTTTGGTGGTAAATATCTCGCTCGCTATCTTTTGAATATCTTTTGCAGTGACTTTGCGGACGCTTTTTTCTATATCAGCGATATCGCGGATCTTTTTTTGCTGTACTGCCTCTGCAGCGAGATAGTTTGCCCATGAATCTGAAGACTCGAGCCCGAGGAGCATACTCCCTACGATGAGCTCTTTTGCTTTACTGAGCTCTGCCTCAGAGACAGCAGTAGTTGCAATTTTTTTGCATCCTTTGAGGATCTCTTGTATCACTTCTTGTACACGCGCATTGGTGACCCCTGCAGCAATCTCTATGTAACCATGGTCGCTAAAAGTATCTGCCCCAGCGCGCACATAGTATGCGACACCCATTTCTTCGCGAAGCTTCATAAATAAACGAGAACTCATTCCCCCGCCGAGAATAGTAGTGAGCACGCCGAGCACTGTATTTCTTTTGTCTTGTACATCGTATGCGCGGAAGCCAAATACAATATGCGACTGATCTGTCTTTTTGTATTGTACGAGGAGTTTTGCTTTTGATTGCTTTTCTATTACTGGCAATTTATCATCGCGCTTTCCTTTTTTGATACTGCCAAAAACTTTTTGCACCTCTTTTTCTACTTTTTTTGTATCAAAATTTCCTGCCACTACTATCGTCGTAGCATTGGGTACATAGTGCATTTTTTTGTACTGTACAAAATCTTCGCGCACCATACGCTTTACATTATCGCGTGTCCCTGCGATACCCCACCCTGCTGGAGTGTTGCCATAGAGCCCTTGCATCAGAAGCTCCTGCACAGCGCGCTGCGGCATGTCTTCGTACATATTGATCTCCTCTATAATCACGCCTTTTTCTTTTTGCATTTCAACTTCTGGAAATGTGGAGTTGAGATATATATCTGAGAGTACATCAAAAATTTTGACAAAGTCTTTTGGCTGGGCTTTTGCATGATAGCCAGTGAATTCCTGGCTGGTAAATGCATTGTACTGCGCACCAATACTCTCGAGCTCGCTCGATATATCGTGGGCATTTGGCCGTTTTGTAGTCCCCTTGAAGCACATATGCTCGAGGAAGTGCGAGATACCGTTGTTCTTTTTATTCTCATATTTAGACCCTGTCGCTACCAGTATCATAGCGGTGACGGTCTGATTGTCTTTCATCGGCATCATTACAAGATTGAGACCGTTGGGGAATTTTTTCTGAGTGAATTGCATATTATTGCTGAATGTATTTTACGATATCTTGTATAACTACACGCTCCTGGGCGCCAGTGTCGCGATTGCGGATGGTCACCGTGTCGAGAAGATCTGGATTTTCGCCGAGTGTGTCGAAGTCTACGACGATGCACCATGGAGTACCTATCTCATCTTGGCGGCGGTATCTTTTGCCGATGTTGCCATTGTCATCGTATGCGATATTACCAAATTGTTTTTTGAGCATAGTAAATACCTCGCGAGCCTTAGTGATAAGCTCTGGCTTGTTTTTGAGAAGTGGCGATACACATGCGCGGTATGGCGCCACTGCACTTGGGAATGCGAGATAAGTGCGAGTCTCCCCTTTTTCGTCTTGTACTTCTTTGTACGCTGAGGTAAGGAGTGCGAGGAGTGTACGACCTACACCAAATGATGGCTCGATCACATGCGGGATAAAGCGTGTCTTTGTCTCTTCATCAAAATACGCAAGCTCGGTACCCGATGCTTCACTGTGTTTTTTCAAATCATAATCTGTACGATATGCGAGCCCGTACAATTCTTTGCGGCCAAATGGAAAATCAAATTCAAAATCTATGGTGCGCTTTGAATAGTGCGCGCGATCTTCATCTGCCACCTCAAGCTCATGTACTGCATCTTGCGTGAGACCAATGTCTTGTGTAAAGCTCCAAACTTCTTTGCGGAATTTTTCAAAGTTTTCAGCCCAGGTATCTGGAGCTACAAAATACTCTATCTCCATTTGCTCGAGCTCACGCACGCGGAAAATAAAATCCCGAGGTGCAATCTCATTGCGAAATGCTTTACCAATCTGCGCCATACCAAATGGGAGTTTTGGACTAAATGAGTCGAGTACATTTTTGAAGTTTACAAACATACCCCCTGCTGTCTCTGGGCGTAGATATGTAATAGAAGAATCATCTTGTATTGCACCAAGACTTGTTTGGAGCATCATATTGAATTGGCGTACATCGCCAAATGCATTTCCATCGGGGCTGAGGATTTTGTGCGCTTTGATTGCGGCATCCATATCTGCAAGCGATATACCTTTTGTATCAATATTTGCAGCCTCAAGCATATGATCTGCGCGATATCTTTTTTGTGTTTTGAGATCTTCTACAAGCGGGTCAGAAAATCCGGCTACGTGTCCCGATGCAACCCATGCTTGTGGGTTCATCAGTATTGCAGCGTCCATACCGTACATGTCTTCACGGTCTAGGACAAAACGCTTCCACCACAGCTGCTCAATATTGCGCTTGAGTGCTACACCAAGCGGCCCATAATCCCAAGTACCTGCGAGACCTCCATAGATCTCAGAACCTTGATAAATAAAGCCTCTGCGCTTGCATAGGGAGATAATCTGCTCCATTGATACGTTGTTTTCCATATAGGCTATGGTAGCACTTTTTCGGCATCTGTGGAATAGGCAGGGTCTGTGTCAAGGCGTGTCGAAAGTGCTGGACGTGTTGAATTTATTGGGGCATTTACCACTACATCAGTACCAGAGATGATAGTCTGGCCGAGGAGTGCGATAGGGCTCCCTACTTGGCTCTTTGAAGGGCGTGCACTTATTTGAAAAGACACTGTTTTGAAATTGTTGAGATTGGTCTGCTTTGGCATATTACCAATCATCCATGTGACCATGCGAGAGTCTGGGTCAAAACGCACTTGCTCTGCTTGTGGCATCACTACCCCAGTATAGGCGATACCATCTGGGAGCTTTGCTGTAGCGACGACATTTGAAAGCGGATTGCTCGATGGCTTGATAGTCCAAGAGATAGTGTAGGTGGTCTCTTTGTTTGCACGCGGTGGGTACGGGCCAGTATTTTTGATAGGACCAATACTCCAGAGCGACTGCGCTGCAAATTGTATCGCTGTCGCAAACGAGATAAGCTTTTTGTCTATTGTCCCTATACTAAATGGTATGTCGCTGTTGCTCGAATTTGCAGATACAGAGAGTGCGAGTGCGAGTGTGCTCGAGTTGAGAGACTCTTTTGGCGTGAAAGAAAAATCAAAACTCCCTGCCTGCCCTGGCGCAATTGCGACAAAGTCTGCATTGGTCTCGCCACTCCATACGATAGTACGAGAGACTTCGTCATATGCACCATCGGGTACCTCTACTGTGCTCGGGTCTATCGCTACCCCATCGAGCGACATAGTAAGGAGTGGGTTTGTGAGCGCTACCGATGCATTGTTTTGCCATGAGACAGTACCCTTGATTTGTTTTCCTTTTTCAAGCGTCACATTGTCTGCGGGGGTGTCGCCTATTTTTATAGAGGCATTGAGAAATGGGTCTTCGAGGGTTGTAGTTTTGAGCACTGAATTGTATGCGACAGATATATCACTCGAGCCTGCATCATGCGCAATACCAGCATATATTCTAAATGCTTTTTCGTCACCTTTTTCTCCGAGGAGTCTCCCCTGGACTACGACATCTGCAGTAGAGTCTTTTACCAAATCCCCGAGACTCCAGATATTGTTGCCTGCTACCGGCTTTGGCACACTCGATTCATATACAAAGCCACTCGGATACTCCATACGCACGAGGCCGTTTTTCAAAACTTCGTCTCCAGTAAATACAATATGCGATGCAATAGTAATAGGCTGATTTGACGATACAGATGTTGGCATATCTACAGTGAGGTTGAGCGGAGATGCATTGATCACCACGGCAAAGGTACTCGTCTTTAAAAATTGCGCAGTAGAGCCAGCCAGCTGGTATTGGAGCGTCGCAGTGATTGTACGAGTGGAGCCCTGCTCACCATAGAGTACTGGCGCAAATGGCTGACTTTTTGTTTTTGTAGAACCTATTGTGCCGAGTGACACACTGCTGCGTACTACCTCTGCCTGGGGGCCGTCGTCTGCGCCTTTTGGATATGAGATAGTGAGCGTCGTATTTAAAAGATCGCTCGAATTTTTGTTTGCAATAGATATAGAAATAGGGAGTGATGATCCAGCGCTGATAAATGAATTCCCTAGTATTGCGATATCTACATTTTTGCTCGATATAGTGACCGCACCTCTATATATAGAAAAATACGCAACCCCTGCCCCTACAAGAAAAAATAGTACAGAGAATATAAAAAATGCCTTGTATCCTGCACTGAGCTTGCGTCGTGCTTGCCGTGGGACCACCGTCTCCCCCCAGGTAGATTCTACTTTTTGCCGAGCTGGGCGCAATATCCCATATTTATTTTGTGGGATCTGCTTTGGGTCGCGAGAATACAATTTGTTTTGTAGTTCTTTGATGTGGTCGATATGCTCTTCTGCCATAGTATATATAGTATACCAGACAAGGGCGAAAATATATTGTTTATAAGTGCGCCGTGAGGAGCGCCTCATGCACACTGCGTATCATTTTTTTCATATCGGCTTCTACTACCTGCCCTACTGCATCAGCAAAAGGGAGTGTCACAAATTTTTCTTGGCTCTCTTCTACAGCAATATACCCGAGCATAGTCGCAATGCGCCAAAGCGAGAGCGTATCTACAATCTCTGGGCTTATATCGTGTGCATCGTGCACATAGTCTGCAAGTGTCTCGAGATGCGCAAAGAGGTCTTCATGTGGGATACCCTCTCCTACTACAAGCCGATCTACAAAAGAAAGACTCCGCACAAAAGCACGAGCATAGGTAGTATCTACAAGTTCAACCACAATCTGCCGTTGCATTTGGAGGCTTATGAGCCGCCATACTTCGCGCCCTTTTACGAGGTCTGCGCGCACATAGCTGTATTCGATGAGTGCACTACTAAGCTTTGCCCCGGGCTTGCGCACGCCCTGTACACTCGCCACTACCAGCCCCATGTCGCGCGTAAGCAGCCACACCCGCGCATTCGCCTCCCCACTCGGGGTGACTTTGAGAATAAATGCATCGGTGTGATATATGGTGTGCATATCAGGAATTAATTCTCGTATGCGTAATTATACGTTTCTAGATCAACGCGCATAAAATCTACAAGCTTTTTTGATTCGAGGTCGTATGCACAATTTTCATATGGATTTTCTGGCGTATCGAGCTTCATATGGTTAAGCTGATATGCATAGACTTGCCCTTTCAAAGGTTTTCCAGGGTAGCACCACAAGACCCATTTTTCTCTCCCTTGTATATATTCATTCGGCAGACTAACCTGCTTCTTTGATAGTAAATACAACATGAAATGCTCTTCCAAGAAAAAATTCAATTGTTCTTCAGTCAGTTCTCTTCCGCAATATATTGCATCATCTGCTACATATTTTTGAAATGCAACGTCTTCAAAATACACTCGCTTGAAAGTTCTGAAATCAGAATCAAAATCTCCTTGATAGCTAAGATACAACTGATTCCATACTTCATATGAAAATCCATGCTGTATCTGAAATTTGTTTTTATCTTTCGAGATTAGATTCTGAAATGCATTCTTATGATTAAGAACAAGATTCATAAACTTTTGCTTAAGTGTAGATGCTTCTTCTTTTGAATGCATATACAAGAAATCTCCATAAATCATATTGAGTCCAATCTTTGTATCTGACATTTTATCTAATGCTAGATATTGAATATATTCGAAACATTGTTTTGAACTTTGTCCTGTTTCATTTTCAGTACGAACAAGTGATATCGGAAATACCAAAATGCCATACTCCTTCGGGAGCTTGTTTATATCGTGGAATACATTTTTAGGAAGCTCTGCCATATGTTTATTTTATTTCTAATGATATTTCTTCTCCGATAGATACAGTATCTGCCTGGACAGTTTTTTTGAAGAGCTCCATATCGGCGATAGTATCGTGATATGTCTGCGGGATAGTGAGTACTATAGTATCGCTCGGTGAGAGACCTTTTTCTTTACGCATGTCTTGTACTGCGCGTACAAGCTCTCGGTATTCACCTTCTTTTTTGAGCTCTGGAGTTATCTCAGTATCAAGCGCAAAATCTCCTACAACAATACTCTTTACATTGAGCTCGTCTTGGATGAGTGCATAGTATTTTTCAAGTCCTGTGTGTGGCATACTAAAGCTTGCAAGTGGCTGCTTCACGGCAATGCCTACTTTTTTGCGAAGTGCATTACCCTCAGTACATACACTGCGGACTTTTTCCATTTCTTCTATTACTGCACTATCTACACTTCCTGCTTTTGGCCATACGCTCAAGTGTACAGAAACTTCGTCTTTTTCAGTCTTCAATTTCTGCCAAAGATCCTCTGCACTAAATGGTGCAAATGGCGCAAGAAGCTGTGCGAGGGTTTTGAGTACTACATAGAGTGTCTTTTTTGCATCTACATCGCCATCGCGAAGTCTCTCTCGTGAGCGGCGTACATACCAGGTAGACATATCGTCTATGAAGTCTTTGATAGAACGTGTCGGGTGAAAAAGCTCAAAATTGTCGAGGTCTGTAGTCATTTCTGACACAAGCTGATTGAGGCGTGCGAGTATCCATACGTCGAGTACATTTTCTGATTGTAGTTTTTCGAGACTGAGACCTATTTCAAGACTTGGGTCACGATACATTTCGTAGAATGAAAGTACATTGTATGTGAGTGAGAATACTTTGTTCTGTATTTCTGCGACAGACTTTTCGTCGTAGTTTTTGCTCTCCCCTGGCTGGTTCACACTGTACATCCAGTAGCGCACTGCATCTGCACCAAACTTCTCCATCTGTTCAAATGGCTCCACGATATTACCTACAGACTTACTCATCTTTTTGCCGTCTTTGTCGAGCAAGTGCCCGAGACAGATTACATTTTTGTACGGAGTCGAGCGATCCATGAGCACGCCCACAGTAAGGAGTGTATAGAACCATCCACGAGTCTGGTCGATAGCTTCTGAAATAAAGTCTGCTGGATACAGGATATCCTGATTGAACGGATAGTGCTCTTGTGCAAACGGCATCGCGCCACTGTCGAACCATACATCCATCACTTCTTTGACGCGAGTGTATTCTTTGCCGTCTTTGATAAGCAGCGCCTGATCAATATATGGGCGGTGGAGATCTATCTCATATTTTTCATTGTGTGGAAGTGGGACAAAATCTACCTTGCGAATTTCTGCATTAGCAAAATTTTTGTAATCACGAGATTCCTTGAAAAGACTATCAAAAGAAATACCTTTGCTGTGGAACTCGAGCGCGCGTACTACTGCCCCATGAGACACGATGAGTATTTTTTTGCCTTGATATTTTGATTCCAATTCATAAAGGAATTCCCCTGATCTTTTTACAACATCAGCATACGACTCGCCATCGAATACCTTATAATTGTATCTATCGTGATGCATATTGCGCACAGAGAAATAGCTATCCATAGGCTTGCCGTCAAATTCTGCTCCTACATTCCACTCTACAAGGCGGGCATCACTTACTATCTTTGAAATATCGAGACCAAGCTCAACTGCAACAAGTGATGCTGTCTCTAGCGTGCGAGGAAATGGCGATACAAAAATATAGTCAAATTGTTCCGGCATAGCCTTTGCAGATGCGACAACTTGGGCAATACCTTTTTCGGTGAGCGCATCTTCCCCATCGATACTACAATTCCACACGCCAGCAACATTGTGCTCTGTCTCGCCGTGGCGCATCACAAAGTACTCATTGCCAGACTTTTTTGTATGAGCCTTGAGGGTGTCTATAGAGTCTACGACAAGCATATCGCCGTCCGCACTAGTCCACACTGGAAGCGGAGTACCCCAATATCGCTCGCGAGAAAATGCCCAATCTTTTGCTTCTTTGATCCACTCACCGAAGCGGCCTTCTTTGATATGTGCAGGGTTCCAATTCACGGTATCATTTGCTGCCATAAGCTCATTGCGGAGCTGCGACATGCCGACATACCAGCTGTCTCGTGCGTAGTATAGAAGCGGAGTTTTGCATCTCCAGCAGTGCGGATATGAGTGCTCGTATTTTTCTTTTTTGAAAAGGTGCCCGCGATGTGCGAGGTCTTTGATGATATCTACTGCCACCTCTTCTGTCTTTACAAAGCGCCCAACGAGGAACTCTGGAGTAACTCCTGCTATGAAATTGCCCGTGTCATCTACTGTATGCACCTTTGGTAGGCCGAGCTTTGTCGCAAGCGCGAAGTCGTCTGCTCCGTACATTGGTGCAATATGCACTACACCAGTACCGTCTGTAGTGGTGACAAAGTCTGCAGTCTGTACCTTGTATGCATTTTCTATTCCCTCTATTTTATACAAAGGTTCATATGAAAGCCCCGCAAGGTCTGACCCTTTCATTTCTTTTATAACTTCATATTCCCCTTCTACTATAGTGAGGCGCTCTTTTGCGAGAATCAAAAATTCATTTTTTGGTGCTTTTTGAATAACAATAGGTTCTCCTTGTTTTTTTTCAAAAGATTCTAAAGATGAAAATTTTTCTATTACCACATATTCAATATCTTCTCCTACTGCAAGAGCGACATTACCTGGGAGTGTCCAAGGGGTGGTAGTCCATGCGAGGATGTATGTATTCTCCTCTCCCACTATTTTGAATTTTGCAGTCACCGAAAGATCTTTTACATCTTGGTATTCTTGCGCGAGCTCATGTGTAGAAAGCCCTGTCCCGCAACGCGCACACCATGGCACAATACGATAGTCTTTGTAGAGAAGCCCGCGGTCTGAAATCTTTTTTACAATACTCCAAAGCGACTCCATATATTGTG
>JACCDT010151567.1_pt1 | contig 12232 bp, 14 predicted proteins | sample 7446291 | NCBI WGS metagenome assembly JACCDT01 (sample SAMN15323446, study PRJNA562643) | freshwater metagenome | isolation source: river surface water | place: USA:Blue River Watershed | collected 2017-08-17
CATAGAGACCAACTGCCTCTTCATCAAGAATAGCGCGAAGCTCTGCGAGGCGTTCGTCAGCAAACTGACTACGGAGTGCGCGCTCTGCATCGCCTGACGCAAGAGCCAAACGAGCACGTTCGGTTGCTCGGTCTAGAGGAAAAAGTATATCACCTGGCTTCGCAGCTTCAGCCACCGCAACAGTGCCTCCCGCGCCAAGCACCAGCATGAGCGCGATAACAAAGGGTGTCACCGGGATGGTTGTTATAAAATTCCAGTACGGTGACAGGACAGGTTGTGGCGTTGCAATTTCTGCTGCCACTTTCTGCCAAACACGCTCACGTTCTTCAGTCGTCAAACGTGGCCGGCTGGCCTCCAAGATTGCGTCGATGTTTTCGTTTTTCATAAAGAAGTTTAGTGAGTAAGTGCGTCAGCGAGACGGGTGCGCGCCCGATGGTGTCGTACCCGTACCGCTGATTCAGTCATATTAATAAGGGTCGCTATTTCGGCAAACGAATACCGTGCAAAATGGTGCAGGACGACAATTTCCCGTGAGCGATCATCAAGTGTTTCAAGCGCTCGTTGAACTTCATGGGTCAATGCAGCGGGCACTTCGTTTCCTTCGACAGTTTCTTCAAGCAACACCTCTGTTTTATGCTTTGTTTGCTTGGCATAGTGCTGTGCAAGCTGTCGCCGCGCAATGGTAAACACAAATGAATAAAAAGCTGCGTCATGTTCAAAGCGAAAGGTCCGGAGCGCTTTGTAGAGCTCCACAAACGTATCTTGGGTTACATCAAGCGCTTCACTTCGTCCGTTAGTACGCAGCGCGACAAAGGAAAAGACTCGATCTACCAAGTGCCTGTAGAGTTCTTCAAAACGAGCAGTATCACCTGCTGCAACAGCGCTCGTGACTTCTTCTAAATTAATGACTGACTCCATGTTTGCCACTCACCCATACTATGGGCAGTTGTACCGAAAACGTTACACCGGATGGTGCAATTGGGCAACCGGGTATGTCTCCAGCAACAAAAAAGCCCCCAAAGGGCGGCTTTTCTGCTGCTGTTCTTAGTTCAATCCTGCACGCAGTTGTCGCATTAACTGAATCTCATTTGATTGGGTTTCAATGATGGCTTTGGTGAGAGTCCGTACTTCTTCGTGCTCAATGTAGCCCGCCACACTATGCGCCATCATGATGGCTCCCATATGGTGCATGACCATGTCTTCAAGAAATGCTTTATCGAGCGCAGCGCCGCTTAAGGTGCTAAGGTCGCGCATCATCGGTTCATACGTACCCGACGGCTGATATGCAGTACCGTACCACGCTTGGTACCACGTTTTCATATCGGCAATTTCTTTTTCCTGCGCCGTCACAATGTTTTCCATGAGCGTCTTAATTTCAGGAGTGGTTGCACCACGGGCAAGCACTTCTTTGGCTGTCGCTACCGCTTCTTCATGGTGTGGAATCATTTCGGTCAAAAATTCCTTTTCACTCGTGACCATCATCATACCGTGATCCATATCACCCATCATTCCCATCTCTCGATTGGTGCTGCCATTTCCCATCATTGAGCCGTCAGGCATACGATGCATACCAACTGGGATGCTGCCGTCCTCACCTCCTCGCTCACGCATATATTCACCAGGCGTACGCGCGACGAGGTAACCAGAGATAGCACCTATGACCAGTGCAAGTATCGTGATAGCAATACTGTTGTTCTTGATGTTTTCCATAAAATACGAGTTTAAGTTGTAAATAATTACAATACTACCATTTTATCTACTATCGATACTACAAGTAGGTCGTCAGGCATTAAAAAATCCCCGCTGGTTGTCATATGACAGACCATCGAGGATTGAAGGTACAGATGCCTCACGTGAGGCAAGAACAATGCTTCTTAGAAACCGGTAGCTACCTTTTTCACGTGCAATCCACCGCGGGCGATGGACTGACTGGCTTGGCGCATGGCCTTGGCCACCTCACTGGAGGATTGCTTGGCAGCAATCACCGAAGCACTCGGTCCTGAGAACCCCATCAGTTCTTCGAACACGTAGTGATATTCAGTTTCATGCAGCAGCTCATTGGGCTTCTGTTGGCCACCTCCGAGCAGCTTGCCGAACCATCCCGAGGGGGTGTTGGCGGCACGGACGTGTTCCGGGAATTTACCCACCACTTCGTTGGTCAGGATGCCTACACCAATAAGTTGGTGATGTGGCGATGCTGACATATCAAGCGCCAACGAGCGCAAGTCATGCACAAACGGCGATTTTCGTCCTTCATAAAACGAAATGTCAAACCCATCAGTCAACACGATTGTCGCCGTACGAACCCGGATACCGAGTTGCGAAAGACGATCACGTTGCGACTTCTGGTACATAAGCGCTTCGAGCGTCCGCTGGTAGAGCGGCGTTGCACCATGCGCCTTGTACTCGTCGATGGCCACCTTATGACCAGGCGTAATGGGTCCCATCGGTCGCACAAACGAACGATTCAGACCCATAACCGCAAGCCAGTACTTGTCGCGACCACCATCAGCGAGGAGGAGTTCTTCCACCGCGCCGTTGGTGGCATTGACCATTGTCAGCTCACTTTCAAGAATCGATCCTGAGTCGTCGCAAATGACGACGCAAATCGTCACCTCCGGAGAGCGAAGCAGGTCTTGGTTGATGTCATCAAACATCGGTCTTTCCTTTCTTTGTTTCAGACAATTGCCAGAGTTGGTTCTGAGTAGCAATCACCACGATGCCACCCTTCTGTGGATGTGATAGGAGCTGCGCGACACCACGGAATGGAATGCGCGCAATCTCCGTCTTCTTCATTTTGGAACGAAGGTTAATCTTGGCCAACTGCATGTCAGCATCCACCGCAAAGAAAGCGGAGCGCTGCATGCAGATAAGCTGTGGATTCGGTGCCCACGCACGATCAATCTTAAGCAGAGGTCCAGGCGCGCCGTCTTTTTCAAAACGTCGCACATGGACTTCGTCGCTATGCCAAGACCAAATCCAAAGATAGTCATTATCCTCAAAGACCCGAAGGTCTTGGGGGCGATGCTGTCCAAAATCAACCGGCAAATCGTACCTGTTTTTTCCATCGTGTACCGACATAGCAATCTTGTTGTCAGTTCGATGGTAACTCACCAATCGACCCTGTGGAGTCACCCAAACCTTGTTGGTTGTGTGCGGACTCATCCACAGCGGTCGACGTTCTTTAATGGCATCATACGCCATCATAAGCTCACCACCTTCGTACCAGGCAAGCCGCTCACCATTGCTGGATATGCTCGGCAAATCACCTGACATGTCGACATGAAACGTTTCGGCTTCGAGTCGCGGTGTATGGAGCGTTCCTACACCGTTAAGGACGGAAAGCGTCTGATCTCCATGGAGCATACAATAGCGGTACTGGCCCACTGACTCATACACGGCCCTGCTTTCGTCTGCAATGACTACGTGGCGATGATCGCGCACATAGTCGCCGTCATATGCGTACAAGTACCGGAGCATGCCATCTTGTATCTGCGTGATAGGGACAAGGGTCCCTTTCGTTTCAAACAGCATACCCCAGGTGTGTTCCTCTGCAGTCACTACCTTCTCAACGTGCGGCCACACAAGCCGGGGTGCACGTTTCAGTACTGAAGTTCCGTCGACGGCACCTCCTGGCAGCAACGCCTGGAGCAGCTCTGCTGGAAACTCACCACGGAGATCTTCCCGTGAAAACACTTTCTTGAAGTACGCGATAAGATCATCAGTGAGGAATCCATTCCAATGCCGTACGCCACCATACTTGGGGAATATGACCTTGGGATGAAATACCGAAAGCCGATCGAGCGGCCGCCGTTCCTCTACAATTGATCCATCGTACGTGCCCTGGTACGGTTTTACGTACGTCAGACACGCCAAGACCATGCACGTGAAGCTGTACCAATCCGAGTCGGTCGAGTAGGACTTATCATGACAGAGAACAGGTGTCATGAGTTTCGGATCGGTGTCCATGAGCTTTGGGTCGAGGTAGTCAGGTTCGAATGTGTTGCACAGATAGGAAGCAAACTGTCCGGCATCAAGATCAATTGCCCACGCTTGTGGACCCTTAACCAAAACGTTGCCGTGGTTGAGGTCACCCATAACCAAGCCCGTATCATGAAGTCCGCAGAGCGTCTCATGAAGAGAAAGGAGCGCCCGAACAACAACTTCGTCGGTCACCCCCTCATCACGGGAACGAGGTATCATGTAGTAATCAATCTCTTCTGCATCCTTCACCCACGGCATCACGTAGCCGATGATATTCCGACGCGACTTCCACATTCCCCAGTTCCGGTAGGTCCAGAGTGGGCTCGTCGGGCCAATGGCCCGCGGCGGAAGATTGGTCGGAAACGCTGAGAGCTTCTTCTGGTGATCATCAAGGCGAATTTTGGCTGCCTGACGATCATGAGGCTGGTCGTACGTATGGGGTGCGCGGTATATCTTGGCCAACGTATCGTCGGTCACCGCAAACACTTTGGCTTCATGCCCCTCGCCAATCAAACGATCGTGAGGTACGTCGATCACCCTTCCGTTACGATCAAGCAACTTCATTTATGGCCTCCTTTTCTTGACTCCGAAGATGCTTCCGATTTTTTCAAGCGTTCCACCAAGCAACGATGAGTCGGCTGGAACATCCGGTACTGCCGAAAGATCCACTTGTTGACGGCGAACACTCCCATCTTTGGTAATCACAATCACTGCCACATCATCACCAAACACTCCGCGCTTGATGGATGCCGAGAAACCAGCAGTCATATCGACAGACATGCTAATCTTGACGTCAGCTCGGTTATCACCAACAAACGACTGTGGCTTGCCGAGTCGCGACACTGCGGCGGGATTGGTAAAATCCGAAACCAGTCGCGGCATCTGCAGCTGCGTCAAGTAGTGCTGGAGATCGGGTGTCGTTTGATACCCACTCATAGTCGCCAGGTCGTTTGGCATAAATTCAGCACCGTCGGTAGCCAGAATGATGGACTTCACGTCACTGGTCTTGATGACCGGCTCCGTTTTAATCCAACACATCTTCTGCACCGCAGGAGCAATGCCAGGCAAGAATGGATAGATCGGATACCCTGGAGCATTTTCAGTTGCCGTAAGCAGTGTCTGCTTTCCATTGATGACAAAGTAGCCATCACCCGCATGAAACACGAGGGTTTCATCCGTGGTCATCACAACGCCAACAACGGTGAATTCAAACCGGGATTCCATATCAATGGCCCAGTCTTCACCACCAGTTTGCTCACAGAGCATCGTCACCTGCTCGCCCCACGCTTGCTGGAGCGATTTGAAGTCAAGCGAGCCAAGCGGACGTTTCTGCAGCATGACTTTTTCAGTCACTGCCTCATACACCATCCGCAACAGCAACCGGCCCCCGATATGGGCGCCAATGTGCGAATACGGCTGCGAACCGCAGCCGTCGAAAACGGCAGCCACCATCATTTCTCCACTCGGGTGCGTATAGCGCTCGAGATAGTCTTGATTGGGCGTACCATCAAAGTAGCGGCTGTTCTTAGGCACTGTAGCGCCAGCCAGCCGATACGATTCAATCAGCGAAAGTGGTTTCGCTGCAGGAGGGATCGTTGATACGGTCATCTTTGCTTCCTTGTTTCTACTTGAATTGTAAAGGAACGCGACGCCAGGGGAGCTGGCGTCGAGGAACTTTTCGTGTTGATGTTGCTATACAAACAGCCTCATCTACCGAGCGCCATAATATAATACATTTGGCTAAAGTCAATGATATATATTGACTTTTTAAGAAGATTTGACATACTGCTGCGCAGAGAACGAAGTCGGCGATAGCGAGTGTTTCGCCATCGCAGACTTCAACACGTTCGTTCTCATGACTGCCCATATGGGCTCTGCCACGGAAAGGAACCAGAATGGCAAGCAATATCAATATCCAACTCGAACGGGCTCAGTCCATCCACCGGATGCGACTGGTGCTCAGACAGCTCGCCGCCACGGCGAGCAACTGGATGATCCCCGCCACGCTCTGGGCGTTCGTCTTCTACTTCGATGCCTGGAACACTGACGAAGGTACCAGTCAGTTCACCACGACGCTGATCCTCATTCCGCCGCTCGCTTTGGCCGGATTGATTCTGGTCAAGCGTCAGTGGCTCCAGGAGAATCTGGCCGACTGGTTTGGCGCAAAGCTCATGGCTCGTCTTGATGCCATGAACCAATCGGTCAGCAACCAGATCGGTGCGGTGCTGCTGGTGGCGGTCGCCCTGACCTTCATCGGCCTGCCTGGCCTCGTGACGTTCATGGCCTGGGTGATGCTCATCGGCTTCGTGGCACAACTCGTTCCGAGCGTGCAGAAGTGGCTCCAGGAAAACCCCGATCTGCGCCGTCCGCCGACCCAGGATGACCTGGCCCGCGAAATGGCCGAGTTCAAGGCAGACCGCGGTGAATCGCTTGTCGAACCCTTTTCGGCACCGACGCCGAGCCCGCAAGCTGTTGCCGCATCGCCGGTTTCGGCTGGCGATGGGTCCCCTGCCCCGACCGAACTTCCGAACCCCGAGCTCGTCGAGGCAAAGCGAAAGCTGGACGAAGCCACGAATGCTCTCTACGCAGCCGAACAAGCCCCTATTCCCGCCAATGAATCGGTCGAAGCACGAAAAAGCCGCCGTGGACAAATCGCCCGGCTGCGTCGGGTAATGCACAAGAACCTCAGTGATGTGCAGCAACTCGAAAACGCTGGCCAGTAGGCTCACACTGTCGGGTGTGGACACACAACACCCTCCCTACCCCACCACCATCACACGATGGTGGTTTTTTCTAGGTGGCAGCACAATTATCTGGAGTCAGACGAGCGAGCGCTTTACCAAAATTAGAACATAGATTTTTGCCATGAAAAGCAGCGTGCGCGGCGCTCTGGCGCTATACTTGATTTGTCCAATGGTGGACGAATGAAAGGATGCGACGATGACGAAGCGACTGTTCCTCCCCCTGCTCTGTGGCGCACTTGCGCTTGGCGCGGTGTCTGCCACCTCCGCCGCTGCTGGTGGCTACGTCGAAGACGTGGGCAACGCCACGCTTGACGTGCTGCCGAATGCCGGACGCCGTGGTGCCGAACTGGCCGACGCGGCCGCGAAAGACCTCGGCCCCATCGGCGGCCTTCTCGGCGGCATCGTGGGTGTGACCTTCGGCGCTGTCGAAGGCGTGCTGAAGACCGGCGTCGCCGTTCTGGGCGCCGACTGAATACGAAGCGGCTCAAATGCCGCAAACCGCCGGCCAGGTTCCCTGGCCGGCGGGTTCTCTTTTATACAATCGTTTGTTGCACGATTTAGTGAGAGCTACCGCTCACTGTAGCGCAATATATTAAAAAAACCGCCTATCGAGCAGATAAGCGATCAAATGAACTATTGTCCTTACTCCTTATTAAGCAGGAGCACTTCGGGCTGTGTCGCCAAGAGTATACCGATGGTGAGTGTCCCATCCCGCCAGCGCTGCACATTTTCTTTATGCAGGCCGACTTGAGGACTGAGCATTAGCTGCTCCTCGGTGAGCTCATGCTCTTCAAGAAACATAAGCAAATCCGCAACCATCGGCTCAAGCACTTCGACCATTCCAGTGAACGTGTCGTTGACCATACTCGCATCCATACCCACCTTATCGGCAAACACGTTCCCAATGTTGTTATCAATGCAGTACTGAAAGTATTTCAACTTCGCACGAAGGAGTGACTCCAGTGAAACTGCTGTATCGAGCTGGTCACTGAGTGCCTCAAGCGACCCCTCGATAAACGGTCGCATAGCTTCCCGTTGCGGGCTGCCTTCAGGCATTTCGGCATTGAATGCTTGGTCAGCAATGATAGCCTCCCAAACTTGCTGTGCTGTCGGTTTCATCTTTAACCTCATCGGTTGCTGGAGGAATGAACACGTGTTCGTCGTTTAATGTACGTATTAAATTTAGTTTGTCAAATTAACTTGAAACTTTGGTAGATACACAGGAGAAAGGATAGTAGTATTTGACATTTTGTATATTATATGTACAATATTTACCAGTAAATTGCTCTCAACAACGCAAGAGGTATACGATGTCACTCACATTGCAACTCCGCGACCGCATCTGGACAATTTCATGCAACGAACAAGCTGTGGCTGAGATTCGTCTCGACTACTGGGACCAGGTCCATGATGTCGTGCTCTATGCCGACACCTCGCCTGAAATACAACTCTCCGTGCTTCGCCTGGCTGCGTCGCATTCGGTGCAATTCATGAAGAATCGTACCTACTCGACCTTTGGCGGACTTATGGTTGCCGAACATCGCAACCTAAGCCTTACGTCGTATGATTCAGTACTGCTCATGGACGTTGCGCGAATCCCTGAACATATTCAAGAACTCACGCAAGAAACGATCGAGCACGGACTTCGAAGCCTCAGAATCAACGTAGTCGTTGGCACGCATCGTACCGCCGCCGAGGCACTGCGAGCGGTCATGGCAGAGATAGGTCATTCCGGTCTCCACTGCCGTCGCATACCCCAACTGTCCCTTTCGGACAACGAGATTGGGCTACGCTTCACAGTCGCAAAACCAGATCGTTTTATCTTCTGGAAAAGCCAAAGCAAACCCCGAGCAGACAATATTTACGTCGTGCCGTCGTACCATCCTGTTATGCAGGGGTGGAAATCGGTTGGCATGGTCAACGGTGATACCGACTTCTACATTCGTGGCTGTGCCGTGCGCCACATCTACTGCCCCGTCGCAGCACGATCGGTTCGCAAGCAGGACTTCAGTTCTACCTGGAGGAACGTGAAGCACCCGTTCTATGCCACCGGACGCTCCTTCAGCCTATCAATCAATACGATCAACATTCGTTCACAAGAAGGCGTGCACGAGCTTGCTGATCTTCTCCGAGCCGCACTCGGCAAAGATGAGCGATACGTGGAAATCAATGGCGGCTTCCGTGCTCCGATGCAGTGCGCGCACAATCGCCTGCTCGATATCGGCCGGAAGTCTCCCTGGCCGCATGCCGATCGTAGCGGCCAATGAAACATCGCACGTGGTTCCGAACAGCACTGCGTCTGGGCGCATCGCACCCTTGAAAAAGAGGGAGTGCTCGACCAGGCACATGTGCCTCAATGGTTCTATGCCGAAGGCTGGCTCGACATCTACAAGGGTGCTAAAGTCCGCCCGACGCTTTTCTAGGTCAGATACCTTACAACAACGTATCCCGTCGGCGCTATGCGCACGACGGGATTTTTTATTTTTTAGAGTGTTAAGCTCTCCCAAGGAGAGCCCTAGGCAGATCATTGTTTAATTTACATAAAAAAGCCCATGGTATATCCCATAGGCTTTGCAGTTTACGTTAACTCTTATCCCCCAAGAACACGTTCTTGGCTTTCGTGGACGCACTATCGCCCCGGGCGTACGCTTCAGCTGCTTCCTTGGTCCAGAACCATTGGCCGTTCGGCTTATAGTGGAAGCCAAACACGACTGACATTTCGCCATTGATTTCACCAATCTCGGTAACTTTCACCGGAACCACTTTGCCATTTGGCGCCACTACGAAGACCTCCATGCCAACGTACGGCATACCCTGGAAGGATTCCGGTTTTGGAGTAGCTTGCTTGCGTACGGCCTCAAGGGTTTTCAGAAGCTGCTCGATGAGATGCTCCGGAGACAACGCTGAAAACGGTTTGGTATCAAGGAGCCGCTCGGCGACACTCACCCGCTGACACGCTTCGTAGCAAATCCGTGGCCCTGGACTCGACGTCTCAAGCCAGTAGACTACTTTGTGGGTTTCCTTAGGCCAAGCCAGGAGCATATCCTCTCTGTTTGGCGAATCAGCCATGTAGTACTCACCCTCTTCAAGTGGTTCGCCTCGCGGATGCGGTGCCGGTTCAATGATACGGGCACCGTGCTTGCGGTGTTTGAATGCGGTCATCTAAGCCTCCTTTGTTCTGTGAGGAACTATGCCTGAATGGGTTGTGGTTGGCAAGGGAGAGCTACTCAGCACGAACAATGACCGTATCAAACCATTGTTCTTGGAAGTGGATGGCGGCCATGATTTGTTCGTCGGTGAGCGTAATACCCTCAGGCACAACAATGAGCTTGTCGTCATCGTTATCATTGCGGTGCGCTACTGCGATGCAAACACCTTCAAATGTCGGAAGCGGAACATCGACACAGAGCACGTAGGCATCCAAATCTTCCCCGTCCGGAGCTGTAACGCCGTCAATGAAGCCATAGTTCACCTCGTAGATAAAGCCATGCTTTGGGTGCGCTGAACCAAGCGGCCGGTCCATGGTGACGGTGACGGTTTTGCCAAGGAGGGTTTTGGCGAGTTGGAGGGAGTTAGACATAATTTATTCTAGTACATACTCCCAGCCCGGCTTCCAAGCTTTTGTTTTTCGCCAATCTGTAGCGAACGCTTCTTCCCAGGTGAGATGTCTTATGAGTACATCAAGCGCTAGCTGCGGAGCTTTATGTGCAACGATAGCTATGTGCTTGCCGTCATAATCACGCTTAATATCATCGAGAAAACTACTGGCTCTTGCTTTAACCATTTCATAACTCTCACCATTCGGTAGAGGCTCAGTTATAGCTTTTTCTTGTAGTGGTTCAACAACGTCAGAAGGATGACCATTGAAGTCGCCATAGTTGCACTCTCGCAGGCGGGCATCTTGAATAATTTCATGCGTCTCACTCCAAGCTATCTGAGCAGAATCAACCGCCCGCTTTAAATCTGAAGAGAAAACAGCATCAAATGATGCGTCGGCAACAAGTGAAGGTAATTCCCAGGCTTGGCTTATACCCTTTTCAGACAATTCCACATCATTCCAACCCGACGAAATCCGCTGTTCGTTATCTGCAGTGGTCCCGTGGACAAAGTAGGTTATTTTGACTGACATAGGGAAAGTATAGCAAGGTTCTAAAGAGCACTTAATCTAAAGCGCGAACAGGCCCACAAAAAACATGCTGAATTTATTGACACATAACGTGTTTTGTGTTACATTGCGATTAGTAACGTTCTCACGCATCGAGGAACATCACATGTCGAGATATGTATGCAAACTCCTGACCGACCGAGGCCTCAGGTACGTCGTCTTCTGCGACACATCTGACCAATTCGTCTCACCCACCTTCGCCACACCCGAAGGCGTCGCTATTGCGCTCGATGATGGCAGCACCGCTGAAGAATGTCTGAAAGCTGCCGAACGTCGCGTGTACGACATGCGTCGAGAGGTCATCCATGATGCAACCAAGCTGCTCGCTGATCTTAAGCTTGGTAAGACCTTGCGCGTTAAGGAGATGATACTTCTTGATGGCGTACTGAGTTTTCTCAAGGCAACCGTGGCGCCGCATCAACGGAGCTATCCGGAACTCAGCGATGAAATCATCAACGAGTGGATTGTCGAACTAGGTCTTCGCAAGAAGTATCCTGACTACGACAACTACGACATCCTCAACGACTGCGCCGTGTATCCCGCCATCGAGGAGGCGCCGCAACGTCGTCGCATACCTGATTCCTTCCGTGAACCGCGCAAACGTCCCACGGTATCGCAGAACAGGTTGGCTGGCCATTACGTCAGCAAACTTGCCCTCATTGCGAATATCGCCGGTCCCGGCAAGGCCACGCCAGAGGAAGTGGTCGAACGGTTCTACCGGATGCAATAGGGATGCCCCCATCGAAGCACTCAATACAAGCTCGCCACTTCTGGCGGGCTTTCTTTTTAAAAATGAAAAAATAGTAGTAATAGCTTCGATTTCCCCGGAAACAGTCTCCTAAATTGTTTACTCGTAAGGTCACAACTATTTTCAAAACACAAAACAGCGCCGAAGCGTTGTTTTGTGTTGAAAATATGTTGTGAGCCTTCAACTGATAGAACTTGTTTAGTTCATTATACTGTTATGTCGAATTAGTGTTTGTTAGTCAAAATTAACTAATCCTTCTCGTGCGTAGGGTAAAAAGTGACAAAAATGACACTTTTTATACAAATTGATATTGTGACACGGTTCTGTCATATAGTATAAAAAGACACCCGGCCGAAGTCAGGTGTCATGAGTTGACTCTCGAAAGAGTGATGAAGTCTCCCTCTTTGAGTGCAATCACATCTCTACCGTCCGCTTGCGCATTCATAAGGTTATCGACTTTGTCCCAGAAAACCCGAGATCTGTCGTCGTCGCCGTCATGGATGAACGTAGAACGATAGTGGGTGGCAATTACGATTGGAAGAAGTCCAGTACCAGAGGCAAGTTGAGGGGTAGTGTCTGTTACCACATAGC
>JACCDT011998281.1_pt1 | contig 12229 bp, 10 predicted proteins | sample 7446291 | NCBI WGS metagenome assembly JACCDT01 (sample SAMN15323446, study PRJNA562643) | freshwater metagenome | isolation source: river surface water | place: USA:Blue River Watershed | collected 2017-08-17
CGCGATCTTTTGGTGCCAAATTTGTTACATCACGAACTCCAATAAGAATCACACCGGTAACAATCTCATCAAAAACGGCAACCATGCGAAGTGATGTTGATTTACCGCAACCAGATGGTCCGACTAAAACTAAAAACTCACCATCATTAACGGTGAGATTTAATTTATCGACTGCTGGGGTTGTGGTTCCTGGATAGATGCGAGATGCATCTTTGAATACAACTGATGCCATTTTTTTTCTTCCTTCTCCGGGCAGGTACGTGCCCGACGTTCCGTTGGTCGAAGTCAGTCCACCTTGCTGTGGATGCGGCGAAGGCTACGCGTGAGTTGAGCGTGAGGGAAGGGGGAAGCACAGGTTTTTTAGCCAGCAAGCCCCCTCTTCTTATAACCTTAGCCACCTTATGGACCCTGATGGTGCCCAAACCAGTATCCCGGCCTTTAACCTGGGGGGCTTTGCGCTAGATCTTGGCGTGGTCCTTTTCTTTATCTTCCTAGCCTCAATCTTTGTTGCGGCCGAGATTGCATTGATCTCGCTGCGTGAGGGTCAGGTCAAATCATTAGCTGAACGGGGCAAGCGGGGCGCCCGGGTAGCTGCCTTAGCCTCCAGTCCAAACCGTTTTCTTGCAGCAGTCCAAGTCGGTGTGACTCTTAGCGGATTTTTGTCGGCAGCTTTTGGTGCGGAACGTTTGGGAAATTATGTGATTCCACGTTTAGTGGAGCTTGGCTTGAGCCAAGGGGTGAGTGAAACCCTCTCCTTAATTGGATTGACCTTGGTTATTGCATATCTGTCATTAGTGTTTGGTGAACTTGTTCCAAAACGTCTGGCGTTGCATTCAACAGAGAAGATCGCTTTGTTGGTTGCTACCCCAGTTTCAATTACAGCTCGACTCTTTCGCCCATTGATTTGGGTTCTCTCTCACTCCTCAGATTTTGTGTTGCGGATTTTTGGTGTTGACCCAAAGGCCTCACGTGAGGATATGTCTGAAGAGGAGCTGGTTGATTTAGTAACTGGCCACAAGGCATTGACTGAGGAAGAGCGGGATATTGTTGAAGAGGTATTCAACGCCAGTGAGCGACAGGTTCACGAAGTCATGGTGCCGCGTACCGAAGTTGATTTTCTTGATGGCAACCTATCTGTCACTGATGCTATTCGTGTTGCTGTAGAGAAGGCACACTCTCGCTATCCCGTAGTTCGCGGATCAAGTGACGAGGTCATTGGCTTTATTCATGTTAGGGATTTAATGGATCCAGAGGTTGCTGGTAGCAAAAAGCCAATCGTTAACTTTGTGCGCGATATAGTTTTCTTGCCCGGCACCAAAGGGGTTTTGCCAGCCCTTTCTGAGATGCGCACCCAACGCCAACAAATCGCCATTGTTCTAGATGAGTACGGTGGAACCGATGGAATCGTCACCATGGAGGATCTCGTAGAGACCCTAATTGGTGATATTCATGATGAATATGATGATCAAACAGCTGAGGTTTCCAACCAAACCCGCTCTGGTGATTATGAAATCGACGGCTTAATCTCCTTGGAGGATTTGTCGGAGCAAACCGGAGTTGAGATTCCTGAAGGCCCATACGAAACTCTCAGTGGTTTTGTGATGCACGCTCTAGGTCGCATTCCAGAGATAAATGATGTTCTTCATGTCGCTGGCGCCCGAATGACGGTATTGAGTTTGGAGGGCAAGCGTGTGGGTACCCTGTTGCTATCTCGCGATAAAGACCATCCCGAGATAAATCAGACAGATTCCAACCAGAATTGAGAAGATAACCCAATGAAGCGCGTGTTATCTGGAATTCAACCCACCGCAGAATCTTTCCATTTAGGAAACTACTTGGGTGCGGTCCGGCAGTGGGTGGAGCTGCAAAAAACACATGATGCTTTTTATTGCGTAGTTGATCTGCATGCACTCACCGTTGAAACAGAGCCAGCGGTTTTACGTCGCCGGACTTTGGCATCAGCCGCCCAGTTACTTGCACTGGGTTTAGACCCTGAGAAGTGCACTTTGTTTATTCAATCCCATGTCCCAGAGCACAATCAATTGGGCTGGGTTTTTGAGTGTCTAGCCGGATTTGGTGAAGCCAGCCGTATGACCCAGTTCAAGGATAAATCACAAAAGAGCGGCGCTGATCGCACCGTTGTTGGATTGTTTACCTATCCAATTCTGCAAGCCGCAGACATCATGCTGTATCAGGCAAACTTGGTTCCAGTTGGTGAGGATCAGAGACAACATATTGAGTTAACCCGAGATTTAGGTCAACGTTTCAACTCACGTTATGGACAAACCTTTGTAATTCCCGAGGCCCACATTTTGAAGAGCGCAGCAAAGATCAATGATCTACAAGATCCAACCGCCAAGATGAGTAAGTCCGCGGCATCCAACACAGGTGTCATAGACATTCTTGACCCCACCGATGTAAATGTTAAGAAAATTAAGAGTGCGGTCACTGACACAGGCAAAGAGGTTGTTTTTGATGAGAAAAACAAGCCTGGAATCTCAAATCTATTGAGTATTCACTCTGCATTAAGCGGTAAATCTATCCCTGAGCTGGAAAACGAGTTTGCAGGTAAAGGTTATGGTGACTTCAAATCCTCGGTGGCTGAGGTAGTGACTGATTTCTTTGCTCCAGTGCGGGCAAAAACCCAAGAGCTTCTAGCGGATGAAGCCGCTTTACTTCAGTTGCTTGCGGTCGGCAGCCAAAAAGCTAGGGCTGTGGCTGCAAAAACCTTGGCGCAGACCTACTCTGCACTTGGGCTAGTCCCACCGGCGCATTAAAAGTAAAGACATGAAACTTCGTTCCCTGCTTCTAATCTTTGCGCTGACGCTTTCTTTAACGACTCCCGCAAGCGCTGAAAATCCTGCCGCTAAAGTTGCGGTGGCTTATGACATAGGTTTTTTGGGGGACAACTCCTTCAACGATGCGGTCAACAAGGCGTTAATTGATGTTAAAGATAAGTACAACTTGGTTGAACCATTTATCCGTGAAGTTCCTACTAACGGTTCGGCAGTTGATCGATTAACCCGGCTTCGTTTTTTAGCTCAAAATGGTTACAACTTGATAATTGCGGTTGGCTCCGGTTATCGCGAAACGGTGCGCAGAGTTTCGATGGAGTACCCACAGACACAGTTTGCGATTATTAACGATAAAGCAATTGGCCAGATGAATGTCTCGAATATCTTTTATCGAGAGGATCATGGCGCATATTTAGCTGGAGTAATTGCCGCCATCTTTACGAAGCGGAAAGCTGTTGGATTTATCGGTAGTGAGCCAGATTTACTTGTTAACTTCAGCGCCGGAGTTCGAGCGATTTCCAGAAGCGTTAAAGTCATTAACATTCCGTATCCTGATTCGACTCCAGAATTGAAATCTGGGCTAGGAAAAATTGATATTGGTTATGCAACTTGGGATGGCGATGCCTCTGTTATTTCAACTGTGCTGGATAGTTATGCCAACAAGGTTAGGTTGATTGTTGAAAGACCTGATCAATACTTTTCTGAGCTGCGTTCGGCGCAAAAAGTCATCCTGGCCTCGATAAACAAGAATCTCAATCGACCTATTGATCAACTCGTAGCTGCTGCTTTAGAGGAGCGGGCCTTAATCGATGTGATTGATGAAAAAGAGGGGATCTACGGTCGAGAGTACAGTTTGAGAAACCGAGGGATTTCCTTCACTATGGTGGCGCCAATAAGTAGCGCGCAACGAGCTCGAATAAATCTGGAAACTAGAAAATTCTTAGCCAGTCCCAGATCAAGATAGGTTTTTTAGTAAACCAGCAGCTTCAACTCTGCTGGGATAGGAAGATTGTGTTCCTTTTTTAGTGACACTGTCAGAGGCGCAGGCGCATCCCAATCGAACCGATTTGTCTACTTCAAAACCAGAGGCCAAACCAAAAGCAAAGGCGCCGACAAAGGAATCTCCCGCCCCGGTTGAATCAATCGCATTTACCTTTGGTGCGGAGACATAAATGACTTTGCCATTGTTATCCGTGTAAGCGGCACCTTTCTCTCCAAGTGTTACTACAAAGTTGCAGCCAAGTATTTTGGCTACCTTAGAGATTTCAAACTCATCATCTGGTTGTTTACCATCTGGATTAAGACCAGCAAACTCAGTTTCATTTGGAATTATCCAGTCACATAAAGAAATTAACTCTGATGACAATGGCGCAAACGGTGCTGGATTCAAAATCGTAGTTATTCCCAGTTCGCGCGCCTTCCGAAATGCTGCACTAGTAACCTCTTGAGGGATCTCTAGCTGCCCAATTACAACTTTGGCATTAGGTAAGGCAGAAATTGCTTGCTCTGCTTGCTGTGTAGTCATCGCATTGTTGGCACCTGGAACACAGATAATTCGATTTGTACCGCTGGGTTCTACCCAGATTGGGGCCACGCCACTGGCGCCAGAAACTCTGGCGATAAAGGTGGTGTCGATTCCCTGCTCACTAAAGTTCTTAATTGTGGTGTCGCCGAAAACATCATCTCCCAGGGTGTTAACCATTGAAACCTTGGCGCCTAATCGGCTGGCCATTACCGCTTGGTTAGCGCCTTTGCCGCCAAAACCAAGCGAAAATGAGTCTCCAATCACAGTTTCGCCGGCGCTGGGAATCTTTTGAGAGTAGGCGATCATGTCAATCATGGTGCTGCCCACAACCACAATCTCAGGCTGGGAATTCTCATCAAAAGGAGGCATGGACACCTAGCTTCTCGGGAGGGTGGGTTCTAGACGGGACGATACTCCAAGCGATAAGTTATCTGCAATCGTTTTTAGCAACTTGTTAAAGATGACTTACTAGCTTTTGGGGAGCGGGAATGTCCAACGCGACAATTTCAGATGTAGCCAAGAAGGTTGGCGTCTCTGAATCAACTGTCTCCCGATACTTAAGTGGATTTAAAGTTCGCAACTCTGAATTGATAAAAAAAGCTATCAAAGATTTGAATTACCGACCAAACATCATGGCCCGCAACCTTAAATCTGGTAAGACCGGCATGGTGGCGGTAATCGTTCCTGACATTACCAACCCATTCTTTGCCGCAATTGTTCGCGGCGCTGAGGTCGCGGCCGGTGATGAATACATGCTGCAGCTAATTTCAACTGGAGATGATCCAGAAAAAGAGCAAGCCGCTATTCGCAGATTGAATGGTCGAGTTGATGGTTTGATCTATGTTCCGGCCAAGGAAGATTCTGATGTAACTGCTGAACTGGAAGAGTTCTCATTTCCAGTAGTTTTTGTCGATCGAGTAATCAGCGATATGCCAAGTTTTGATTCGGTTCTGGCCGACAATTACACCGGAGCATTTAACGCTACAAAACATCTGATTGATCATGGTCATACTGCAATTGCCCACATTGCTGGCCCTTCTGCATCAACACCTGGCAAGGGTCGCACCGAGGGATATTTCGCAGCATTGAAGAAGGCTAAGATTGAAAAAAACCATGATTACTATGTGGAGTCAGATTTCACCGTGCTGGGTGGTTATCAGGCCATGATGGGTTTGCTGGCGTTAAAAAAGCGACCAACTTCGGTATTTGTAGGCAACAACCTAATGACAATTGGAGCACTAAAAGCCCTTAAAGAGTCAAAGGTGAATGTGCCAAATGAAATGGCGGTCATCGGTTTTGATGACCATGAACTATCAGATTTGGTGGACCCTCCTCTAACGGTCATCTCGCGAGATGCCCACCTGCAAGGCGCGTTGGCAATGTCAACGCTGCTTGAGCGGATTAGAGATGGTTACCAATTTCCCCCTAAGCAACTCAAGGTTGATTCCAACCTTGTTATCCGTCAATCCTGTGGCTCGACATGTCGTTACAGGAATATGGATGCAGGTAAGAAAATCTTGAGTTCTTCGACAAGCAGTTAATTACTACTACTAAGGAGATAACTGAATGCAGAAGAAAACCCTACGCAAGCTTGGCGCATCACTTATTGCTGGTGCCCTAGTTGCTACAGGACTTATCGCAGCAGCTCCAGCTCAGGCAGCCGGTAAGACAATCGGTATTGCTTACAGCTTGGGTGGCCGCGATGTTCCAGGCTTTAACCAGCTTGCATACATTGGCGTAAAGCCACTACTTGATCGGGACAAGACCCTCAAGTTAATCGAATCACAGGACAGCCCAACCGCTACCGATGATCAGCGTGCAGAGCGTCTTCGCCTAATGGCGACCCGCGGCGCTAACCCAATCGTTGTAGTTGGCTTCACCTATGCAACAGCTCTAGGCAAAGTTGCAAAGGAGTTTCCAAAGGTTCAATGGGGCATCGTCGATGACTCATCTGTAAAAGCACCTAACGTACAAAGCATCGTCTTCAAGGAAGAAGAAGGCTCATACCTTGTAGGTCTAGCTGCAGCTATGACAACAAAGACAGGAAAGATCGGATTCATTGGTGGCGTTAATACACCACTAATCGCTAAGTTCGAGGCTGGCTTTATTGCTGGTGCGAAGGCGATTAATCCAAAGATCCAGATCCAGTCAACCTACATCTCCAACTTCCCAGATTTCTCAGGATTTAACGATCCTGCAAAGGGATATGAGGCTGCTAAGGGTATGTACCAGAACGGCGCAGATGTTGTTTATGCAGCAGCTGGCGGAACCGGAACTGGTATGCACAAGGCTGCATCAGAGTTGAAGAAGTGGTCAATTGGTGTAGATGCTGATGAAGCTACCTATCCAGCACATGCTGCTTACAAGTCCACAATCCTTACCTCAATGCTAAAGCGCGTTGATCTAGGAACCCGTGCCTTCGTACGTAGCGCTCTTGCTGGCAAGAAGACCGCAGGTCTCAGAACTTGGGGTTACAAGCAGGGTGGCGTTGGCTACACAACAACAGGTGGTTACCTAAAGGATGTAACAAAGGTAATCAACAACTACGCCAAGAAGATCTCAACTGGTGAGGTAAAAGTCCCAACAGATCCAAAGAAGGCATAAGTAAATAAGTAATAACAGGGTGCGCTGCCAAAAGTGGCGCACCCTGTCTTTAAAAAAGGGGAAATTTACTTGTCAAGTGTTCTAGAGGTAATCGGAGTTGAAAAGCGCTACCCCGGTGTTGTTGCAAATAGAGATGTATCAATTCAAATTGAAGCAGGAACCATCCACGCCATCATCGGAGAAAACGGTGCCGGCAAATCAACTTTAATGAAAACCCTATATGGCTTAATCAAGCCTGACGCTGGACAGATAAAGGTATTTGGCAGTGCAGTAAATCTGAAGTCCCCGCAGGATGCGATCGCACTTGGTATCGGAATGGTGCACCAACACTTTAAATTGGCGGACAATGCCACCGTTTTAGAGAATGTGATTCTCGGTAGCGAACCCACCCGTTTTGGCTTTGTCGTTAAGTATGAAGAAGCTCGCAAGAAGTTGATTGAGATTGCAGAGAATTATGGTTTGGATATCGATCCCGACGAACCACTTTCAAATTTAGGTGTCGGCGAAAGACAACGTGTAGAGATTGCCAAGGTCCTCTTCCGAGGTGCCAAAATTTTGATTCTGGATGAACCAACCGCGGTTCTAGTGCCACAAGAGGTTGATGAGCTTTTTGCCAACCTACGAGAGTTAGTTAAAAAAGGTTTGACGGTAATTTTCATCTCCCATAAGTTGGATGAGGTTTTATCAATTGCCGATGACATAACCATCATGCGTCAAGGAACAACGGTTGCTACACGAAAACCAAAACAAACCAATAAAAAAGAGTTGGCTGAGTTGATGGTTGGTGGGGAGTTACCAAAACCAAAGGCCGGAGAGCTAAAGATCAGTCCGGAAAGTATTTTGAGCATCAAATCCGCTTCATATTTCAGAGGCGATGGTCGCCAGATTCTTGATGATGTAAATCTAGAGCTGCACGGCGGAGAGATTGTTGGATTAGCTGGCGTGGAAGGTAATGGTCAGAGCGAGTTAATTGAGTTGATTATGGGTTTGATTCAACCGGCATCTGGCTCGGTAGAGGTGCTTGGTCTGAATGCGGCTACTACTTTGACTCGAGATATTCGCAACGCAGGAGTTGCCTACATTCCGCAGGATCGACAGAGAGATGGATTGTTGATGACCGCCCCACTTTGGGAGAACCGTATTCTGGGTCATCAATTTGCCGAGCCAATGGCAAAAAATATCTGGGTGAATAAAGGTGCTGCGATTGAGGATTCAAAGCGAGTAGTTGGAGAGTTTGATGTCCGCACCCCTGGAATTAATGTTTTGGCCAGCGCTCTCTCTGGTGGAAATCAGCAGAAGTTCATTGTGGGCCGTGAATTAACCGGAGATCCAAAGTTAATCGTTGCAGCGCAGCCAACTCGAGGAGTTGATGTCGGCGCTCAGGCCATCATTTGGGAGCATCTAATGCAGGCACGCTCTAGAGGAGCAGGAATTCTTTTGGTATCTGCTGATTTAGAGGAGCTCTTCTCATTATCTGATCGTATTGCGGTCATCTATAGCGGAAAGATTGTTTCGATATTGAACCCTGCAAAGACCTCTCCAGAGGATCTTGGTCTAGCAATGACGGGAGCAAAGAGCGCATGACAAAGAGCCGGCTTTTTTGGGGGATAGTTGCGCCAACTGCGGCGATTGTTAACTCACTGTTTTTCGTCTACATCATCCTCAAGCTTCGCGGTGTAGAGCCTATAGAGATGTTCAAACTAATGATCTCTTACGGTTTTGAACCACGTAACTTGGTTTCAGAGATCAATCAGACCGTTGCTTATTACATGGCTGGAGTGGCCGCAGCAATCGGCTTCAAGATGTTGCTATTCAATATTGGTATTGATGGCCAATATCGCATGGGAGCGTTTTTTGGCGCGGTTGTAGGAGCTGCAGTTAATCTGCCTCCAGTTCTACATGTTTTGCTAATCATCTTGGTTGCTATGTTGGCAGGTGGTGCTTGGGCCGCTATCGCTGGCTATTTGAAGGTAAAGCGTGGCGTAAATGAAGTTATCTCAAACATCATGTTGAACTTCATCGCAGCTGCAATCATCGCCTTTTTACTGAGCCCAAATCTTTTGGGTTCCCTGCCGGAAGGTTCGCAGAATCTGCAGACCAAACCAATTCCAGCAAGTGGTCAGATGCCAACCATCAAAGCCTTTGAAGGTGAGATTTACTCCTTCTTATTCATAGCGATTGTTGTTGGTGTGGGCTACTGGATCATGCTCAATAAAACGGTGTTTGGTTTTAATTTGAGAGCTACAGGTCTTTCCTTCCGGGCTGCCAGAGCAAGCGGTGTTAATGCACCGGGAATGATCTTTGTAACCACAGTTCTTTCCGGCGCTATTGCAGGTTTAGTAGGTATTGGCACTTTGCTATCCGATACCCACTCATACAGCATGGCGTTTCCATCCGGGTATGCCTTCACTGGCTTAGCGTTAGCGCTCTTGGGTCGAAATCATCCAGTCGGAATCTTTTTTGCCGCATTCCTTTGGTCATTCCTCGAGCGCTCCGCACCAGTTCTGGAGTTTGAGGGCGTCCCACCAGAGATTGTGATTGTTATGCAGGGCACGATCGTGCTCTCCATCGTTATCGCCTACGAGGTAGTTGCTCGCATAAATCTGCGTCAACAACAAAGGGCGGTTGGTTCGGCAAATACAGAGAGTCAAAATCCAGCAGCAGATGAAGTGAAGGAGACTAAGTAATGTCAACTAACACAAACTCTGCTAAGCCAACATCAAAGGCTAAGTCTTTCTTTAGATCTCCAGCTCGCGTAACCCTTTTAATCGCTGGAATCTTTTTAATTATCTCCTTGGTCGAGGTAATTACTGGTGCGACAGATATCTCTTCACCGGGAACCTCTGGTGCAACACTTCGTTTTGCCATTCCACTTTTAATGGCAGGTCTTGGTGGATTGTGGGCTGAACGTGCCGGAGTTATCAATATTGGTCTTGAGGGAATGATGATTGTCGGAACCTGGACCGCGGCCTGGTTTGGTTATTTACATGGGCCGGTAGTTGGAATTCTGGCCGCTGCCATTTTTGGTTTAGCATCAGGATTTTTCCACGCCATCCTCACGGTAAAGATTGGAATTGATCAAGCGGTATCTGGTCTTGCCATCAACTTAATTGCAGCCGGTGCAGCTCGTTACCTGTCAGGAATCTTTTTCCCACCAGTAGGTGGAGATAGAACAGTTTCACCGCCAGTTGAAACCCTTCCCTCATTTACCGTGCCATTTGTTGCTCCGCTACTAAAGAGCATCGATGAGAAAGAGATCTTTTTTGTATCAAATATTGCCGGGCTTTTGTACGGAGTAATGAAGGATCTATCTGTAGTAACCGTTGGCTTCCTTCTTCTCGTTCCTTTAACCTCATGGATTTTGTGGCGCAGCAAGTTCGGTTTGCGAATGAGATTCTCGGGGGAAAATCCCATGGCAGCAGAATCATTGGGAATCAACGTTTATCGCACCCGATACATCGCAATCTCGGTTTCGGGAATGATGGCCTCGTTGGGAGGTGCCTACCTGGCACTGGTCGCCTCATCTGTTTACCGTGAGGGACAGACCGCGGGTCGCGGCTTCATTGGTTTGGCAACGGTGATCTTTGGTAACTGGAAACCAAGCGGGGTATTTGCTGGCTCCATTCTCTTTGGCTTCACCGATGCAATCCGAGTTCGGCAGGCAGAGTCGGTGACGGCACTAATCATGGCGGCAGGAATAGTTGCTTTACTTCTCTCTATCTTCTACACCTCTTCAAGAAGATGGAAGCCAGCAGCTTCCTACTTTGGAATTGCTTTGGTCGCACTCTGGATCAACCAAAGTGTTGACACTATTCCGCAAGAGTTTGTCACCGTATTTCCAAATGTTGCAACCCTATTGGTGCTTACCTTCTTGGCACAGCGGTTAACGCCGCCCGCTATGGCAGGCATGCCCTATAGGCGTGGCTCTGAATAGCTAGAAAGAGACCATGACCGTTAATTGGAACTCTCCAGTTCTAAAGAGCCTGGAGCCAGTGGTAAGCAATGCCAAGTTGGTTCACATCAATAAGGACAAATTGATTGATGTTGCAAACTGGATGGCTTATGAAGAGTTTCCCAAGCCGGATGGATCGATGCTATTTGATTTTGGAGACAATCCAGATACTTTGATGGACTTCACCATGGTTGTTAATACCATGAACTTTGCCTTCACCGATTTTGTCTCTGGAGTTAAATTTGAAACTGATTATCAGGGCAAACGTTGGTGCGATAGTGAAGCGATGTTGGCTTGCATGCACCGCGCTGTTAACTCTGGGGTGCCATTGTTCTCAGGTGAATTCTTAGCAAACTTAACAGCTGAAAAGTTCAACTCCATCTTCGCTGGCACTATTGAGATGCCGATGGTGAAAGAGCGGATCGAGATTTTCAATGAGGTTGGCCGGGTCTTGGTGGAGAAGTATCAAGGCAGTTACCACAATTTCGTTCGCTCCTGCTCTCCACGTCTGTATGACAGTGGAAATGGCCTATTGGAGCGTTTAGTTGTTGAGTTCCCCAGATTTAATGATGTTAGCGATTATCACGGTCATAAAGTGCAGCTCTTCAAATTGGCCCAACTTGGTATTTGGGGTATGCATTTAGCACTTTCGCCTCGTGGCCATTGGCAACTAGAGGATGCAGCGGAGTTAACTGCTTTTGCCGATTACATCGTGCCGGTTGGCCTGAGGGTCATGGGCGTCTTTGAATATGCACCAGAGCTAGAGCATCAAATCAATGCCTTACAAGAGGTTAAGCGGGACAGCGATGCGGAGATTGAGTTGCGGGCCAGTTCAATCTATTGCATCGCCTTGCTGACCGATGAGATCAATAAGAGAAGACCAAATATGACACCACTTCTGATGCCACAAGTTGACTTTAGATTTTGGAAAACCTATCACGCAACCCATTGGCCGCATCACCTAACGAAAACAGTGATGTACTAGTTTTGCGAATCTAACTCAGCTTTCCAACTTCTTAAGATTGGCAGAGCTTTCTCAAAACGATCTACAACCTGTCCGACATCCTCAACACAACCACGGACGAATAGATTGATGCCCTTGCCATCAATCATGTTCCGATCTCTAATCACACGGGTATCAGTTACCAAACCAACAATGCCTTTTTTGGATTTATCAGCACGCATTGCCGCCCAGAAAATCCCAATCTCTGTCGCAGTTCCATCATCAACCATTGGTCCATCCAGCAGTGCCAACACCGCATTTGCAGCCATTACCTCTTTGGAATCTACTTCAAAGATGAATTTTGCAGTTACCGGATCTGGTAATGGAATTTCATGTGGCACAAAAACTTC
>JACCDT010811478.1_pt1 | contig 12226 bp, 8 predicted proteins | sample 7446291 | NCBI WGS metagenome assembly JACCDT01 (sample SAMN15323446, study PRJNA562643) | freshwater metagenome | isolation source: river surface water | place: USA:Blue River Watershed | collected 2017-08-17
ATTTATACACAGGGTTATATTAATTTTAGTGTAATGACAAAATTATTTTATTTAATTAAATTTGCATTAGGTATTTTAGGCACATTTTTCATTATTCAAATCATAATTGGACTACCATTAATCTTAATTTTTAAGATTGATATTCTTGGTAAAGAGGTAACTAGAAGTTTGATTTTAATTAATATTTTCACTGAGCTAGTTGTCATTTGGTTTTACTTATATAAGTATAAATATTACGATAGATTATTAGTTAATCTAAAACATATATATATATCACGATTGATTTTTGGCACTCTATTATCAATCATAATTCCATTATTATTATATTTTATCCTATATAAATACAATGACGGTAAGTTTTTAAATGCGACAACAAATGCTAGTTATCAGATTGGGTATTTAATTGCTATGTTAATTCTTGCGACTTTTGAAGAGTTGTTATGCAGATTTATTTTATTAGAAAAATTTAATGAACTTAATTCTAAGTTCATCTCAATAATTATATCATCACTATTTTTTTCAATACTTCATCTATCTAATCCAGGAATATCAATTTTTGCTTTTACTAATCTATTTTTATTTGGATTTCTACTTTGTTTGATTTACTACAAAACAAAAGATTTACTGTTAATTTCATTTATTCATTTTGGGTGGAACTATACCACTGGTTGTATTATTGGATCTAATGTCAGTGGAATGAAGTTCTCAAGCTTCTATTCATATGCTGGGGGTTCTTCAAACTTACTAGATGGAGGTGAATTTGGCATTGAAGGATCTCCAATCACTTGTTTAAGTTTAATATTAATCATAATAGTTTATTCAATTTTTACAAAAAAGGTAGAAGACAAATTAATAAGAACCAATGCGTAATTCTAGGTTTATTTATTTTGCAATATTAGTTTTTATCTTATTTATTATTGCATCTCTCCCATTGATATATGTCGATATATCAATAAAGTCAAATGGTATTACTAGACCCGTAAAAGAGCGCACCGAGGTAAAGCCAATTACGACTGGAATAATTGACACAATTTATTTCAAGGAAGGAGACATGGTAAATAAGGATGCTGTGATTTTAAGACTTAAAGATCCCAATACCAAGGGTAAGTTACTAATGAATAATTTTGAGATAAGTCAACGTGAACAATTTATTCATGATTTAGTTATCCTCACAAGCTCTGTCGATTTAGAGTTTGGTACTATAGAAAAACTAAACGCCCCATTATATAAACAACAGTTGGCCAAGTTCACGCACCAAAAACAGGACTTGGACGCGACTCTTAATAAGGCAAAAAAAGAATTAGACATCAACACACCCCTTGCTAAGGATAAAATTATCAGTGGCAAGGAGTTTTACGATATACAAATCAACTATCAAAAATTACAATCTTCCTATAAAGCATTTATACAGGAACAATTGAGTACTTGGCAACAAGATTTAGCTAGGTATAAGTTGGAACTATCTCAATACAAACAGAATCTAAGTGTTGTTAATACTGATGCTACTTATTACTTGGTCAAAGCACCAACTTCAGGTATTATTCAGGGTATAAATACAAGGTATCAAGGTGGATTATTACAAGCTAATGAAACGCTTTGCACTATATCACCAGAGGGTAACCTAGTTGGGGAATGTTATGTTCCAACTCGGGATATTGGTCTTTTAAAAGTGGGTCAACCTGTACGGTATCAATTGGAAGCATTTGACTATAATTACTTTGGAGTACTCACTGGAAAAGTGGCCACTATTGACAATGATTTTACGGTCATTAATAATACACCTGTTTTCAAGGTAAGGTGCAGTTTTGATAGCACTCAACTTCACCTAAAGAATGGATTTACAGGTACTCTAAAAAAAGGACTGAACTTCCAAGCTAGGTTTATTGTAGCTCGTAGATCACTTTGGCAACTATTATATGACAAATTGGATGATTGGTTAAATCCCAATGCACCACCAAACACTTCAACTTCTGCCAATTGAATAAATCATCAAAAATAAAACAAAGGGATATTACCGATTGTGGTGCTGCTTGTTTGGCATCCATTGTGGCTCACTATCAGTTACAGATGCCAGTGAGTCGTATTCGTCAATATGCAGGTACGGATAAAAGAGGGACCAACGTACTTGGATTAGTTGAGGCTGCCGAGAAATTAGGGTTTCAGGCAAAGGGTGCTAAAGGAGCATTGGATAGTCTATCTAAAATCCCGCTTCCAGCCATTGCGCACGTTATATTAAAAAACGGACTCCATCACTTTGTAGTAATATATAAAGTAACCAAGAAGGATATTACTTTTATGGATCCTGCTGATGGTCAGTACCATAAACAGAATATTGCTGAGTTTGAGAAAGATTGGAGTGGTGTTATTGTATTAATACTCCCAGATGACGGTTTTACTAAAGGAAATGAAACCACCTCCAATACTAAAAGGTTTTGGCAGTTAATCATGCCTCATAAAGGGATTATGATTCAAGCACTGATTGGTGCAGTAGTATATACCATACTTGGATTGTCGACATCCATTTATATGCAGAAGCTGATTGACTTTGTGCTTCCTGATGGGAATATAAGACTCCTTAATTTACTGAGTATCGGGATGATAGTAATACTTGTATTTCAGGTATTCATTGGAACATTTAAAACCATATTAGGTTTACAAACAGGTCAACAAATAGATGCTAGACTAATACTTGGGTATTACAAACATTTATTAAAGCTGCCACAACGATTTTTTGACACAATGCGCGTTGGGGAGATTACAAGTCGGATTAATGACGCGGTTAAAATAAGGATGTTTATCAATGATGTTGCCTTAAGTATGATTGTAAATGTGCTTATTGTTGGATTCTCCATTGCCCTCATGTTCCTTTACTATTGGAAACTCGCGGTCATTATGCTCTGCATTGTTCCCATTTACATTATAATCTATTGGATAAGTAATAGAATAAATAAAAAGTGGCTTAGAACTTTAATGGAAAACAGTGCTGAATTAGAAACGCAGCTCGTTGAGAGTATCAGTACCGCAGGTACCATTAAAAGATTTGGGATTGAAGAGTATGCCAATACCAAAACGGAGAACAAGTTTTATACCCTGCTAAATACAATTTATAAAAGTGGTATAAAAGGTCTTTATCTTGGAACAAGCGCTGATTTTGCTACAAGACTCTTTACCATAGTCATTCTTTGGGCAGGAGCATATTTTGTAATTAATAGAGAACTGACACCAGGGGAACTATTATCGTTTTATGCTCTAATTGGATATTTTACTGGCCCAGCAAGTTCACTTATAGGTGCCAATAAAAGTATACAAGATGCTTTAATTGCTGCTGACCGTTTATTTGAGATTATTGACTTGGAAATAGAAAGCAGTGACCTAAATAAGGTGGAATTAACACCTGAGTTAATTGATGATATTCATTTTAATAATGTTCATTTTAGATACGGTACAAGAGCAATGGTATTTGAGGGGTTGAATCTAACAATCAAGAAAGGAAGCTCAACAGGTATTATTGGCGAAAGTGGAAGTGGAAAGTCTACCCTACTGTCACTTCTTCAAAACTTGTACCCATTAAAAGAAGGTAATATCACTATTGGTGGCTTAGACTTACAATACATTTCTAATAAGAGTTTAAGAAAAGCAGTGTCAGTGGTACCACAGCAAATTGATTTATTCGCTGGAACAGTTATTGAGAATATTGCAATTGGGGACTATGAACCTGATATGAAACTCATACTTGAATTATCAAAAATGCTTGGTATTAGTGATTTTATTGAGCAGTTACCATCAGGATATAACTCACTTCTTGGAGAACAGGGTGTAAACCTTTCTGGTGGTCAGCGACAAAGGATAGCCATTGCAAGAGCGCTATACCGTAACCCTGAGATATTAATACTTGACGAGGCAACTTCAAACCTAGACCAACTTAGTGAGACAAAAGTTCAAGCTACCCTTGAATGGTTTAAATCACAGGGTAAGACCATAATACTTATTGCACATCGTCTCAACACCATTAAAAACTGTGATGAGATATTAGTACTTAAAGAAGGGAAGCTAGTTGAGAAAGGAACACATAATATACTATCAAATAATACGGAATCTTATTATTATACATTTTGGAAAACAAATATTTAAAAATTTAATCTATGAAATTACAAAAATTAATAATAAAAAATTTTAGGGGTCTAAAGGGGAATCAAAATGAAATTGATTTTTCAAATTCGAATATCATATTTTTAATTGGAGAGAACAATGTAGGGAAATCCTCATTTTTAAGAGCCTATGAATTTTTTGTTAACTCATCACAGAAAGCTTCTGAAACTGATTTTTTTAACTATGATCAATCGAATCATATTGAAATTGAGGGGGTCTTTTTAAAAGAAGAAGATGATGATGCTGATGAAGAATTACAAGGTAGTGGGAAAAATATAGAGCCTGATTGGGTAAATAAATGGGTTGATAGCAACAAACTTGTAAGAGTAAAAAAAATTTGGGTACAAAAGGATAAAGAAGGAGAAAAATATACCTTTTCGCCTCTAAATAAAGAATGGGTGAAAAATGGTTTTGGAGGTTTGCCAACTTTGTTTCAAAAATATTCGCCTACGCCAATTTCAATAAGTGCAATGGAGACAGAAACAACACTTGAAGAAAAGGTTAATAAATTAATTCAAGATGAAATGTTGAAAAAGTTAAGAGATGATTATCCTAAAGAATTTTCTGATTTAATTCAAGGGGTAAAAAATTTGCAAAAACTAATATTAGGCTCTGAATCAGTTACAAGATATAACAATGAAATAAATGAAAATTTCAAAAAAGTATTTACAGATTTAACTCTTAAAATCAACCCTAAAAATGATCAAAGTATTAAGCTAGAGGATGCGTTTAAGAAAAATCATTCTGTAAATATTAAAAAAGAAGGAATTGATAGAGAAGAAGTTTTTACCCAACATGGACACGGAATAATAAGACAAGCGTTGTATAATTTTGTAGCTTTCTTAAAAAAGTCTAATACAAGTACAAAAAAAGAATACATTATCTTATTTGAAGAGCCTGAATTATTTCTTCATCCAGAAGCAGCCTATCGATTAAGAAGTAATTTATATGATTTGGCTGGAGATAGTCCATTTCAAATTCTATGCGCCACACATTCACCACTAATGATAGATGTATCAAAAACACATTCGTCGTTGGTAAGGGTCGTTAAAGATTTTGAAGAAAACACAAAAACATATCAAGCAGGAGATGATGTCTTTAGATCTGATGATGAAAAAAAGCAAAGAATACAAATGATAAATAGATTTAATCCACATATTTGCGAAGCATTTTATGCTAAAAAAATTATTATTGTTGAGGGTGATACTGAAGCAATAGTATTCCGTGAATTAGTAAGCAATTTCTTTCCTAATGAAGATTTATATGTATTGAACTCAGGATCAAAAAACAATATTCCATTTTTTCAAGAAATATTAACTGCATTTAATATAGAACATTATATAATACATGATACTGATGAACGTCTTAATATAAATGGCAAAACCAATGGTTCGTGGACATTAAATAGAATAATTTGGGATTATGTTGAGAAAGCTAATCAAATCAAGTCAGGTCTGTCAAGAAGATATGTTCACATGACTAATTTCGAAATTGCACATAATATAAATTCTGATGGGAAAGACAAACCTTTAAAAGCTTACGAGTTCGTGAAAAGCATATCAATTGATTCAGATCAACCCTGTATGAATTACTTGCGTGATATTATTGAAAGAAAAGAAATATTGCATAATCAGTATTTTATAGAAAATTTATAAAATACTGATTTATTTAGAATTACATAAATTATAAAATAGTAGTTTTATGAAAACATATTTTTAATTGAATTATCTTTTAGGAATATATTCATCCCAATTAATTTTATCTTTTCTACTTCTTTCCCCAGTAATATTTTTAGAAAGAGAATCTAAGGCTGTTTTTGAATTAAGTGCACTTTCATAGTCTTGAATAAAATTAGCAAAAAACAATACATAAGTCTTTTTATCACTATTTGTAAAAGTGTTCAAGGAAAAGAACTTATGTATAGCAAAGTCGATAATTTTTTTAGGGTATCTTGGAGGTAATGTTAATTTGAACTTCTTTTCTAAAGGTTTTTCAGGTATTGCCAATCCATTTGAAAAGATTGTATCTACTTCTTCTTTTGTTAGAATAGGTTTGAAATCACCTGCACTAGATTTTTCTATTTTTTCTTTATATAAAAAGGAGAAGAAGTGTCTAATTTCTTCAATATTCATTTTACCCTCAATAATTGTATTTTTCTTTGCTTCCCAATGATCTCCTATAAGTTCATTAGTTATTTCTTCATTTTCTGTTTTTAACTCCTCTTCATTAAGTAATGTACTTATTTCATTTACCTTCATCCATTGCTGTATTTCGACATTAATGGATGGCAAAAGATAGGAAATGCTGTCTTTTTCTAAAAGTCTATTAAGTAAATATGAATATGCTTCTTTATTCCCATTATAGTTATCATATAATTGGAAGTCCAAAAACTCCTTCAAATTAATTTTCGAATAGTTTAGTTCTATTAATTTTAGTGAAAAAAGCATCTGAAATATGTCATCATTGATATAAGCCTTACTAAAGTTTAGATTTCTATCCATATCATAAAAGTCACCTTCATACATAAAGAAATCTGGAATTGAATTATATGACTTATTCTCCTCCTCTAATCTTAAGTATTTATCATAATACCCATCATTTTCTGAATTGACTGGTTTTCTAAGAAATGGAGCGATTTCAGAATTTATTACAGCTTGTTTTAAGATATTAAATATATGCTTGGCATCAATTGGTACAACCTTATTATCCACCCATGTATTAGTAAATTCCTTTAATGAAGATAGTTCAATGTGGTAGTCAATTTCTTGAGAGTAGTTCATGACGTTATACTTTATTACAAAAATACCAATATACCTATACAAAAATAGACATGTCAATATCTTTTACAAAAATGTTTTATTAATTGAAATTTGATGTTTTAGAAAATAATTAATTGGCAATTTGTTATTTTCTAAGACAATATCTTAATCTAAACAATGTACGTCGCCGACGTTCAAAACGTTTACGTTTCTTGGCTAAAAGTCAATAGTATAAAGGATGATATTGAAATTAGAATATACCTTCGTTTTCTAAAATTGAACAAATGAAAACAGAAGATATAAGATTATGTGAGTATTGTTATGGTATTGTACCAGATTCACGTAATAAGAATAGTAAGTATTGTTGTGATGAATGTTACAGTAGAAACAAGGCTGAGGTTTCAGTAATTCTACAAAAAAAAAGCACAAGCTTTATTGATGTTAAAAAATGACGAAATCATCCATGACTTATATTTAAAGTATGAGTCTAAATACTACTTTTCGGCAAAGGAGTTGATTGACAGAGGCTTTAATTGGACAATATATAGTGCCTCAAAAACTATAAACAATCTACCTGCAAAAACTCTTTTACGATATGGGTATACCCTTTTTAATAATCAAAACGTTCAACTATGGAAACTCTAAATTCACTTCTTTCTAATGATATTGGCTATCTAAATGCCCTTAGGCAAGCACCTCCTGTTCCGCAGTTAGTTCCTGTGGTAAATCCGCCCGAAGTAATTAATATACCTGCCAAAAAGGTTAAGATTCCAATCTGGGGATGGATTTTAGCAGGGGTAGGGGTATGTGCTTTTGCAACATATAAGTGGAGGGTGTCTCAGCAAAAGAACAAATCAAAAACATTATAATCGTTGGAGATCGCTAATCAAATATTATTAAGTGGCATCAGTCCAAGTCAATTGGTGGAACTATTGCGTCCAATGATTAGGGAAGAAGTGCGTCTTGTAATGGCAGAACAGGAGGAAAAACTGCTTTCTCCAGCTGAGACCTGTAAGTTATTTAAGCCAGCAATTACTAAGGCAACTTTAACCTCATGGACAGATCAAGGATGGCTTCAAATGCATAGGATTGGGGGAAGAAATTTCTACCTTCAATCTGAGGTATTAGCTAGTACACTTAAGTTGGGGAGGTATAAGAGTCTTTGTGCGTAAAAGGAAAATCTATTGAAAAAGACATTATCTCTTCATCTTAAATTTCCTGCTCTTTACTAAAAGTCACCGCTTTAATTCCTTTTTCATTTATATCAAAGCTTGAAATATATCCACGGCCATGTAAGATTTCAACAAGCTTTTTATTATATTCAGTCAGTTCTAATGTAGGCCGTTTACCATTGATGGCCATATCTGAATAAGGGTCACCCATTGCATTAAGGAAATCGGTAATGAAGGCATTCTGAAAATGTACATGTTTCAATGCAAAAATACTTGTTTTTTGCTCTATCGAAAGTGGATGTGCTACTAACACTGATTGTAAAACAACCTGACTGATCCGGAAAGAATTGTCTTTTAAAACAAGTTCACCAACTTTTTGGAGTAGCTGTGAGTCAGATATGATCATGGTTTCTTCCACGCTTTCTGTCAAAACATTTTTTTCTGTTGATGTAAAATTTTCTGAAATCAATAAAGCTAAGAGGTCAGGTGCATCTAATTTAATTGAACTTAAATCAGCCATATAGGCTGCTTTGTGAGTCTTTAAAAAATCTAAGTGCAGAGGACTTTTTGTCTCTTTTAACAAGTCGAAATTACCTGTATTAAAGCTTAATATCTTTGAATCAATTAGTCCTGAAACTTTTTCCTGATCTAATTCACTAAAATCAAGGCTTGGATAACGATAAGGGATACTTTTAAGTAATTCTACATAAACTTTATCTGTTAGACCATTAAAAAGTAGAATTTTTGTAATAAATGGTTGATAGATATTGGGTTCACTGTCTTTATCTGTCGGTATCCTACTTGCAGATAAAGCATGTAAATTTTCATGATCTGCAACAATGTCTTTCAGGAATATAATTGAATTACTTCCATCAGCCTGATAATAATCAAATACATTTTGCCAGGTTGGAACAACTTTGTTTTTAACAATCAGACTATTTTTAATATCAATTTCGGTGATCTTACTTAAATCACTGATTCGGGTTTCAACCTGTTCAATAATTTTCTGTTTGTTTTCTTCCAATATATTTTCATTGTTTAATAATTGAATTAATTCAACTTCATTCTCATGCTTGTTTTCTTTAATCTGAAAATACACGTCTGTTAAATAATCATTGATATTTTCATTAATATATTTTATAAGTGGAGTACAAGGTGAGTGAGTTAAAGTCCCATAATTTTTGGTTGAAAATGTATTGTCTAATAATTGCTGATTGTGGCTTAAAATCATTCTCAACATTTGAGCATTAATTTTGTAAAATGAATTGAGATAGATATAGTCCAATAGATCCTCTGGTGATTTTTCCTTTTCTAGATTTGAGAATTTAATTGAGAGTTGCTTGATTATGATTTGTAGCCTTTCTTTGTCAGGTATAATTGAAAGAAATTCAGGTTTAGATAGCAATGTCCTCTTAAAAGTCTCATGCTGATACATGATAGTTAAGTCATGTATATCTGAGTATTCAATTAGTAATGAAAAATATAACTTTTTTCTTTCTTCGTCGTATAATGATTTGTTCTCTATATATGACCATATTTCGGGCCATTTTTTCACCAAGTGCTGAATGAAAAGTGCAATGTTTTTTCCATTATCCAGGTAACCGTTTATGAAAGTGGTTGACTGCTCACTCTGATTAGCTAAGCCTGAAAAAATATTTTCCATATGTTCTATATAGGAAGCTGTTGTGATAATGTGATCGATTAGGTAGTAATTCAATATAAATGGTTTTTCAAAATCATATGGATTAATGTTTGCAATAAGGTTGTCAATTCTTGTAATCATAAAATCAAAAGGTGTAAAATTGCGTGTTTTGATATTTATCAAAAATTGATAATCGTCTTTAGATAGACTTCCTTCGTAGAAAAGAGAAATGTAATCTAGATAATCTTCGTCAATAAAGCCGTCTCGCAATAGTACATTAACAATCTTATTTTGTTTATTATGAGGAAGTTTGATTTCTATATTGGCCTTTTCCAACAGTTCTCTTACTGTTAAACTACGAAGTCTTGCAATGTCATTTTCCTTTTTACTTATTTGTATTTTTAAAGAATTGATTTTATTGTTATTGATGTCATCGATCTGTTGTTTCCTTTTATCGTAATTGTTTTCTTCATCGACTTCGGCCTCAACACTTTTAAAATCAAAATTTATTGTTTTGGATAATTTACGACCATATTCTATAGCAATATACTCAACTGTACCTTTGCGTATTGAATCGAAATGGATATTTTCGGTTAAGTTCTTTGATGGTATTGTGGCACCTTCTATTGAAAAAGAAAAAAAATCAGGAAGTGAATCGATAAGATATAAGATGTATGAATTGCGCAACTCCTTGACATCTTTTATTTTGACGGTTTCGAGCTCTTTAATTTCTTTTTTATAGTCTTCAATCTCTCTTTTTATTTTTATTTTTTCACTTGCAATGTAATTTTGCTTATTTGCAATGGCTTCAAATAATCTCCCTTTGTTATGACTAAGAGCGGTAAAGTCATTGGGAAAAAGATTTTTGTAAACAATCATTGCCAATAGTTTATCTTGTATAAGACTTTTATTAAGTTTTTGATAGTATAGATAGTATTCATTCGTTATATTATGCAGCAGTCGCATATCGTCTATAAACATCGAAAGACTTTCTATTAGGTTTTCTGAAATATCAAATTTGTATTTCGCTTTCTTATCCAGCAATTTCTGGCTGGAATTGGATGGGTTTATCACTGGAATCACGGGAATAATGAAATCAAAAAATTTGGTTCGTTCCTTGTCTTCCTTGAACATATCATCTCTGACTGCATATACAAATACAACATCTTTCTTGACTTTAGAGGAATTATTGATCAACAGATTAATTTCTCTTAATTTGGTGAAAATATCAGTCTGCCTGAACCTATCGAGATCTTCAATTATTACTACATTATATTTTGTAACCTGAAAGAAATATAATATTTCATCCAAGTGATGGTTTAGAACTGACTTACTGATGTTTTCGCCGATATTGATCTCTGCATTCTGAAAATTAAGTTTACTGAGCTTTATAGAGCTGATAAGCCTTATAGAACGATAAATAAAAAATGCAGCACCAACTACTACAATTATAAGAGCAATCCAATGCCAAAATGTAGATTTCTGATTAGTTGATTGTAGTAAAAGCTTTGCGCCTATAAATGTTGGATTAATTAGGTGTGTCAATGATATGACAACCAGCATTAGTGAAATAGTAGTAAACCACAATTCCTTTTTTGTGAAACTTTTGATTTTGCGAAATCTTGAATCCGGTATATTTTTATCATCCTCATGGTAAAAAATTTGCTGAAGTATACTTAATTCAATTAACCTAAGTAAAGTGGTTTTCCTAGGACTTTCTGTTTTGTTCTTCACCAGTTCTATTACTTCTGGATGCTCCATTATATTTTCGCCGTTTCTTTGGAAGGATTCTTCCTCTTCTTCTTCTTCTTCTTCTTTGAATGTGGCTAGAGATATAGGTAAGAAATGGAGGTCTTTGTTGGTATTAGTCTCGATATAAGTTTTTATGATACTACTCTTGCCTGACCCATATGGCCCAGTTAGAGCTATATTTTTTATATCTTCTTTTTTTCGATTACAAATGGCCCAATCTAATGCATTACAGTATTCGCTTGTATCTTTTGCTTGGCTTGTTGGTGACAGGGGAGAATATGGGGGCACATCTTTAGCGTCTTTCAATTGTTGCTGATCATAAACTCTTTGTAAATAATCAATGGCCCATTTTACACTGTTTTTCAGGAAAGTATTCATTTAAGGTACGGTTGGAGATACAAAAATTATGAATGGTGAAGGAGGAGTAAACCTACTAGTAACAGCAATATAACAACAATTAAGTTAATATAATACCGTATTTGTACGCATTACCACTTTCTGCTATTAGATATTATACTCGCTGCTGAGTTTATGAATTTTCCAATTTTAGTGTCACCTATAGTGTCACCTAGCACAAATAAAAAAGCTCCTAAAACATTTATTATCAATGTAATAGGAGCTTTTTATTGCTGTAGGGGGAGGGGTCGAACCTCCAAGGGGCAGTTAGCTATAACACAAAGTTCAGTGGTCGACCCTGGTCGCCTATTGCTAGACGGCTCTATGTTACGTTTATCCCGTGATCCCCACCTCCG
>JACCDT011456227.1_pt1 | contig 12225 bp, 9 predicted proteins | sample 7446291 | NCBI WGS metagenome assembly JACCDT01 (sample SAMN15323446, study PRJNA562643) | freshwater metagenome | isolation source: river surface water | place: USA:Blue River Watershed | collected 2017-08-17
TCGGCCATCACATCGGCGGTGGTGAAGGCGGGGGCTTCCCAACCGGGATTGCGATTGGGCGTTTGCGCACCACGGTGATTCAGGCCTGCACCCACGCGCCATTGGCCGTTGACTTGATAGGTGTTCCACAGCGTGGCGCTGACACGCGGGGTAAGCGAGGGGCGAGAGCCCGCTGCTTCGGCGCCTTGACCGCCCACATCAATCTTGGCTACGGGCATCCACATGAAAGAGCCAAACACTTCCCAGCGCGGCGACAGACGGCCAGTGATGTCAGCTTCTAATCCCGCCGCATGGCGACGGCCCGATAGCACAGTCACGCCGGGCTGCAAGGGGTCGGTGTTGCGCTCATTCAATTTGGTGGATTGAAACAAGGCGTAGCGGGTGCTGAAGTTTTTGTCAGCAGAGTTAAGCTTCGCGCCCAGCTCTAAGTTGATGCTTTGTTCGGGTGGTGTGTCTTTGTTGCCAGCTCCGAGCGAGTAAGCATCGCCCGAGGTGTTGAAAGAAGTAGCGGCTGAGAAGTGGTACGACTCACGCTCGCTGGGTTGGAACAAGGCGCCTATTCGTTTACTCCACTCGCCCACTTTCATTTGGTAATTGTTCATGGCCCCGTTCACCGCGTTGGCCCCGTCGGCGGGTGCTGCAAAGCTGTCGTAGTTACCTTTGAGGCGGTCATAGCGCAAGCCGCCCAACAGCTTCCACTGCGGTGCCACTTGCACCAAGTCTTGGGCGTATACGCCCCAAGAGGTGGCTGTGTATTGGTTGTTGACGCGCAACGCCCTAGACGCTTCGTTGACCCATGCGCCGTCATCTGGCGTACCCACGGTGGTGTTGGGTTTGACCAAGTCCACGCCGCCCAAGCCTTGCGCAACTGTACGTGCTGCGTAGACGGTTTTTTGTTCACGCGCCATGTCCACGCCGCTGAGCACTTCATGCTTCACACCCCACGCGGTGAACTTGCTGCTGAGGTCGCTTTGCACGTACAGCGTGTCCAAGTCTTGAATTTTGTTTTGAGTGCCGCGTGTGAGTGTGGACGATGGTCCAAACGAGTCCAGCGCAGCACTGGTGCGAATGGTGCTGGCACGCTGGTCGCGTGTGAAGCTGCCTTGTCGCACACGGGTGGTCAGCTCGGTATCGCCGTCAAAGCGATGCGTGTGTGCCAACGTGGCATAGGTGGCGGTGCCGTTGTTGTAGTCGCTGGCCATACCGTAATTCTTAGTGGGGCTAACGGGCAGCAAAGTGGTGGCAATGGCTGGACTAGCGCTGGTAGGCTTGATCCACGGCATGCCGTAATTTATGCCGTTGTTGTTTTCTAAGCGGTAGAGGCTTGCGGTGAATTCATCACGCTCGCCAATGCCCCAGCGGTAGCTGCCAGCTAAACCCTGTTTGTTGATGCTGCTGCCCGCGCCGTTGTTGTCGGCGGTGGTCTTCATGGCGCTCACGCGCAGTGCCGAGTTTTCGCCAGTTTGTTTGTTGAAGTCCCCCACCACGCGGTGGTGGTTGTGGCTGCCAACGGTCATGTCGATCTGGTTTTCATCCATCAAACGCGGTACTTTGTTGACCAAGTTGACTGCCCCGCCCGTGGAGCCTCTGCCAAACAACATCGAAGCTGAGCCGCGCAAGAGTTCGACGCGGTCTAAGTTGAAGGTGTCGCGGTCGTAAAACGCGGGGTCGCGCAAGCCATCCACAAAAATATCGCCCGTGGTGGACAGTGCAAAGCCGCGCAAGCGAATGTCTTCTTCGCCGCCTTCGGCCGCTTGAAACGTGATGCCTGCGGTTTGTTTGAGTGCGTCTTTGACGGTGTCGAGGTTGCGGTCATCCAGCTGCTTTTCGGTCACAACGGTGATGGACTGAGGAATGTCTCGTAGCTGTTGTTTGCCTTTGCCGATGGTTGTTTCGGTGGCACGTAGGCTGTCTTTGCCCTCTGCAGTTTCAGCCTTTTCGCGAACGGTGACTGTTCCTAAGACTAGTTCGCTTGATATGGTTTGCGCAGAGGAAGCAAAACTTGCGGCAAGAATCACTGCACCTAACGGCAGTAGTTTTGTTCTCTGTAGATCAAAAACGTTGGGTATTTGATTTCCGGGGCGTCGGTTGAGCCGCGAATCAGTGGTTGACATGAATAAGCTCCCATTTTGGTTGTCGAAATAATTCGGTCTTTGCGATCAAAGGCTGGCAACACATCCTTTCGTATAGAGCTGCAAATACAAAGTTTGTTGTGTTGGCTATCTTCTAATTTGAGTCGTAGTCTACATCAAATGAGAATCATTATCATTAAGTTTGATATAATAAACATTTCGTTTACGTGGGTTCAATCGACAGAAGATCGGTGCAATTGCTCGGGTTAGTGCTCGAAATTAAGGTCGCTTGAAATACAGATCGTAAATTTACATAATGCAAAATGATTAAGGAGAAGTTAATTACTGCCGGTGGACGCATTAAGTGCTTGCGTTGCACAGCGCATAGCAAGCGCACGGGTGTTCAGTGCGGTCGTCCGGCTTCCAAGACAAGTAAAACGCAAAAGTGTCACATGCACGGAGGGCGAGGTACATCAGCGCCGAAGACTGAAGCCGTGAGGCAGCGCATAGCCGCCGCACATACGAAGTCAGGCCAATACACCAAAGCTGCTAAGTTGGAAATGTCAAAAAGCTCGGCTCATCTGGCGCACCTTGAAGATGCAATGCACGTTCTGGGCATGACGACGGCGACCCGAACGCGTGGACGTAAGTCGAATCTTTATGTCCCAGTGACTAGCGTCAAAGACGTGTTTCATTTGTTTCTTGACATTGAATTACATCAAGCTAGGGCCTCGTCCGAAGGCTGAAAAAAATTAAAACAATCACCCCCTTGGACCGTAAGAGCAGTAACGGGGACTTTCGTAGGTTTTGTAGGTACCCCCCCAATACATTTTTACTTGTATCTATTCTCAAGTTTTTGAAAACGGGGTGGGGGTAACCATCAAAACCTACAAAAGGTTGGTTGAAGCTTGTGGGTTCAGTGCGTATTTCACCGTAGGTCGCCCACCGCTTCGGATTTCTGTCTCGATCAGCCAGTCGTACTCAACCAATGCGTCAATGGCTGCTTGGGCTTGTTCTTTAGTAGCGAGCCCTGCCCATCCCTTCAGGGTGAGCGTTCGACATGTAAACCCATCAGGCAGTTGGCCATCCAAAAGTCGCTCTGCCAACATACGCACAGCGGCATGGTCGTGGCCTGACACCGACGCATAAATCCGATCAGCGTGTTTTTTGAGGTAATCGGCAAACGCCACCGCTCGGTTTAAGCAGTCTTCGCAGACTGGTCCAGGGTGACCATCAAGCAGATGGAAAAGCAAAGCCAAAGCTGGGATGAGACTTCGATACTTAGCAAAGTGACTTTGCCGGGCGGGGTCTAGACCCCCAGTCGAAAGCAGCGTTTCGTTTTGGACGAACCATGTATTGAATGCCTGTTGGGCTTTTGGTGAAAAGTGCAAAAGTTGAGAGCCATTAGAAAGTCGTCTTCCACCAGGCAATGACTGTTGCTCCAATTTGGGAAGATTCAAAACGGCTTGGTTGTACTTGGCAATAGCTTGTTGGTTTGGCACCCTGTCGACTAATTTGAAGTTGCCAACTGGGTCAGGCCAGACCAGCAATTGAAAACGTTGCAGCAAGCCGTCGTTTTTAGAACTGCCACGCTGAGAAAACTGGACGTAAGCTTTGACACGGTCCGGTTGAAATCCACCAAAGACACTCAGGCAATACCGGTCCAAGCTGATTGACCCACGACCTACACGATCGAACGAATAGCCACCAGTTCCGCTCCAGCCTGTAAGGTAAAAACCACGGGCAGACTCTTGTCCTGCCGTATCTAACCCTTGAAGAAGCCCAGACAACTCATCTGCAAGAGCAAGCACTCCTCGCGGGTTATCTGCCAAGATTACGCCAAGTGCCTGGTATGTCGAATCATGTACAACATAGCGCTCACGTTTAGGCTCGATGGGTGCAGTCGGTTTGAGGTTCGTGCTTTTACTTGCACTCCACGCCTTGAGGGCTTGTTCAAACTGAGCTTTAGCCTGCTCATAGACCAACATGTCTTGAGCGTGTTTTTGAGAGGCCAGTTGCTCTAGGTGTTGAAGCGGCTTATGCGCATGAAGAAGCGATGGTGATTTTTTGCTCCCGGGGTCACCCACAATGCCGCCCCAAAGGGCAGGGTAGACGTCCCAGCTTTCATCATTCGCGTAGGGGAAGATGCCGACAGTGTTTCCAACGACAGCACCAGCGGCCGATAGCATTGCCACTGCTAAATAGTCTGGCGGGCATTGCAGACGATCCGCCAAATCAATCACTGCATCTCGGATTGCATCAGGCAAATTTTTGGTGTTCAGTGCAGGTACTGGACGAAGCGCGGGAGGAAGATTTTTGGGGTGTCCGTGTTCTGTCACCTCAACTGTCTCAGTACCAACACCCAGAAACTCTTTCAACTCACGGATGTGAAACAGCGACCCGTGAGAGTGGTGGCACTTGAAACCTCCGGTTGGGTATTTCTGATTAGGCTCGAAATACGCAGTGCCATTGTCGGTTGCGTCAGTATGCCCATGTACCCACGGGCATGTAATGTCATGCTTGCCTGAGCCAAGTGCTGTTTTGTAGAGCCCTTTTGCTTGCAGGGCCTCGATTACCGAAGCCGCATCATCACTCAGTTGTGTTTGTCCGGGCTGTTCATTGACAGCTTTTGTTGCTGAATTATTTGAAGGTGCAACTTGTTCTTGCAGCAACCCAAATGCTGAGTAAAGCTGATCAACTGTGTACTTCAACTCAGGTCGCCATTGCACAAGTCGACATTTGGGTGAAGGGTCCCCGTATTTTGGACGACCGTTGATCGCAACAGGCAAACGCATCCAGCGTGCAGTTCCTCCTGTGGCACCGCTGTCGCAGAGTTCAGCCTCAATCAGCTTTTCTTTCAGTTTGTCAGCGACATGAAGCTCAGTGATTGGCTCGATGAGGATGTAGCCGTACTGACAGTTCCCTGGGCTGGTCTCGATAGCCCAAGATGGTGGGCAGCTTGCAAAGTGATCAGCTGAGACCTTAGTACCGACATCGTCGACCATGACTGCGTGAACAGACACTGCCAACTCCTTCTTGGCGCGATAACGACCAGTGTCATCAGGTTGATACAGGCTGGGTAAGGCATACCAGTTCAACTCAGGCAAGTTAGTGATGCAGGGCCATTTGGCTGGTAACCAGCCACCAAGGTCAGGGTCACCAGTTTTTTTGCAAACAAGCGGATAAGCCGAAGTAAACGTATTGCCAAAGATTGCCGTCAGAAACTCATCGTTTGACACCCGTCCTTCTAACGTAGCCGCAGCATCATTTTTCTCTGACAAATATTTGGCCTCGGCAAGTGCATCCCAAGCTTCTTCGGGGTAGTACTCGTCGAAGTCAAAGTCGTCTTTATCCAATTCGGTGTTCAAGTCGAAATCTTGGCTCATTTGATTTCTCCAAAGAATTCATATGAGAAGTCAGCTGGCTTGACGCCTTCGATCACGGCCTTGCCTGCGTGGAACATACTGCCCGGATTAGTAAGTACCGTGATGTAGATTGCCATCGTGTGAAAGTGTTCGCATTCGCGTCGAATGTCTAACAGCAGACTTGCATCTTCAGGTTGAATGCTTCTTTCAACTGTGTCTTTAACAAGTTCAATTTGGCCGCGTTGGTCTGCTTGGTCATATTGCTCAAAGAATGACGCACCCGACACCACTGATCCACTTTGCTGCCTCGGCTCAGTGAAGTAGTTGCCGCCGACCAAACGGAGTTGCTGATCCTTGTCATGCCCCATGACCAGATAAATTGCGTTGCCACGACCCGAGGGAGGAGGCGATGTCCAAACTGCAACTTGTCCGCGGTATGCGTGCAGTGCAAACATTGGTGCCAGGCGAGCCAGCCCCTTGAAAAACAGGTTCTCACCGTTGTTTTGGAAAATCCAGCGATACGGTTCAATTGGTGTGAAGTATTCGCCCGGCAGGTTTTCACGGGCGAGCTGAAACTCATCTCGAAAAAGATTTGGCTTGGTGTTGTCAAGCCATGGCGATTGAATCATGCCAGTGGTGTGGATGCGTTTGTTCATATCAGGCTCCCACTTTCGTTGATGGAGTGCCGACACTATTGAGGTAGGTGCGGATGTCGCCTACTCGCCAGGCCGTAATGCCACGTGACACTTTGATAGGCGAGGGGAATTCGCCGCTGCGGCACTTGCGCCAGATGGTGGTTGCTGAATATGGGACGACCTTGAAGTTGATCAAAGGTCGAATTTGAATCAGTGCCACATCTGGCAGGTCGTCGAAGGTTGTGTGTGCTAAGGCTTTCATTGCCACTCCATTGCGTTGGTTGCGATGGTGTGACTGTCCCGCCCGTTTTGTCACGCTAACCGGTTAGCGCGTTTAATTCTTTGTTTGGACCGAAAGAGGTAATCAGACAAATTACTTTTTGGAACAGGTTTGAATTTTGTATCACGCGGAATAAAAGCGGCTTTTTCAAAGCTGTAAGTGCAAGTTGATTCAGTGGTGACTTTTGAAGCGGCCAGGAGAGCTTTAAATAAGTCGTGAACACTTGTTTCCGGTTTTTTTTCCACAATGGAGTCCACCATAGATGACAAAGGGTGACGCTTTTTTGGTCTTGGTGCTTTTGCACTTTTCTGTTGCCGGACGCTGACTTCAAGAAATTTGTTTTCTATAGCGGCTTTAAGTAAACGCATGGCGTCAGTTCTACGGTCGGTGACCAGTTGCCTAAATACTTTCTCAATAACTACAAGCTTCGGGTCATTGGTGTCCATTGTTTTAAGTGCAGCAATGGTCGCACTGTCTGACTTGTGATGGTCTTCAATTGTTGTTTCAAGGCCATTTTTCAGCCGTTCCTTCCAGAGAATTTGTTCGATGACTTGGTCGGCAACAGATTCATGAGTCGCCGGTTTTAATTGCATGAATTCGATATCAAGCATCATCCAGAGAATTTGAAGCTCTTCAGGTGATCGCATTTTGCTCATGCTTTCCTCCGAAGTTTTGTCACTTTGCTTGTGTTCTGTGCACTTGGTAGGCCAAGGAACTTCGCCCACTCGTTCATCAAGTTTCGACGTTTATCCAGAAGGTCGGTGCGTTGGTATGCTTCTTTGACTGCATCGCCGACTTTGTGGCCTGAAGCTGCCTTACGTATTTCATCTGGGTATGCGGTTTGTTCGGCTGCCCAGTCCCGGAAGGTGCTGCGAAATCCATGAGGTACAGCTTCGACTGTTAATTCACCGCGTTCGCGCATGCCTCGCATTAGTTGGCTGAATGCCATGTCAGACAGCGCTTTGCTTTTGGGGCTTGGGAAGATGATGTTGGAACCTGCCATAACTGGCAGTGACTTGAGCAGGGCGATAGCCTGAGGTTGCAACGGAACTCGATGCTCTTGACGGGCTTTTGTGTGTTCTGCAGGAATGACCCAAAGCGCCTTATCGAAATCAATTTCGTCCCACTCTGCCTGTCTGACCGATCCTGATCGCACGGCAGTCAAGATCAGAAACTCTAAAGCCTTCGCGCTGATGCTTGGGTTTGATCGCAACTTGGACATGAAGTCACCCATCTGTTGGTAGGGAACAGCCGGATGATGCTCTTTATTTTGCAACTTTTTGGGTGAGGGCAGTTGGGTCGACAGGTGCCCAGTCCATTGGGCTGGATTGGTGCCTGATCTATATTCGTTGACCGTTGCGTAGTCCAGAACTGATTTGATTCGGCCCAACAAACGCTTGGCTGTTTCAGTTTTGACGAACCAAAGCTTGCCCTTGGTGTCTTTGTCAACGACCGTTTCTTGTTCGAGCACATTGCGGACGTCGCGTATCACGATATCGGACACCAGCATGTTGCCAATGATTGGGTATGCGTAGGCTTCAAGAGTTGCTGGCCATTGCTTGCGGTGTTTGTCGCTCGAGTAGTCGCTGCTGTGCGCCTCCATGTATGCCTCGGCACATTCTTTGAATGTCTTGTTCTTGGCCGCAGCTGCAATAAGTGAACTGCGCTGTGCGCGTTTCTTGACTTTAAGGTTTACGCCTTGCTTTGCCTCAAGGACAAGTTTCGCAGCTTGTTCTCGCGCAGTTGCCAGGGAGACTTGTGGGTACGAGCCAAGCCCGATAGGTTGACGTTGATCTCCAACTTTGACCCGCAAGATCCATGAGCGTGGGGTCTGAGCACCTTCTTTGGCAGGTTTACGTACTTGAAGTAGCAGCCCTGCAACGCCGCCAACAGCGTGCCATCCGACGCGTGTGATGCGTCTGACTTGAAGATCACTGAGAGGTTTAGCTATTTTCGGCATTCCAACCTACATACCATTAAATGTGAAATTGTATGGTAGCAGTTGAAATGAATTGGCACAAGTATTCTTCTGTATGCCCCGTTAATATTGGGTTTTTAACATCTCATGACACTGATTGAAACGTATGTTGAGCAGACACAGCTTCCGCCAGACATCCAGTAAAAACGCCCCTTTCGGGGCGTTTTTTGTTTCTGCCTACCAATAAACTGCCATCAAGATCGCGGCTGATATTGGCATGAGCGAACACAGGCTAACTGCTCATCAGGTACCGTCGTTTCGGTCAAGCCATACTTTGTCCACACATTGACCATTGGTTTTGGTTTTCACGCCGTGAACAAAACCAGTGTTGTTGTTTGTGCTGGTGTTTTCAAGATAGGTCAAATCCGTACTTCGGTTGGGTCTAGATGGCGCGGTAAGGCCTGCAGGCGTAGCCATGTCTTTGTAGTCTCCAAAAACCTCTCTGTTTTCTTGGATCATGCGGCCATTGATGTCCGACATGATCACATAGGACTTGCGGTACAGCCAGAAGCCCTCATACGAAGAGCAAACATTCATTGCGCCTTCTGGCTCACGTTCAATCATCTCTGCCCAACGCAAGGTTCTGCTGGTGGCATTGCTTGGCACAAGAACAAAACGATCGGTTGCATATTTTTCGCGAATACGGGCGTTGTATCGAACGCCTTGCGCATTGGCATAGCGGCGAACATCACCACCCCGATAGCTTGTCGTGCCTGTGCCAACAGCTAGTGTGTTGTCGACGCTAAAAATCGGCAAGTTGTCAGGGTTACTGCCTGTGGTTCTTGTTAGTCCTGTACAACCGCTGGTTTTATTTTGACCTGCAGGTTTATTGTTGAAGAAACAGTCTGCATCAGTCGCCCTCAAAGCATCATAAGAATGCATGTAACGACCTGCATTGAAACTGACAAAAATCGAGCCGTCCGCCAGTGTGGATTTAGATTTGGTCCATTCAATGGTCAAGTCTGCTTCGCGCGTCAATGCTTTTAAGTTGGTGCGATTGCTGTCCTTGAGACCAGGGAAACCAAAAGTGCTGGGGTCAAAGGTGCTGTCTGGCACGGTGAATGAATCACCGCCCAATGTGTAGCTCACCACATATGGGTAAACAGTTTTGGAATCACCATCTGCCGTGGTCACAGTTGTTTCCGCACCCGCCCCTGCAGGCAGCGTCAAATTGCCCCCGCCTGTAGTGAATTTAGATTTATCCAAGTAGAGAGTGACGGAATAAACATCACCTTGCTTAGGGTAGACAAAACCCGATGTAGATGCATCGCGTGGGCTGTCATACCTTGCAAAGTCAAACGTGGGATCGCAGCTTGTCGTGGCGGAGTCAAAACGTACGGGTTGAGTGGGTAAATTGCGGTTGGCGTAAATAGTCCAATCGACCGCCAAATTCGAACAACCGTATTTGAAACGGTCCCAAACTTTCACGCCTGCAGCGGGCAAGCCTGCGCCTTTGATCTCAGCACCAAAGATCACACGGTTTTCACCCATAAACCAATGTTTGACTAACAGCTTAGGACCCACTTGATACTTTGGATAGTAGGGGTACACATTGTCCGCATCGGGGTTGTAGCTGATCGATGGGGCAAACCACATCATGTAGTCTTTTTGATTGCCATACAAAACCACATTGGTATTGTCGTCCTTGACGATGACAGACCTGAAAAGAACATCTGTGCCCAAAGTCCATTTCAACAATACACGCTTGACCTCAACCCCACCAATCTTGTAAGTACCAATGCTGGGGGTGTGAACAGTCACAGTGGCGCCCTTCAAATTGGTTGTATCGAGTGCGTCAGCCACCCAAACTTTGGTGGCGCGCCAAGGCGACATGCCTTTGTCTTTGAAGCTCGTGTGGAAAATTGTTGAGTCGTTCAATAATGTGGCGCAATCGCTTGTTTCTTTGGTTGAAGCGATTTGACATGTTGACTTCAGAGCGGTTGTCATGCGTTCTGCGAGGGTAATTACACGCGCACGAAAATCATTGTCTGAGGCACTTGCGCCAGCTGCCGTTATCGCATTCGAGTAACCCGTAGAGGGCTTGGCCGAGAAAGCGCTGCTTAATGTCGCCGTGCCTGTAGCGGCATTGACCGTGATACGAGGCCCATTGGCATAGTTGTCTTCATCTTGGTTGCGATCTGCCAAGACCAAAACACCATTCGCTGTTGAGAAGCTCAGACCATCGAGAGTGCTGTCGTGTTGACGTCCGGCAGAGTCATAGACTTTATTTGGCGTTGCGTCCAAAGGTGAACGAACAAAATCAACCGTACCTGATGCGAAGTCAATCACTGGAGCCAGCTTTTTTGTCAATTCAGCATTGGCATTACTGGCGTCGCTGACTTTGAAGCTTGCCAAACTTGCCACAGGGGCTTCAAATAACTTTGCCGGCATACCCTTGAGCGTCATTGCCGTGTGCACTTCTGTCAAAGGCGTCAAGTTGATTCTGTTTTGAGGTTCTCCAACCGTGGATACGGCATGGAATACAGCAGCAACAGTATCGCCACCTTCATTGGTTGTCGTTCCCAAAACACGCAACATGAAAGGAGGGGACAGAGACTCTAATTTGCTGCTTTCAATGGCGTAATTTCCATTTTCATCTGTAGTGGCAATGCCAATTGATTCAGTTTGTCCTTTGGGCACATTACCTTTGCTGTCCACTAAGAATACTTGCGCGCCGGATATCGGTGAACCTGTTGCTGCTGTACCAACGATGGCTCCATTGCCAACGAAGCTAGAACCACCACCACCGCTACAGGCGATCAAAACAACTGAGGCTGCAACTGTTAGGGCATACTTAAAAATGAGTCGCATGTGATGAGCTCCTATATTTATTTAATTGACCAACATAATAGCTACAAAAAAATTAGGTGTATGCGCTGCTTTAGTCCGCATTGCCGATGAAGCCTAATCCAGGTCGTTGGATTTGTTCCTTAAGTTTTAATTAAATTTGCAAATTTAGTCTTTTACTTTTTAATGAGGTTCTGGCTAACAACTGGCTATAAGTGGCCCCATCACCGTACTTGCTGGTGCGAGCCTGACACTGAAACAGGGCGCGGTTCATCCATGGCGTAGGCGTCAGCAACATAGGCCGGGCCTTTCATCACCATCACGATGACACAACCAATCGCAAGGGTTAAAACCAGTGCCCAATGCAAGATCACAAGTCCCACCATGACATAAAAGAATTTTTCAACAGAACGGGTGTATTCAAGCCCATCGAGCAGAAAAGCGCCACCGCTCGCCATGAGCGGCAACACTGTGCCAGTGACCCAAATGAGTCGTAGCTTTTTCCAAATTTCCCACTCTAAGCCTGCGGAGGAGCGCTGAAAGCCTTCGAGCTTTGAAAAGAAATTCATGTTCTGTTTATTTAGATCTGGTTAACTTGCAACCGTAGCTGAGTGGCGAAGGTTGTTGGTAGATGTTTCGTTCAATGACAAGCGAACACCGAGTACGCCGCCGCCATTTCGCACAGGCGCTTTTCGAAGACTAATGTCAATGGTTTTGATTTCTGAATAGACAAGGCAAGCATCAACAATTTTTGTCATGAGTCTTTCTTGTGTTTCATAGTGACCACCGCCAGCAATGCGATCAATTTCTGCCATGAGCGGGTCATAGTCAAAGACATGGGCCATGGCATCTGTGGCGATCAATACTTTGTCAGGGTCAATGCCAAGCGTGAGGTCCAGCAAGTGAACGTCGGGTTTTGTATCGTGAGGCCCGTATGTGCCTATCTGCGTATTGAGTTCAAGATCGCGCAGTTCGATGAACGCTAGTGTGGTCATGACTTCAGTTGCTCCAAGGTGACGAAATCTAGTGCGCGCAGATGAGTACTTTCAAGCACGACCTTGGGTGCCACGCCAGCCATATAGGCTTGCTTCCATCGCAAGGCGCACAA
>JACCDT011472946.1_pt1 | contig 12225 bp, 17 predicted proteins | sample 7446291 | NCBI WGS metagenome assembly JACCDT01 (sample SAMN15323446, study PRJNA562643) | freshwater metagenome | isolation source: river surface water | place: USA:Blue River Watershed | collected 2017-08-17
CTCAGGGTATTTATCTTTAATCATTTTCATAGCATTAGCCATAGTGATAAAAGTAACATTACCATCTGGGTCACAATCAATAAAAGTGGTGTCTACATTAGGTATATCTTGACCTTCTAATTCTAATAATCTTTTAGATATATCACTATTAACTCTATTTAATTGTTCTCTCATTTTAGGAGAAAAGTAAATAATAGATTCATTGATAACTGATTCTAATAATAAGTCTTCAGAGAACTGATTAAATTTATATAACATAGTATTATATATTTAGAATATCAAATTAAATATATACCTTTATGAAAAGAATTAGATCCTATAATCAATTTAGAGAGTCAAGACCAATAAAAGAAGAGTTTATTGGTAAGATGATTAGAAACTTGACAGGTAAAAACGCCAAAAGAATAGATTTAATTAAAAGATATCTAATGGTGGATAGTAGAGTATCTGAATTAAGAGAATTAGTAAATACTCTTCCAGGTATATTGGATAAAGAAGTTTTTATCACTAATTTTAAAAATAGATGGAATAGATTAGTAGAATTAAAAAGACTACCAACATCTGTTGAGTATTTATTCAAGACTCTATTTGATATCAAAATAGGTGATAAGATGGATGAAGAAATAAATAAAATTGGAAAAATCAGTGATTATGATAGTAGTGAATGGGAAAGATGTGAATTGGAGTTACCAAGATTAAAACTTCCAGATGTAGCTAATGTTTTCAATCAAATTAAATTAGAATCACTTAATAAGTATTCAGAAGAATTAAAATCGAATAAAGAGTCTTTAAAATCATTAGATAGTTCAATTTCATCGAGTATTAATAGTAGTGTTTTATATTGGGGTGATTTCTTAGATAGTAAATGTGCATATGAATATAGAGACACTTCATCACAAGACTTCATATCACCATTTGTTAAGTCACTTTGTTTGAGGTTAGATAACCAATTTTTTTATGAATATAACTACACACTAAGTTCATTAGAATATGATTCTCTAAGTGACAATTATATTAAGCAATACGGAGTTGACTTTGTGAAAAAATTTGACCAGTTCTTAGATAAGAAAGTTATAGAACTTCCAGAATTCATATCTATTGAAAATTGTTTGAATGATATTTCTAAAAAATTAGAAGAAAGAGATAATAAGATTAAAGAACAAAATCTGAAAGTTGATAAGTTTAGAAAAATATTAGAAGATGATAAATCTTCAAGATTAGATATGATTAGTGAAACTTGGAATTTATCTATTGCAGAAAATAAAAGTTTCAAGTTAGAAAAGGAACTTAAGAATCCAGATAACCAAAGGTCAGTTACTTACTTAAATCTATATGAAGTGATTGATGGGTTCAAATGGCTGAGGTCTAAAATATCAGATAAGACTGTTAAAGAAATAACAGAAGACAGTAAATTCGGTGATAAAGGGTTTGGAAATCAAAAAACTATTATAGTCCAAGAAAGTGATTCAAAATCATTAAAGTATGAAGATGGAAAGACTTATTGTGGAAATGTGTTTTACATTGGTGTTATTTTTCCCGACCTAACAATTGAACAAATGAGTGATTATATAAATAAAAGAGGAAGATTTAGAGAAACACATTCTGGTAAAGCACTTTATTGCACAACACATCCTTCAGCAGCTGCTCAATACGCTTGGTTAAGAACAGACCAAACTAAAGAATTTTTAAAATTAGACCAATATGCTCCAACTGTTTATAAGTTAATTATTAAACCAGGTAGTAAGTTTTTAGAGGTATACAAGGGTGATACCTCGATAGAGCCTTCAGAGATAGAACAACTTAAAAGATTAGGTTTAATTGGATTACATTCAGGTAATAATGAAGTTATGGGTGGAAATACTCAAGAGACTACTATAATTGATCCTAATTGTATTGATAAGATTGAAAAGATGTCAATATCAGAATTAGAAGCAATATCAGATGTAGATTGGAGAAGTGGGTCAAAATCAGATAAAAGTAGAATTCTTAACGGAATTAAAGAGTGGAATAAACCTTATGAAACCGCTCAGAAAATGAAAAATAGTTAATGAAAAGAATTAGAACATATAGTCAGTTTAGAGAGTCAAGAGTAAACGAAGAGTTTATTGGAAAACTATGGAGAAAAATAACCGGAGCAGATGCTAAAGATATTAAAGAACTTACAGATAAGATAAAGTCTGAATATGATAAGTATAGTGAAGAAGGTAAAAAAGAATTTAAGTGGCATCTCCAAACTTATGTCGAAAATAATAGATTAGACGACCTATATAAAAACATTTTAGATAGTGATGAATGGTATGGTGATATATCTAAATTTGTTAGACCTAGTGTTGGTGGAAGTATTGAAAAGATAAAAGCAGATATGAAAGGTATCTTAACTCACTTAAGAGATAAAGCTGATGATATTAATAGTGAAGTAAAAAAATTGTCAATACAAAAAAAGGTTTCTGAAATTAATAAAAAGATTGATAAGTATAATCAAATAATCAATGATTTACCAAATTTTAATAAAGATGAATTTATACACGACTTTGAGAGAATTCTAAAATACATTCCAGGTTCACCATACCCTGATATGAACTACTTTGGTTTCAGTCTTGGTGCAACAGAATGCTTTGTAAAACACTTTAGTGTTTATAATAAAGATAAAGAGTTTGTTAAATCAGAACCATTTCTTAAATTAGTAGAAAAATTTCGTGAGAGAAATAGTATAATTACAGAGACTGGTGCTTTAAATATTAAAGAGGAAATAGATAAAGAATTTAATGAACTATGTGAAAATAAAGAAGCAAGAATTGCTTTACAAACAAGACCAAATAATATTATTTTATACGAAGACTATCAAAAGGCAATTGAGTGGGCTAAAGAAGAATTAGCTGGTAAAAAAGTTAGTGAAATTCTTAAATCAATAATTAAGGGAAAGATAGTTGTTATAGAAAAGAGTGATTCTAAAGAAACTAAAATGGAAGGTGATAAATTAGTTGCTGGAAATATAGTGTATTCTGGTCAGAATTTTAACAATCTTAATTTAGATAACCTGTCAAGATTTATTAATAAAGACGGATATGAACAAACATATTCTGGTAAAGGAATTTACACGACTAATAATATACCATATGCTTTTTATTATTGCCATCTTAGATTTGAATTAGAAAATCAAAAAGTAAGTGATACCCTTTTTCCAACAATTTATAAAATAACTCTTAAACCTGGTACCGAATTCTTTTACAAAGGTGATACTGATATAAGTGATGATGAATTAAAGTCTGCTCTTATATGTGGTGTCTCTGGATTCCATTCAGGAAATCAAATAGTTAATAATCAAAGTGTAGAGATACCAATATTCACACCTGATTGTATTGAAAATATGGAAGCTATCAAACCTGAAGAACTAATTAAATATTTAGATAGTCCAGAATGTAAATCAGATAATAATAGGTGGATGGAAAAATTTAAGACTACTGATTTAGAAATTAACTGGTATAAAGGATTAGTTTCTGGCCTTAAGAAGTAGCGGTGTTATATACATCAAATTTTTTGATGTTTGATATTAATATATAGAGTAATAAAAAAATTATTACTATGAAATATATTAAGACATACGAGTCATTTAAGACTAACGAAGAAGTATCAGATTTTATGTTTTTTCCACAAGATGTAGATATCACAAAAGGATATGCTCAGATGTGGTCTGACTTATTAGATGGTCTTTATGAATTTATTGAAAAGTTCTATAAAGGAACTAAAGAGTTATTCACTAAAGGTGTAGAAAAATTCTGTGAATTGATATTCAAAGCGATTGGTGATCCTGCAGAAATACTTGATAAAATTACTAAGTACTTTGGTACAGGTGCAAGTGACTTAACTTGGAAAGATGTTTATAAAGGTATTATGAATAAGAATCCAGAGTTAGTTAAAGAATCAAGAGAAGAAGAAATGGCTGAACATATGGAAAAAGATTCTTTCCAAAAAGCAGGTAATGTTCTTCAAGGTATCTTTGGTATAAATGCTTTTGGTGGTATCTTAGTTGGTTTATCACAATGGATATCTGAATCATTTGCAAACTTTGACCTTCTTGGATGGGCTAACTCATTAGGTCTTCCTGATACAATGAGTGATATAGGAAGTAGAGGATTTATCCCTGCTTGGTTTATTGTATCATTGATTGCTATTGGAATTATTGCTCTTATTAAAAAAGCAGATGCTTACCTTTCAACTGATAAAGGTTTAGCTGGTAAAATATATAAATAAATAATTACATATATTAAAACCTCATCTAAAAAGATGAGGTTTTTTTATTTATACACTCTTATAAAAACTAAGTGACATAAACTGAACATGGTAATTCTGTTTAATTGACCAGAATAAATCTTTCTTATCTGTTGGATGTTCCGGTCTTTGAAACTCATCTTGATGACCTGCGTGCTTACACTTATTACACATCCAACCTTCCATTGAATGTAAATTATCTGGTGGTCTAACATCTCCACTATCACATTCTGGACAAGCTTCGTGATATTCCCAATTACTATTTTCAAGATAAGAGTTTTTACCTAAGCTAAAACCTTCTGATTCTAAATAAGAGAATAAGTGTTCAAACATTAAATACATATCTCCAATTTTGAATGTTTTCCACTGATCACCTAATTCAACTCTTATTACATCTACAAAGGTTTCTTCATTGAGAACTTTAGCTCCTTTGTAGCCATATACTTTATACTCAACATCCTTATCAGATACTTCAAGTAAGATGTCTTTACATTCACTTATTATATTATTAATATTATTTGATTCTTTTAATAAGTTATATTTTTTTAAGTATCTTAGATGACCTATAAACTCTTTATCTAATTCTTTTGAGAAAGATATGTTATAAGTTATATTACCTAACCTCATATCAAAGTAAGCTGTATATCTATCACCTCTATTAATATAAGTAAATCCTTGAGATATCATATACTCAATCAATCTCGAATGTATATCATCCATAGCAGATTTATACTCTTCTAATTTTCCCTTCATATCAAACGGCATTTTATAAAAACAATTAATAATTACTTTATCATCTTTATATGATTTCTCTACATCAGAATTACCAAATGTATGTTGGGCTTCTAACATAATATCTTTACAAGTAGAAACAATTTCTTCTATTTGCTCTTTAGTATCATTTACCGATTCTTTAAATAATTTAAGATATTTCATATAAAGGTATATATTTATTTGGTTAATTGGATAATCCTCCTTATCTTTGTTATGTCAGAAAAGATACTGGTTGCCGACAGCATTGAAGTAAGACGGGCGGGGGTAAGACCACGAAGTAACTCAAGGGCAGGCTTTTTTTTATAAATATAAAAAAAGACATTAACTCATGAGATTAATAAACAAATTAAAAAGACTAATAGGTATATCTGTATCTGAATACACTATCTTCTACACTAATCCACTTTCAGTAGCCGATAAAACAAAACTAGTTAATAATATGATTGGTAAGTTTAGCAGTGCTTGTAGACCTAATAGAATATCAGTTAGTCAACAAACAGCTATAATTGATTTTCAAAATCCTTGTTTAACAGGTGAACAATTAAAGAATATCAGTAATAATACTTTAGGACCTAATCCAGCTGAGGTTAGCCGTATCACTTTAGATGGTAATCAAATCTGGTCTAAATAGTTACAGAAATCCGTATCATAATTTTGTAATGTTTAGTTAATTGTTTATCTTTGTATAACAAAACCACTACAATATGACAATCTTATTTTTACTTATTGCAATAGCCGTTGCTTGGAAGTTATTACCAGCCTTATTTGAATTCATTATAGGTATGTTCATAGTCCAACTGATTTGGCAAGTTATTAAATTTATGTTCAAAGCCGGTGCTGTCTTATTATTGCTAGGTATAGTTTTTTACTTTATTTGTAGGTAATAAACTTACCATTTTTATGTCATATAATAAAAAATAAAATTATTATATGAGTGCAATAGATAGTGGAAGTTACGATGAAGTAATGACAGAAAGACCAAGTTATCGTTATGAAAACAAAGAATACCTTCTTGAGATTATGATGAAACAATTAGGTATTACCGAATCAGATTTAGAAAATGATCCATCTTGGATGAGAGCTAAGGTTCGTGAAATGAATATTGAGAAAGTATTGAATTAATACTTATTGGTAAAAGAAAACCTCATCTGTTTAGATGAGGTTTTTTTATTTATTTCTTTCTAAATTGTTCGAATGTTTTTACATATCTACTTTCTTTAGTAGCTGTTTCTGCTGTGGTATTTGGTAAGAAGTTAGGCTTGAAATTAAGTTGACCTGAACTTAGTTTATTCACGAAGTCAGCTGGAATACCAGCAATCTTTTCACCATCACCTTTACCTACTGCTTTTGCAGTGTCACCTGGTTGTGGCATAATAGCTCTTGCTGGTGCTCCTTCAGCAGCAGATTTAGTAGTACTTCTTAAAAGGTCAGCATTTTTAGCTAAATACTTTTCTACTTCTTCTTTATCTTTAAGACCTTTGGCTTCTTTAATTACCTCAACAAACTTTTCTACATTCTTGATATCACCACCTTTAGGAATACCACATTTACCTTCAAGTATAGCTTTAACTAAACCAAGTGTAGTATCACCTTCAATTTTATATTCTGAATTCCATTTCTTAACAATAGCATCATTATAAATATCAGTAGTAGCATTTGCTGCTTTCATAGCAATCTTTCCATAAGTAGAAGCAATAGCCATTTGAATAACTTTTAACATTTCTTTTTCATTAGAAACTTTAAGACTTAAATCTAAAGCTGGTATAGTAGCATCTGGATTAATTATATATGTTTGTGACCATCTATGGTGACCATCTAAAATATATTTGCTATTAGCCGTTAATATTCTTTCACCTTTGAAATTAGCTTGTCCTGAAAGAGGATTCTTTGCTGCCTCTGGCATAACAAAAGCAACAAACCCAATAGAGTCTAAAAGACCTATTTGTGCTTGTGTAGGAAATAAATTCTTAACAGCAATAACTGCTTTATCATTTACTGGAACTTTTTCATCTTCTAGTTTCAAATCAGACTTACCTAAAGAAAGAACCTTAGTTACTTTAGGATCAATCTCAGCTACTGCTTCACCTTCAGTTGGTGGAGTTTTACCAGTTAACTTTTGAATAAACTGATCATAAGGTAAATTAATAATTGATCCTAATGTATCAGCACCAACTTTTAAATCAGTATAGTATGCATCTCTTTCTTTACCTTTATCATCATTTGAATCCTCGGCTTTATGTATTTTACCAGTATATGGATCTTGCTCATCTTCTGGCTTAACTTTTGTTTCTGCTTCTTCAGCTTCTTTTATGTATTGTTCAAACTTTTTCATATTAAAAATTTTATTTTATTAAGAGTATATATTAATATCTATCGTTGAAAAATTTGCCACATTTCTTTAATTTTTGTATCTTTGTAGTATGAAAGCACCACTACCATACACCGCCACCTCTAAAGCTATCAAAGGATATAGTGACTCCAGTCTTGCTAAATCCGAGACAAATGATTGTGTGGTTCGTGCTATTGCTTCTTGCTTTGACATTGAGTATAATGTAGCTCACCAGTTTGTTAAAGATAAATTTGGTAGAAAGCCAAGAAAAGGTACATTTAATACACCTGCTAAAATTGTAGATTTACATGATAAAGATACTATTGTAAATGGTAAGACTATTCACTTAGTTGGTGAAAGAAAGAACAATAGTATGATTGGTTCACTTAAATATCCAGTTCGTATTGGTGGTAAATCACAAATGAGAGATATGACCGTAGGTCGCTTTGTTGAACTTAATCCAACTGGTACATTCTTTATGCTTGTAAGAGGTCATGCTTTCACCTTAAAAGATGGTGCTATAATTGGCAACCCAGATGATGCTAAAAGACTAAGACGACCCCTTCGTTGTGCTTTTGAAATTAAATAAATATTCCGTATATTTACATTATGAAAATTATCTGTATAAAGTTTGTTAGTAACTCTAATCTAATGTTGTTAGACTCACAATTAGAAATACTTTCAAAACAACTTAACATTTCTCTTGATTATCTTAAGCGTGCTAAAAAGAATGGTATTAATCGAGTATGGCTTGAAGTGTTAGACAATGGAGAAATCGGTGATGTAATTGCTAATCAATATGGATGTCAAGTGTTTATTCGTCCACCTTATGCTGATAAAGTAACTATGGATGAATTAGATCGTATTAAACCAGTTACTAATCCAAAACGTCAAGGTCAAGATAAACCAGAAGAACCAAAACATATTGAAGTTGACTTGTCTAAAATTATTCGTATTAGACTTACTTTAGATGCTAAAGCCTTAACTAATATAGCAGAAAAATATGGTATCAATCCAGAATTTCTAATCAGTCTCAAACAAGATAATCTTAAATACATTTGGATTCAATTAGGTGAAGAAGCATGTGTATGTGAATCATTCACTGATAACCCAGAAGATGTTAACTTTAATCAGTTATACCTACCTATGACTCTTAAACAAAAAAAGGCTATCTTGGCTAAAGAGTGTGAAAAAACTCCTAAGTCTAAGACTAAAGTCAAGAAGGTTCAAGAAGTTGTTGAGTCTGTAGAAGTAGATGAAGAATCTATTGAATATAATCTTGATGATATCTTAGATAAGATTTCAGCCACTGGTATGCAATCTTTAACTAAAGGTGAAAAAGAATTCTTAAACAATATTAGTAAGTCTTAATGACAGGTCAGGATTTACAATACTATTTAGAAGATTGTGGCTTATTCAAAACACTACCAACTTACTTTGTAGAAGAAGTTGATGGTGAAATATTAGGTAGATTTCATGCGCACTATCAAGCTTGGTTTCAATTTGGTAGTATTAAAATAGAAGTATTCTACCACACTAATAAAGAAAAGTATGTTGACTTTACCTATATGGGTAAGAACCTTTATGCTTCTCATAAACTAAAAGACTTAAATCTTCCTTTACTTTGTAAAGAGTTAAGTAAGTTTATTAGTTCACCTGAATGGATATCCTGGTCACAAACAGAAATTAGAAATTATAAGATTGATAAAGTACATGAGTAACTTAGATTTAAAAGGCAAAAAACCCGATGAACTAATCGATAGAGAAACTTGTAATGAGATTCTTCTTGAATTAAAAGACACAGGTTATTTTGATATTCATTGGATTGATCTAAATTCATTTGGTAATTATATGAACTGGAGAGCCAATAATAAAGTATTTGACAACTGGGTAGAACGTGGTCAAGTAGTTATGTATGAAGTAGATAATTCTACCTTACCTAAAAGCTGGAGTGAACCATTTACCGAATCTACTATAAGTCTTAAGGAAAAAAGATATGATATCTTTAGATATCCTACTAGACTTAGTGTAGAACATAAACACAATGGTGACTACCGGTCTCATAATACTAAAGAAAAGTTTGAAGAGATTTATCAGTTATCTAATGATGTTTACCAAAGATTAAAAGATTATATCGGAATAGATCTTATTCAAGACCAACACTTTAGCACTAACTTTCAAATAGACTTTATATTAAGTGAGATTAAACTAATATGAGATTAGAAAGAACCATTATATCATCTGGTTTACTTAAGACCAAAGAATCAGCTGTAGAAGTTTATGATGCTTTATGTAATACAGCTTGGTATGATTACATTGAAGATAAAGTAATTTCTTACTCTTGGCGTGGTGCTGGTGGTTATATTGCTGAACTTAGAAATGCCTTGTATAGAGCAGGTGAAGATTATATGGATTATTATTGCTCTGGCTCTGAAGGTAAAGTTACACCTAAAATAGAAGAGATATTTAATAATGAGTGTATTGTGGTTATTAAAGGTTACTATGACCGCTCAGAATTATCTGATGATGAAAAACTAAAAAGATTCAAATCACAACATCCTGATATAGTGGCTTATAATAGAGCTAAAAAGTTAGACGATTTACTTTGAGTGTAAATTGTTTTGTCTAATAGCATGCATAAACTCTTCTCGAACTAAGTTATCTTTTTCTAAGAATCTACCTGAAAACTTATTAGTAGTCATAAGGCTATCTGGATGTGAAATACCTCTCATACCACAACAAAGGTGATGTGATGATATTGATACAGCAACGTGACTACATTCTAACATCTCACTTAAGTAAGTGTGTATTTGTTGAGTAAGACTTTCTTGCATTTGTGGTCTACGGCTAAACCAATCAACAATACGATTCAATTTACTTAAACCAATCACACGAGACTCTGGTAAGTAAGCAATGGCAGCATAACCATAAAAAGGTAGATTGTGATGAGCACACATCGAGTTAACTTTGATACCGGTTTGTATAACAATACCATCATATTCTTCTTCGTTAGGAAATGTAGTAATTGCAGGAGCCTCAGTAAGTGAACCTTTAATCAAATCATTTGCCCAAGATTTAGCAACACGCATTGGTGTATCAATAGTTTGAGGATCACTTTCAAAGTCAAAGCCAAGAGATTGTAAGAACTTACCATAATGATAAGCGGCTTTTTTAATTCTTATATCTTTTTCTTCACTTGTAATTGTGTGACTTTCATTGGCTTTATTTAATATCATAATTTTTGTAGTTTTATATTCATCAAAAGTTTGAAATTAACATATAATATAGTGACAAAATAACCACTATGTGGTATTATATAATATGAAAGATAAAATTATAGAGTTCCTATTCTCTTTATTAATAGGTTTCGGTTTAATTGTTACCTGTGTAATGCTTTTAACAGGCTTATTCTTATTATCTCTTTATATTGATTTAAGCCTTTTCCCAATTGTTTATTTAACATTGTTAGGTTCTTTAGGTTATTATTTTGGTAGAAACATCTACAGAACTTGGAAGAAAAAATAAACACCTCACATTCAACAAGTGATAATTTACTACTTGTATTTTATTTCTTATAAATCTATCTTTGAAAAAAATTCAAATTTATGAAACAATTATTAATAGTAGTTACTCTACTACTAACCCTACCGGCTTTTTCTCAAATTGATGAAGAGTATGAATCGCAAACCTTTGGCTGGGTAGACTCTGAAATCTACACAAAAGCTTTATCACAAATGATTCGATTAGATTCATTAATTGCTGATGAGGTTTTAGTTACTTATCTTAAACCAAGTGGTGAAAGAAATAAGTATCTTACTAAGCAATCATTAAGAACTTATTTAATTAAAAACTTCTACTCACCTAAAGAAAAAGTCTTTAAGTTTTTAAGTGAGGCTAATCATGGTTATGTCCTAGTGTATGGTCAGTTTGGTAAGGATCCAGATGTTGCTGTTAGATTCTGGACTATTTTCATTGAACAAACAACAGGTAAAATAGTTGTTATTGAAATAGAAGAAAATAGGTAAATAAAACTTTTTTGTAATTTATAATTATATTATTTATCTTTGTTATAATTTTATTAAATGTATCAATTAGACCAATTAAAATCTTGTTTTGAAACAAACTTCACTCAGTGGTTACTTAAAAGTAATAACCCAAAGATTGGTCCTTATCTTAAAGAAGATAGATTTAAGAATATGTTAGAAAGAGTTGAGAAAGAATCCTTAAACGAAATATTAAATATTCTTATACAACAACCACTAGCAGATTACTTTTGGTATGGATATCCAGAAAATGGAGGTGAGTTATTATATTCACTACCTAAACACGAAGTGGTTCCGGCAGAAGCACTAAGAGTAAATAAAGATAAAATAAAAGTGTTCCTAAGAGATATTAAAATAGATATTTTGTTGAACACCATGATATAAGATATATAACTTAATGACAAAAAAGAAAGAAAAACCAGAACCTGTTACTGCAGAAGTAACAGAAGTAACAGAGATAAAAGAACCTGTAAAGCCAGAACCTGTTAAAAAAGAACCACGACCATCTATATCAGATGTCGAAGTCGCCAAAAAATTAGTTAATATACACTCTTCAGCACAAAGCAGAAATTTAGAATTTAACTTAACATTTGAATATGTTAAAAAGTTATTAGAATACACAACTTGTTTTTATACTAATGTTCAATTCACCGAAGATGGTCCTCACGCTAGATCATTCGATAGAGTAGATAACGATAAAGGATATGTTGTTGGTAACGTTGTAGCTTGCACCGTTGATATTAACGGCAAGAAAAATAATCTAACTATAGAAGAGATTATTTGCTTACATAAAAAACTTGCTCACTTAAA
>JACCDT010675452.1_pt1 | contig 12224 bp, 9 predicted proteins | sample 7446291 | NCBI WGS metagenome assembly JACCDT01 (sample SAMN15323446, study PRJNA562643) | freshwater metagenome | isolation source: river surface water | place: USA:Blue River Watershed | collected 2017-08-17
ATCAACACCCGCAGCACGCTGGCCGGTGGCGGCAACGCCCTGACGATCACAGGCGCTGCAGACATCGATGGGGACTACACCAACCTGAGCAGCCTGAGCATCAGCGGTACGGCCGATCTGGGCGCCAACGTGACGACCAGTGGCACGCAGACCTATGGCGGCGCGGTGACCTTGAGCGGCGGCAACCGCACGCTCACCGGCTCGACCATCGCCACCCAGAGCACCTTGGCGGGTGGCGGCAACGCACTGACGGTTGCGGGTGCTGCAGAGCTGGGTGGCGCGTTGACGAACCTGAGCAGTCTGACCATTACAGGTACGGCAGACCTGGGTGGGAACGTGACGACCACGGGTACACAAACCTACGCCGGTGCTGTGACCCTGAGTGGCGGCAACCGGACGCTGACAGGCTCGACCATCTCAACCCAAAGCGAGCTGGACGGTGGTGGCCATTCGCTGACGATCATGGGGGCTGCCGACATCGATGCTGGGTACACCAATCTGAGCAGCCTGACCATCACCGGTGCGGCAGATCTGGGCGCGAACATCGCGACCGCGGGAACCCAGACCTACTCGGGTGCTGTGACCCTGAGCGGCGGAAACCGTACGCTGACGGCCTCTACGGTCCGCACTCAAAGCACGTTGGACGGCAGCGGCAATGCCTTGACCATCATGGGTGCTGCGGACATGGATGGCGCGTTTACCAACCTGAGTAGCCTGAGCATCTCCGGCACGGCTGATCTGGGCGGTGATGTGACGACCACGGGAACGCAGGTGTACTCGGGCGCAGTGACCTTGAGCGGCGGCAACAGGACGCTGACGGGCTCGACCATCCATACCCAGAGTACGCTGGCCGGTGGTGGCAACGCCCTGACCATCGCAGGTGCTGCAGACATGGATGGTGCGTATACCCATCTGAGTAGCCTGAGCATCAGCGGTACGGCTGATCTGGGTGGTGATGTGACGACCGCGGGTGCGCAGACCTACTCGGGCGTCGTGACGTTGAGCGGTGGGAACAGGACACTGACTGGCGCTGCGGTCCGGACACAAAGTACGCTGGCTGGTGGCGGTAACGCCCTGACCATCACCGGAGCTGCAGATGTTGATGGGGCCTACACAGGTCTGAGCAGCCTGAGCATCACCGGTGCCGCAGACCTTGGAGCGAACATCACGACCACCGGGACGCAGACTTATTCGGGCGCTGTGACCCTGAGTGGCGTACCGAGGGTGACTCTGGAGTCGAACAATTTCGGCATCGATTTCCAGGGCGCCATCGATGGCGACATGGCCGGTCTGCGTGCCCTGGATATCCGTGCCGGTACCGGCACTGTGACTTTCAGGCAATCCATCGGTGCAAATGTTGCGCTTGCCTCACTGAGCATGACCGCCATTCCCAATGGGGCTTACGCTCAGCCGACAGGTCATACCGTGATGGAGGCAAACGTGGGATCGGTCAGGACCACGGGTGACCAGATCTATAACGATCTGACGTTCCGGACGAACACCGGGATCGCCAAAGACAGTGGCAATACGGCAGTATCGGTCAACACCGAGAGCGGAAGCGTGACAGACATCTATCCCTTGAGATTGGTCTCCAGCGCTGGTGCCTTGAATTTCCGGGGGACGGTGGAAGGTGGCGTCAGAGCAAAAACCAATATGCGCTCCTTGTTCCTGGAGGCCGGGACCAGTGTGACCTTCAATGACCAGGTTGGATTTGATGCGGTGACAGGAAACGCTGGCGATATCGTTGCCAACTACACGCGCCATTTCGGGGTGTACCGCCTGGATGTGACTGCTCCCACTATCAACATCCTGGGGAACATCACCGCTTACGAACACGTCAATTTCCGGGGCGACGCATTCATTGGCGGGCATACAGGCCAGAGTGAGACACGGTATGTGTTCTCTCTGGATCCTGCGATCAATTTCTTTGGCAAGGTAGACGGCTACGGGCTGGTGGGAGGCGTTTATTCGCTCGATGCCCGCGCCATTGGGTTTGACACCTCGGTCATTGGCTCTGCCCCCAACAGCCCCGGTCAGCCGGTGGTCAATTTCACGGCAGATATTGGGGCCCGAACGGCACTTGCAGGATTGAACACGCAGGCGGTCGTGGTGTCTAACATGACTGCACTGCGTGGAAGCGGAGCGGACAGTGTTGGAGGGGAGGGAGCCCGACGCCAGGCTTCAGTGGCTGCACCTGATGCAGCGCTTGCCGGAACCGTTCGGTTCGGTGGCAACATCACCACAACCGGTCAACAGTCGCATTTCGCCAATCGCTTCGTCCTCAACAGTGCAGACCCACGAGGCACCGAGTTCAAAGGAAGTTCCTTCGATTTCACAATTGGCTCGGGTGGCACGACCAGAGACGATGGCGGGCGTGCACGCACGCGTTTACCGAATAACCTGCCTGCAGAACAGAGGAGGAAACTACGGGAATCAGGTGCCGAGCTTCCATCGGATAACACCATGTCCACTTCGGAAGTGGCGATGGCGCTGAACGCCAGGCAAAAGCATGGCACTCAGGCCGTGGACGAGGTGCTGGAAGGACAGAGTTCTGCGCTTCCGGTGGTCGAGGTGGGCGATCTGGTGGAGGAAGACTGCGATCGCAACAACAACAACGAGTGCAAGATACCTCTGCCGTTCAAGCGTTGAGGCCACTGCCTTGAGTGGCTTTGACCGTTGCCTTTGAGATCTGGCGCTGCTACTTATCTGCGCTTGGGTTCAGGGAGGGTCATGAACGACAGGTTGTGGACGCCCGCGGATTGCGCCAGAGCCATCACCTGTGCCATGCGGCCATAGGAGACGGATTCGTCTGCGTGCACCTGCAACTGCAGTGTTCCATTGGCCTTGTCGGATTGCAGCTGGGCGATGAATTCGGCATCGCTCACGAACTGGTTTTTGTAGTTCATGCGGCCGTCGGCCTGAATCAGAAGCACTGGCTGATCTCGTGTGTCCTGCCCGGGGGCGGCGCCTGTCTGCGGCAAGTCGATCTTGATGGCCCTGGGTACGATCAGTGGTGCCGTGACGATGAAAATGACCAGAAGCACCAGCATCACATCCACCAAGGGGGTGACGTTCATTTCCACCATGGGATCGTTGTCATCCTTGCCCGAGGTGCGCATGCTCATGGCTGCTTCCCCTGGCTGGCCAGATGGCGTGCTGCCATGCGCGTGTAGGCTTCGATGAAGCCTTCCATCTGTGTGATGCGCAGCTTCTGGGCCCGTACAAAATGGTTGTACAGCAGCACGGCAGGGATGGCGGTGATGATGCCCACTGCCGTGGCAATCAGGGCTTCTCCGATCGGACCCGCCACCACATCGATGCTGGCCTGACCCGTCAAGCCAATCGTCTTGAGCGCATCCATGATGCCCCAGACCGTGCCAAAAAGGCCAATGAATGGCGCGGTCGAACCGATGGTGCCCAGTTCGCTCAGCCCACGCTCCTGGCGGCGCAGGACCATTTGCATGGATTGGCGCATGGGGCGCTCGATGGCTTCTATGGGGTCCATCCACTGCCGGAGGTCGCCACAAGTGCCTTGCATCTCTTCATAGGCCTTGAATCCCGAGGCGGCAATCTGGACCAGATCGCCTTGAGCGGTCTGCACAGTTGCCTGGGCTTCCGACCAGTTTTTACGCGCCCAGAAATCACTTTCAAACTGAGCCGAACGTTTCTGGATCTGCCGATTCAATTGCCATTTCCAAAGCGCAATCGACCAGGTCACAACAGAGAGCAGCAGCAGCGCCACGAGGGTGGCTTCTACGATGAAGGTGTCCAGCATGCGTGTACTTCCAGAATGGTTAGTCAGTCAAATTCTCGCCGTTACCTTTGCGCGGGCGATCTCAGGCTGAATGTGATGGGTATTTTCACAAACGCCCGCACCATCACACCGTCTTTGCGTGCAGGGCTGAAGCGCCACTTGGACACGGTGCTGAGTGCGGATTCATCGAGCAGGTCGTTGCCGCTGCTCTGAAAAATGCGGACCTGCAAAGGCACGCCATCTTCGTTGACTTCGGCCTGCAATACCACCGTGCCCTCAATTCCGAACCGGTGTGCGTTTCGGGGGTAGGGTGGGCGAGGGTTGTTCAGGTAGGCGGCCTTGTAATCGGGCTCGGCGGTGCGCACGGATTCCGTCAACGTCTTGGGAGTGGCCTGGGCGGCGGGCTCTGTTGGCTCTGATCGGGTGGCATTGGTGGCCGCAGCAGCGGGTGCAGTCGGGGCCAACTCGGCTGGCGCTGCCCGTTCTTGACGAGCCGCCGTTGATTCTGCGGGTGATGTTTGTGACGGATTGACGGGCGCAGTGGTCTTGGGCGGCGCCGCCGGTACTGGCAATTTCTTTGGTGGGGGCGCAGGCTTGACCGCCTCTGGCCTGGCGGGTTCCGGGGCCTCCTGCGCCTCGGCAGCGGGCGCTGCAGGCAGCGCTTTGCCGAGCTCAATCATCAAATTGGCAGGTTTCCTGATTTCTTGTGCTTTGGGCTGGGGTTTGAGCAGCCAGATAACTCCAGTGTGAACGGCCAGCACGATGACCACGAAAGCGATCAAACGTTCCTTGGACACACCATCTGCGAGGATGGGTGAAAGATGGACACCTGTAGCCATGTGAGCAGATGGAATCAATGAGCCGGCAGGGTAGAATTCTAGTCTGCGGACCCCATGCATTTGAGGAGATTGACCATGTCGCAAACTGAAGAAAATCAAACTTCGGAAAATCCGATCAGCACGGAATCTTTCACTGGACGCAGTGTTTTTCTGGTCGAAACATCCGCGGCCGGCATTTCGGTGCAAACGGCTTTGCTGACGAAGGACAACCAGTTGCTGCGTGCGCCTGCGGTCTTTCCCGACATCGAATACGCCTTCGCACAGATTGACGAGCTCAAGAGGCTCGTTTCGCGTCACTTTTCTGAAGCCGCTCTCATCGGTGCCCAGGTGGTTGCGGCTCAGCAAGCAAACCAGCTCCGGGCTTCCAGTACCGGTCCTGACGCTGCCTCCCCGGCACCGGCTGCTGTGGCCGAAGAGCAACCTCAAGCCCGTTCTGCCAAGGCCAAAAAGCCCTCGTCCCGATGATGCATTGCTGAGCTTCTGATCCGGGAGATGTCTCCCGGGCTGCCTCGTCAGCGCTACAAGCCGCTTGCTGTGCCTCTGATGCTGAACCTTGTGGGATTCGCGCCTTCGGGCGCGTTTTTGTTTGCCCGGCAGGCCGATCGATGCCACGCGATGACATCGCCCTTCATGGATTCAGGTACCGCGTGCCATTCCTCCTTGACGCTGGCAGAGCTGTGGCTCGACTGCTCCTCATGTTCCGATTCCCGTCGCCATCGGGACGCTTCAAGTCTGGACCGGTTTGGCATTGCGCCCATTGTCTGAAAACTTTTTTTGGTATTCAAAGTTATCTGATGAAGGGCTCATTTGAATTATTTTTAGCCGGAGTCGGTAGGTCCATTTGAATGCGTCGGTCTAGTGATGTTTGCACGGCAGCGGTTCCTTGCACGCGCTGCCGCAATCCACCTTTTTCCGGAGGCAAGACCGGGTTATATTCGCGGTGCCAGATCGATTCAAGGAACTAGAATGAAAACAGGAGCAGCACTGCGTTGGATGGGGTTTGGGGTGGGCTGTTTCTGGGCGGCGATGGCTTGCGCACAGACTGTGGCGCAAAACCCTGCTGGCGCAGCGCCAGGGGTGGCTGCCGAAGAGCTGACACAAATCAAACCCCCACCGCGCAACATCCAGGACATCCTGCGCGTGCTGGAACAAAGCCAGCCTGACAAGACACAGATGGAGCGGGCCAAGGCGATCGTGATGCTGCCGGAACCAGCCGCCGACAGCGCTCCTGCCGTTGCGCATGCCTACTACTACCGCAGGTCCAGGGCCCAGCAGAGGCTGGGCCAGATCGACGATGCCCTGGCGGACATGCGCAAAGCCTCCCTGGAGCTTCCCCACCCCGACCCCCGGATTGCCACGGGTCGACTGGTGGACCTGGCGGTGCTGGAGCTCAATGCGGGTAATCCGGATCTCGCCATTGCGCAGTTGCTCAAGGCGAAGCAGACCTACGAACGCGCCCGCCTCACCGGCCAGCAGTTCACTGTCAATCGCCTGCTGATCATCGCGCACACCAACTCAGGGAATTTTGACGTAGCCAAAAAACTCCTCACTGATTCCGATGCCCTGATGGTCGTCTCCCGGTCCAGCCCCAGGGCCAGCGAATTCTTGCCGTTCTGGGAGTCCCACCTGGAAAGCGCGCGTGGCGTCTACTTGCGTTCGCAGGGGCAGTGGGTAGAGGCAGAGCGCGCGCTGCGAATCACGTTGCGCCATCTCAATGCGGGCTTCGAAAAAGTCAAAACCCACGCCAAACGTGTGGACGATCTGGCCGAAGGGGAAGCTGCCGGCGCAGGAGCAGCCGGTCCCAACCCCCTGCATTTCGTCACGCAGATCATCAGCCGCAGTCGAGACATGGCGGAGGTGATGCTGCAGCAACGCAAGTTGCTCGACGCAGAGCACTATGCGCGAATCGGTCTTTCCCTCGCTCTGGAATGGTTTGGCCGCGATTCCACCGAAGTGGGCAACGCACTGGTGATTCTGTCACGCGTGGTCTCCGAGCAAGGTCGGTTCCAGGAGGCCGTCTTGCTGGCCGAGGCGGCACTCAAAGCGCAATCCGAGAGCGGCATCACCGATGACAGCCGGATCATGGCCCTCTCGCGCAGGTTTTATGCCACCGCACTGGTGGCCGACGGGCAGCATGCCAAGGCCGATGAAGTGTTCCGCACCGTGGCGGCCATCGTGGCCCGCAACCCCCAAATCGCAGAGAAGTTCCCCGTCAACGATCTGGACTGGGTGATGGCCATGCAAAAGGTCGGCAAGCACCAGGACGCCCAGAAGATGGCGGCGACCATGCGTCTGCGGTCCGAGAAGCAGAACGGCAAACTTCACCCGCGAACCGCCCTGATTGCCGCATTTGAAGCGTCTGCGCTGCAGAACCTGGGACAACTCAAGGAATCGTACGCCCTGTTCAGGGAAGCCACGCCGATTCTGGTCGAGCAGACGCGCAACGACGCCGAGAACAACACGGCCACGCTCAAGCAGCAGCAACGCACCACTTACCTGTTTGAGAGTTACCTGGCCCTGCTCGCGCGCGTGGCGGCAGATGACCCCGGACAAGCCCAGGCCGCCGCGGTGGAGGCCTTCCGCATTGCCGACCTGGCCAAGAGCAGCGGTGTGCAACGGGCACTCACGGCCAGTGCTGCACGCGCCAGCATCAAGGACCCGCAGCTGGCGCAGATCGCCCGCAAGGAACAGGATCTGCAAAGGCGAATCACGTCTCTTGGCGAGTTGCTCACCGGCCTCTTGTCGGCCCCCCCGGAGCAACAGTTGCCGGCCATCCAGGCCAGGCTGCGCACCGACATCGAATCCTTCACCAAGGAGCGTGACGCCCTGAAAAAGGAGATCGAGAGGCGCTTTCCCGACTACGCGGAGATGGTGGAGCCCAAGCCGGCCACTGTCGATCGGACCCAGCGCCTTTTGCGTGGGGACGAAGTCCTGGTCTCCTGGTACTTTGCCGACAAGGAGGCCTATGTGTGGGCCATTACCCGACAGGGGGTGCCCCTCTTCAAGTCCGTGCCGATGGGGCGCGGTGAGATGGCGCGTCAAGTGGCCCATTTGCGCAAGGCACTGGACCCCGGGGTCTCCACCATCGACGAGATTCCGGAATTTGATGTCGCCGCAGCGCACCAGCTGTATCGGCAGATCCTCGCGCCGGTGGCGGATGGCCTCAAGGGCAAGCGCATTTTGCTGGTGGTTCCCCATGCCGAACTGGGCCAGCTTCCCCTGTCGGTGCTCGTCACCCGTGAGCAGACCGCCAAGCGCGATCCCGTCAAGTTTGCTGCCTACAGGGACCATGCATGGCTGGCACGCGACATCGCGATCGCACAGTTGCCCTCGGTGACGGCCTTGACTGCTCTGCGCAGCACACCGCCGGCCAGCCCCAACCGCAAGGCCTTCATTGGCTTTGGCGACCCCTTCTTCAGCGCCGAACAGCAGAAGGCAGCCGAGCGCATGGCCAGCCGGGCCACGTCCACGCAACTGGCCACGCGCGGAGTGCCCTTGCAACTGCGTAATGCACCGAAAACCACCGGGGTGGACTCGGCTGAACTGGCGCTACTGCCTCGCCTGCCGGACACCCTGGAGGAGATTCGGGAGATTGCAAAGGTTCTCACAGCAGCCCCGGAAGATGTGTTTCTTAATGGTCGGGCCAGCGTCAAGTCCGTCCTGGCCGCTGACCTGTCGAACCGAAAGGTCGTGATGTTTGCCACCCACGGGCTGGTGCCCGGTGAGCTCGATGGGCTCACGCAGCCGGCGCTGGCCATGAGTTCGCCTGATGTCACAGGCGACAAGGACGATGGCCTGCTGACCATGGACAAGGTGATGGCGCTCAAGCTCGATGCCGACTGGGTGGTGCTCTCTGCCTGCAACACCGCCAGCGGCGAGGGTTCTGGCTCCGAAGCGGTGTCCGGCCTGGGCCGCGCCTTCTTTTATGCCGGTGCGCGGGCCTTGCTGGTGTCCAACTGGCCCGTCGAATCGGTCGCGGCACGCGAGCTGATGACGGACCTGTTCCGGCGCCAGCAAACGGGCAATGCCAACCTGGCCAAACCAGAGGCTCTGCGCCAAGCCATGATGGAGTTGATGGACCGGGGTGGCATGAAGGACAGCGGTGCCATGAAGTATTCTTATGCCCATCCCCTGTTCTGGGCGCCCTTTGTTGTTGTAGGAGATTGACATGATTCGTCACTTGATTGCCGGTGTTGCCCTGATCGGGGTCTTGTTGCCTGCGGGCGCCCAGAAAGTTGCACTCATCACACCAGCCGAGGCTGCCCTGCCGCCCGCCGCCGGCACACTGGCCACGCGGGGCATTTCCCGCGGACCTGGCGTCAAGCTGCTGAGTCCGGAGCCTGACACCCCGATAAAGGGGCCCGTCAACCTCAAGCTCAGTTTTGAAGGCCGTGGCGGCGAAAAAATCGACCCCGCCAGCGTGAAGTTGACCTACATGAAAACACCGATGGTCGACCTCACGCCCCGCGTGCAGTCCGGCATTTCGCCCACCGGCATCGACCTCAAGCAAGCCGACATGCCTCCGGGCGAGCACACCCTGCGCGTCACCGTCAAGGACACGGCAGGTCGTGAAACCAACAGCACCGTGACGTTGGTGGTTGCCAAGTAAATTCATGAAGTGTCCCTACTGCCTGAGCGAGATCGAAGACGAAGCACTGGTCTGCAAGGTCTGCACCAAGGACCTGTACCTCTTCAAATCCCTGATCGCCCAGGTGGCGGACCTGGAAGCGAAATTGGCCGCCCAACCTGATGTTTCGCACCATCAGGCGAGGATTGCCACGCTCGAGCACCAGCTCGATGATGCACTCGCGCGGCTCAATGCGCCGCGCCCCGGGATTGTGGGCATCCTCATTGCCTTGTTCGTCTACATCATGCTGCCGCTGGGGCTCTTGCTCGGCGCGCACGCGCTGATCACCATTGCGCTGGATGCCCCGCTCATGTACCTGCGCGTGGTCTCCATGGCGATTCCCTTGCCCTTTGGCCTCGTCCTCTTCCTCCAGCGCAAGCGCAGCGTGCTGCCCTGGTTTGGCGCGACGGCCCTGCTGGCGGTTGCCTCGGTCATTGGCATGAGCTGGATCACCAGCCTGGTGGATCAGACGCCCGTCTTGCCTCAGAACGCCTTCGAATGGCGGGAATATCTGGAGTACGCGGCCAGCATCTCCTTCAGTTTCCTGACGGGCATGCTCATCGGCGGTATGGTGTATGCGCGTCGTCACCGCAAAACCTTCAAGCCGGGTGCCAGCACGAAGAAGTCCCTCTCCATCGGTGGCGCGTTCCAGTCTCTGGTAGGTCGGATCGCTGGCGGAAAGCTCACTCCCAAACAGATTGCGGAGTTGGTGGAGAAACTCGAGGACTATGGCAGCTCTGCTGCCGCACTCGGCACGACGGCCATGTCGGCATATACCGGCCTCAAGGCTGTGATCGGCGGCTGACTGGTCATGCTCAAACGACGTTGATTTCCGGCAGCGGGCGGTTTTCGAGCACCCTGGACCAGCCAAAGGCCTGCAGGTCGAGCGTGCGAAATCGCCCGAAGGTCACCAGCTCAGACAGGGCACGGCCCACCGCCGGGGATTGCTGCAGACCATGGCCGCTGAAACCGTTGGCAAACAGCAGGTTGTCGACATCGGGGTGCGCGCCCAGGATGAGGTTGTGGTCCAGCAGGTTCATGTCATAGTGGCCTGCCCAGCTGCGCTGCAGTCGCAGCGCCTCGAAGCCCGGCACGCGTGCCGCCAGGATCGGCCAGAGCACATCTTCAAAGAGGTGGTGCTGAACTTCAAAGTCGTGGCACTCCGGGTCCTGCTCGGGCGGCGGCGCAATGCCGCAGATGAAGCCTTCCCCTTCGGGCCGGAAGTAGGCGCCTGAGGGGTCGATCACCATCGGGCAATCGGGCAGCCTGGCGCTGCTGTTGAAAAAAAAGATGCTGCGCTTGCGTGCCTCGACTGGCAGATGGATGCCTGCACTGCGGGCGAGCTCGGCCGCACCGGTGCCTGCCGCGTTGATGAGGGTGTCAAAACTCAGCTCGCTGCCATCGCTCAGTCGGGCAGAGACGATCCGGCGCCCCTGGCGTTGCAGAGCGACCACCCGTGCCTGCGTGTACTGCACGCCCAGTGACACGGCCTTGCGGCGCAGCCCCTGCATCAGGCCGTAGGCGTCGAGCCAGCCTTCGCCGCTCAGGCCCAGCGATCCGGCTGCGAGGTCGTCTACCTGCAGCCAGGCAAAGCGTTCGCGCAGCTGTGTGGGGTCCAGCAGGGTCACGTCGACGTTTTCCGAGCGCTGGATGCGGTGGTTCGAGTGAAGCACCTCCAGCCCGGCTGGCGTGGCCAGGAACAGGTAGCCCCTTTCCTTGAAGCCGAAGTCCGGGGCCTGGCCATCGACCGCCAGCTCTGTGGCCATGGTCTTGAGAAAGTGGGTGCCAAATTGCGACAGCCGGATGTTCTCGGGTGTGGAAAATTGATGCCGTATGGATGCGGCCGACAAAGCCGTGGCGGATTTCTCGTAGCGCATGTCCTGCTCGAGGACCCGAACCCGGCCCTCAAAGCCGGGCTCTGAGGCCAGGAAGTAGGCGGCGGCGCTGCCCACGGCAGCGCCGCCCACGATCAGGACATCGGTGTGCATGGCTTTCGGAACGGTCATGGCGCGGTGGTGGTTTTTTTCAACAGGATAGCTCAGCTCTTGAACATGCAACACTTTGACGCCCAGGCCGTGGCCACGGCATTGCCCTATCCGCAGCTGGTCGATGCGCTGGCCACTGGCCTGCAGGCGCCGATCGAGGTGCCTGTGCGCAGCGTGCTCTCGCCCAACCACGACGACAGCTGCGTGCTGGTCATGCCGGCCTGGCAGCGTGGCCAGCGGATGGGCATCAAGCTGGTGTCGGTCTGGCCTGGCAACAGTGCGGTCGGCTTGCCGGCGGTCTCGGGGGTCTACGTGCTGATGTCCTGCGAGACTGGCCAGCCACTGGCCGTGATGGACGGCACCGAGCTGACCTTGCGGCGTACGGCTGCCGCAGCGGCGCTGGCAGCCCGCACCCTGGCGCGTAAGGACAGCCGGACGCTGGCAGTTCTGGGCACGGGTGCCCTGAGCGCGCCGCTGGTGCAGGCGCACTGCGGCGTGATGCCGTTCGATCGGGTGCTGGTCTGGGGACGTGATGCGCAGCGGGCGCAGGCCGTGGTCGGGCAGCTGCAGGCGCAGGGCCAGAGCGCCGAGGTGTCGGTCGATCTGCAGCAGACGCTGGCGCAGGCCAATGTGGTTGCGGTGGCCACCACGGCCACCCGGCCTTTCATTCTGGCGGACTGGGTCCGGCCGGGCACCCATGTGGGACTGGTGGGGGCCTTTACACCCCGGATGGCCGAGGCCGAGCCGGCACTCATGGCGCGTGCCCAGCTGTTTGCCGATCAGCGTGCGGCCGTGATCGAGAAAGGCGGAGAGGTCTGGCAAGCTCTGCAACAGGGACTGATCAAGCCGGATGCGATCGAGGCGGAGCTGGCGGAACTGGCGGCACAGCCCCTGCGGGCATGGCGCCATAGCGCGCAAGGCATCACGGTGTTCAAGTCGGTCGGGTTTGCCGCACTCGACCTGATCGCCGCCGAGCAGGTCTACCAGGGCCGGGCCTGAGGCGGGCGGGGGATAATCGG
>JACCDT010351168.1_pt1 | contig 12220 bp, 12 predicted proteins | sample 7446291 | NCBI WGS metagenome assembly JACCDT01 (sample SAMN15323446, study PRJNA562643) | freshwater metagenome | isolation source: river surface water | place: USA:Blue River Watershed | collected 2017-08-17
CACAAGCAACATTAGCAGGATCATAATGAGTTGGATTTTGACAAGTATGTAAAGTTTGACCAATTTGATTTCCATTTTCATCAGTAATATAAACATCAGTTTGAACTTGACCTTCACCATTCCAATTGTCTGGGTTATATGCGGCAACAGATTTTACAAGAAAAACATTACCATTTTCATCAACAGTATACCCCATTGTATTACCACTATCACAGCGAACATTAGACCAATTATTAGTTCCATATGGTGTTTTACTTAAACACATTTGATTGCTTCCGCGTTTCCAAGATACACCGTAAGCATAATTATTTTGAATAACAACATTAATAATATTATCCACATTACCACCACCAATCCCAGCTGCATTCCAACTACTACCACTAGAACTACCACCGCCACCATTACAAGCTACCAATCCTACTGTTGCAACCATTGCAATTAATAAATTTTTTAAGTTTTTCATGTTTTAATTTCCTTAAACATAGTTAATTGATTTAATTTATATATATATTATACCACATTGGTTTTAAAAAGTCAAGTATTTCCTTTAATTATTTTACTTTTTGTAATATTTTTATTAAATTTCTATTTTTATATTGACTATTAATAATTATTATGTTATAATACTTTTTCTTTAATTTTACAAGGGTTATAATAATGTACATTTATGAATTTATTGTAGAACAAAAAATTATTTTAATTGAGACAAATAATTTTGATATTGCTAAAGAAGTTATTGGAAAGTTTTTTTATAAAGATTTGATTTCATTAAAATCAATTTATTTGAATAAAAATCATTATTCTCAAATGAACGCAACATTTCCTAAATATTTTAAAGAAAATAAAACATTACATGATAATAAATGGGTTTATACATATGAATTTATGTGAAAATTATTAAATTGTTGATTAAGTAAAAAATAACCCATCAATTTGAAGATTAATGGGTTATTAATATGTGGTGCTTATGACAGGACTTGAACCTGTAACACTTGGCGTATGAAACCAATGCTCTACCTTTGAGCTACATAAGCATAATGTAATTAGTTAATGTTTGAGATATTTCTTCTGATAAATTATATGATTCTGATATAAATTTACCACTTTTTTGTTTTAATAATATAGTATATCTATTTTCAATTGAGACTGATAAAATTGCTTCTTTATCATTAATTATCCAATCAAATTCAATTTCACCATCTTCTGAAACACATACTTCTGGAATTGGATAATTTTTTTGTTGCATTAATAATATTAATGAAAGTGCTGTTATTTTATTTATATCAAAATTTTTAACATAATTATAATTTTTAAAGTTATATTTATTAATTACTTCCTTTAGGTTATTATAATTTTTCATACAATTCCTTATATTGGTGGAGTGTCTAGGTAACGATCCTAGTGGGTCTTGGACAAGAGATTTACAGTCTCACCTCGCTCCTTACGAGACTACCACTCCATTTCTATTTAAAATTGATATTTTAATTTTTCAAATTCAATTAAAGCATCAACTTGCGTTTGATGTATTAATTTTTTAGCTTCTTCTAAATTAACCCATTTAAATTGATCAACTTCTGGGAAAATTCTACCTTTTAAATTAACCATTGAAGAGCAATGTAAACTATATTCATCAATTTTTTCATCTATTTTCAAATAAAATGCTTTTAACATTTTATTTGATTTTAAATATTTAAAATCACCTATGAATTTTAATTGAGGATTATTTAAAATAATTGATGTTTCTTCTTTTAATTCTCTTAATGCAGTATCAATAAATGTTTCATTTTCATCAACTAAACCTTTTGGAATAGACCAGAGGTTTTTACTATTGGTTACTCTACAGATTAAGATATTATCTTCTACATCAAATAAAAAAATACCACAAGTAATTTTCACTAAATTTCTCCTAAATTTTGGCAGAGGGTGGTAGATTCGAACTACCATACTGTGAGTCAAAGTCACATATCTTAACCATTAGATGAACCCCCTATTATTAATTTAAAGGTATTAATATAACCTGATATTTTGGTCAGGGTGGAAAGAATCGAACTTTCGCATTCTGGTCCCAAACCAGAAGGTCTGCCATTAACCTACACCCTGAATATATTTATTAAATACAATATTTCTATTAGTTACAATTTGTCATTATCCATTTTTCAATTTCTGATGGATTACCAAATATTAATTTTATTTGTTTTTGAATTTGATTCAGTTTTTCCTTATCTTTTTCTATACAATATGGATTTTTGGGATCTAAATAAACATCATAATCTAAAAGATAAAAATCTGGAAAATATCTTCTAATTTTATTTGTTGAATCTTGCCATTTTAAAAATTTAGGTCTCATCCATTTTATATTTCTTTCTGTTAAAAGAATTGCAATCCTAACTTCCCAACTTGATTCCAGTACCACATTTTTATTTTCAAATTTATTATAAAAAAAACTAAGTTTTTTATTTACATTAGGATATTTTTTTTCTCCTATTTTTAATTGCATAATACAATCCATATTTCCACAAGATTTATTATTTTTTGATTTATGACTAACTAATATGCATTTATTACAAACTTGACAAGTAATTTTAAATAATTTACAAAAACCAAATATATTATTTCTTTTACTTTTATTGTCTAAATAAAAAGTTTTTAATGTTTTTGAAATTTTTTCTTTAATTTCTGGTGACAATTTTCTTAATTTGTTATTGAATTTTACTGCACAAGATTTACAACAAAATAAACTTCTATTTTTTTTCTCATAACTTATTGGTTTATTGCAATTTTTACATAATTTAGGATTTAAATAATATTTCTTAACATTTTCTATTTTTATATATTTAATTTTTTCAATTGCCAATTTTTTTGCTGATAAAATATTTTTAACATGTTTACCAGATTTATAATATTCATTATCTTTCAAAAAAATTTCCTTCTACTTAAATTTGTTATGAAAAATTTTAATTGCTAATTAAAAAAATAATCCAAAGTAATTATAACTACTTATGGTGGATGAGATGGGATTTGAACCCATAACCTATCGGTTAAAAGCCGAGTGCTCTAGCCAATTGAGCTACTCATCCATATATTTATAAAAAAGATCCTGAATAATTTTCATTAATCAGGATCTTTCCAATCAAAACTCTCTGTTTAAAAGTCTCTAAAAAACCTTTAAAGAAAAAATTTCTTCATAAATTGATCCCGAATTTTTGGGCTGTTTAGGCATGTAATAACCTTGCATATTAATGCACTGCTTAGTAGTATAAGTTGTAATAACTTTTTTCATTTACATAACCTTTCAAATTTATTTTATTGGAAATTTATTTAGTATTCATTATTGAATACTTTTTTATTCTATACAAGTATTATATCATACTTATTTTAATTTGTCAAGTTTATTTTCATTTATTTTTATAAACTTGACACAGATTGCTTTATTCACAAAAAAATGCCTCACATAATTATTAATAAAATAAAAACATATACACAATAAAGCTTGTATATTATTTAAGAAGACTAACATTTTTTGTATTCTGGATATATTATATCAGAACAAATATTGATTTGTCAAATTTATTTTAAAAAAAATTTAAAATAAATAAATATTCAAAAAGATTTTTTGAGTTAATTTATTGTTTTAATTTATTTTTATCAATATTATTTTTGTAAAAAAAAATAAGTTATCTCAACAGATTTTTATTAATTTAGATATCTAAATTTTGACATCAATGTATTTACTGGCAGAAGTTAAAGGAATCGAACCTCTATTTTCTGTTTTGGAGACAGCCGTGTTTCCACTACACCAAACTTCTAAAAAAAAGAATGATCTTGTTACACACCATAAAATATCGTTCGAAAGATATTTACGGATGAAACCTTTGGTTCCAACATACCACTTGAACATCTGACCACATGTCAATATGTAACATATTTGGATTCAATCAATTTCACTAAAGTTAGCTACACATCAGATAAAATTAATCTACTTTGCTTTTACACATTCTTTTATTTTCTACTTTTACCATCAAACGTAAAAACCTTTGATGCACTCTTAACTTTTGGTTAAAAGCTCCAATACATACATTATATCATAATTTATTATTTGTTGTCAAGTTTTTATAAAATATTTTCCAAATTAAATTTTTGTATATTTTTGTTAAAGTAATTATTTTAATTTGATAATTTACCTAGATCACCGAAAAGCCTCCTCCTTTAGGGGGAAGATAGATAGGTGGTTTTTAGTTTTTTTATTAAATATATTTGACATAATTATAACCTATATGTTAATATTAAGTCAAATATATTTTTATTTAGGATCTTTTCATATTAAAACTTTTCAATTTAGAATTAAAGATAGCAATAAAACCAAACAACTTTCTGCATTAGCTAGTAAAGTAAATTTTGTTTGGAATTATTGCAGAGAGCAGCAACTCTGGGCTATATCTAGAGGCAGAAAGTTGCTGTATACTTCTGATTTTGAAAAGCTAACTGCTGGTGCAAGTAAAGAATTAGGCTTGAATTCAGCAGTTATTCAAGCTATTGTTAAGCAATTTGTTAAATCCAGCACACAACATAGAAAGACTGCCAAATGGCGGTCTTATAAACATAATCTTGGCTGGATACCTATGAAAAATACAGCTATTGCTGTAAATAACGATACTTTTAAATTTAATGGTATTAAATTTAATTTTTGGAAATCCAGAGAAATACTAGGTAATATTAAATCTGCAAGTATTTCTCAAGATTCACAAAATAAATGGTATATAAATATCACTACTGATTATCAGCCAGAATTATATTCTGGTGATGGTATAGTAGGAGGTGATTTAGGATCTAAGGATTTGCTAACACTATCTAATGGAGTTAAATATGCAAATCCTAAATATTATAGAGAATATCAAAGGAAATTAGCGAATGCACAAAGATATAAAAAGTCTAAATTAGTTCGCAAATTTCATAAAAAAATAGCAAATAGTAGAAAAGACTATTTGCATAAAATAACCACCCAAATAGCTAATGATAATAAAATTATAGTTTTGGGTGATATAACTAGCAAAAATATAGCAAAAAACCACCGATTATCTAAGTCAGTATATGACGCAGGGTGGTTTATGTTAAAAACACTTCTTGGATATAAAGCTATTGAGCGAGGAAGTGTTTTCTTGTTAGTTAATGAATATAACACAACACGTCTCTGTAATGTTTGTAAGGTTGTTGATGCCAACAGCCCCAAAGGCATTTCAGAGTTGAATATAAGAGAATGGAAATGCAAAGGCTGTGGCACAACTCATGACAGAGATGTGAATGCCAGCCTAAACATTCTTGCTATTGGGCTTAATAGTCTGGCGAATAAAACAACTCCTATACAGAAGTTGTCATAGCTAGGAATCCCCTTGCTTCAGCAGGGGGAGGAAGTCAATTTGTTACTCGGCTGTTATTCAATTATTAAGGTTTTCGATTTCAAAAAGATAGTTTATAAATAATTTTGTTGAAGGTAAAGGTTTATACAGAAAACTCTTTAACTTTAAACTGTTTGGCTATCCCATTAGAGTTATCATTTGTTTTTATTGTTAATTTATATATGCTTTAAAGCTCTGTATCATTTAAAACAAATAAATTAACAACAAATGATCTAATCACATGCATAATAATATTATATCATATTCAAATATTGTTGTCAAATTTTTTTATAATAATTTATTTGTTAAACTATAAACTTAATTATACTGAGTTTATTAGATGTAAAAAAGCCAAAAAGTGTGCTGACATAATAGCCTCGCAGATGGCTTTATTTCAAAAGAAAGATAAAATATTTATGGTGTGGTGATGATTTAAAAAAGAACACATTGTCTCCAAGGCTCACCCCACTCAAGCCTATTTTATTTTAAATTTCAACTTGAAAAATATTATATCATTTTTAATTTCAAATTGTCAAATTTATTTTATAAAAAATAGTAAAAATAAAAAAGAATATATTCTATTTATAGTTTTTGATTTAAAATATTTTTCAAATCTTGATCATAAACATAATCAACTAAATATTTTAATACATTTTTATTTGATACTCCAGTAAATTGTCCTCGTTTTTTACCTAAAAATAATTCTTTTAAATTTAATTTATATTTTAATGAATAATCATTTAAAATTTTATTATCAAAAACAAATATTGATTCTAAATCAGTATTATTCCAATCATGTTTTAGTGCAGCAATTTCAAATTCAATATTTAATAATAAAGGAGATTGTTTTTTTAATTTCTTTGTTATAGTTTTTTGCTTTTTTAAATTTAAAAATGAGTTAAAAACATCATCTGGAATATATGATGTTAATTTCATATATCTAATTTTTTTATTTTTTAATGAAAAATAACCAGAATAAATTAAAGATGAAAAGAATAAATCACCAATTTTATCATAACTACAAGCATTAATAATCAAATCTGCTTGTCCTACTAATTTTTCTAAAATAGAAAACTGTTCTAAATTATTTATAGAGTAATTAAATTTCATGTTGTTAAATGGGAAATATTCATTTGTTGAGTATTTTGCTGAAAATTCATTCATTCTAGATAAACAAAATTTTTTATTACCTATTTTTTCTTCAATATTAAATATTTCTTTTTTGTCTAAGATTGAATAAATTTGAACTTTTTTAAAATCTTCTAAATTTAAATATTCTTTTAAAACTTTTTCAATTTTATCTTTACAAGTTGGTTTTTCAACAACAATTAATATTTCTTTCATATCTACTCCTTATTTTAATTATTTTTTATTTGAATATATTTATTAAAAAAATTTTTAATCAATAGAATATTTTCTCCAGTCATTATCATTATTTAATTGTGAAGACAAAATTAAATTACTTGATTTAATTAGTAGAGCCTCTATTTCCTTTTGATAAATATGATATCCTTTTTTATTATATTTCATTATTCTTCTAAATGTTGCAATAGGGTATGGAACGTTCTCTAAAAATATTAATTTTTTTCTAATATCTTTTATTGCTAATTTTGAAATATATAGTATATTATTATGAAGTGCTATTTGTCCTGCTCTAATATCAAAAATTTCTAACCATTCAATAGGAGATTTAAAAACATTTGGTAATACTAATTGAACTTTTTCATTATTTTTATTTCTTAAATTAAACAGTTCACCTTTTGGACATTCCCAATAAACTGTAAATCCAATATTTTTAAATTTTTCAATAATTGTTTTTATATCACAATGAGAATTAAAAAAAATATCATAATCAATAATTTCATCATTTGCATCTATAATGGTTCTTAAAGCACCTCCTGCTAGGATCAAATTAGAGTCAGATTTAAGTATATTTAAAATATCTTGATTTAATTTTATTAATTTTTGAGGTTTTATATTTAATAATGAAATTTTTTTATATTTGTTAGATAACCTATATCTTGACACATTATTTCCTGGTAATCTTATTTTTTGAAATCTTGACACATTATTTTCTGGTAATATTATTTCTTGAAACACAAAACACTCCTTTTAAAAAAAAGAAGAGTAATTATAACATATAAGAAAACTATAAGTCAACTAAAAAATCACCCTTTATTTAGTTTAGATAATTTTCTTTGTATTATGTTAAATTTTTTCTTCATATCTTTATAATTTGTAAATATTATAGAAATTTCTGGATAAAAAATTGTATCTACTTGAGGCTCTACATGAAAATCCTCATTTGGAATTTCTGTATTATCTTTATTTAAATTGTTTTTATTTATATTTAAAGCTTTAAATGGATTTGTTCCAAATTCAAATCGATATTCTTTATCATTATAAAAAACATTAAATTCATCAAATTCTATTTTATCTTTAAAAACTTCTTTAAGGAGTTTATAGTGTTCTTGATTTGTTGGGTCTAGTTTTTTGATTTTAAATTGTTTTGTAAAGTATTTTGTACCTGAATAGTAATATTGCTTTTGTTTAAATGAAAAATAATTTAAATGAATTTTTTGATTATTAGATTGAACATATTTTAATAATTTTTCTAATGTTTGCTCTAAGTTTATTTCTCCAATAATATCAGGTACAAGAGAGCCACAACCAGCTATTTTCATAAATGGAGAAATAGAGCAACCACAAGATTGTTCTGAAAAGAAATAAATTTCGATTGTAATTTTAGAGAAAAAATCATAAACTGTTAATGTGTTTTCTTCAAAAAATCCTTCATCATCTCTCTCAAAAACAAATGTCAAATCTCCAATGGAATATTGATTTACATCTGTTTTAAAATTTACTAAACTATTTTTTAAAGAAGTTATATTTTCTAAATATGTCTTTTTATTCATTGATAATCCCTTTTAAATTAAAATTTTAAATTTTATTTTATTAATAAATTTGTAATAAGAATTTCCTTTTTATCATTTTTTCTACTTTCATTGGATGAACTAATAGTATTCTTTCTATTGATAATCTCTAATGTATTAAACTTTGAAAAATTTTGAATAATCCTATCATCATAATGATTTGAATAAATAAAACTATAATCTTGTATTTTATTTATTAATTTTATTTGCTTCTCTATACCAAATAAATCTTTACTATATTTATTTTCAGAAATATCTTGATTTAAATAAGGTGGATCAAGATAAAGCAATGCATCACTTTTCTTGATTTTTTCAAAATCAATTGCTGAAAATTCTATATTAAAATTATGAAAACAATGAAAAATATCATTTAATTTTAATTTTAATATATCAAGATTTATTTTTTTTGCTTCCCAATTAAAAGGTGTATTATACTCACCTTTTAAATTCTCTCTATATATGCCATTAAATGAATGATTTTGTAAAAAAATTAATAAATAAGATTTTTCAAAATAATCATTACATTGATTAAATCTCTTAACAATTAACTTAAAATAATCTCTTGCTTGGGTTAATTCTTCTTTTATCTGATTTTTATCATTTTTCTTATGTAAATTATAAGTGCTATATTTAATTTTACTATGAAATTCTTTTTCAATTTTTGAATATTCTAAAAGTATTTTTAAACTTTTATTTTCATAAATATTTTGGTAAAGAGATATTAAATTATTATTTATATCATTTAGTAAAATATTTTTAATTTTATTACTTTTTAATAATTCATAAATAGATAAAAAACTTCCCAATCCACCAGCAAACCATTCCTCATATCGATCAAACTTTTGTTTATTTAAAATTAAATTAAAAGATAAAATAAGTTTATCTTTTAAATTTGTTTTTCCCCCAATATATCTAAATAGTGGTTTTATAATTTTCTCCTTTTTATTTTTTAATAAATAGTATATAACATTTATAATTAAACGTCAAATAAATATTTATTATTTATTATTTATTATTTATTATTTATTTGTTATCTATATTTTAAAATTTGACATTTTAATTTACTTTATGATAAAATCAACTAATTATTTAAATTAAAAAAGGAAATAATGTGAATGAATTAAAATGTGATAATAATGGAATTATTAGTAGATTAATTATTTCGATTGTAAGAGTAGTTTCATGGAGTTTGATTATATGGGGATTAATTTTTACCTTGGGTTTGGTTGCTGATTTTATTACTCCAATAGCTTTAAGTTGTTTTCATTTTTTTACAAATTTATTAAAATTTGTTGTACATTCATTTTTAATGATATTAATTACTATTGGAATTCTTTTTAATGGTGTACTATTTTCTGTGCTTTTGCCTTGGGAATTTAACAATTTTTCAGAATCTAAAGATGGCGTCTGCAATGCATTAGGTTATTTTATAAAAACTTTTTTTGTTATAAATTTATTTGAAATTTTTTGTTTAACAATATATTATTTTGTCTATCCATTAGATCATTTATTATTTCTATTTTATAGTAAATGTTTATTAGTTATTTTTATTATCATGCTTGGCTTTGCTGGTATTCATCCTGACAAATGGTATAAATATTAATATTTTAAAAATATATGTTTTTTAGTTAGATCAATTAAATTTATTATTATTTTATAATTAAAATTTGATAAACTAATAAATTTTTCAGCTCTAACTTGAAAGAGAAATATTGAAGCTTTAGAGTGTTTGTTCTCTATAATGTGAAAATCTATATCTATTTCATTACAAAAATAATTTTTAGAAGATAATGTATTAAATTTGTAGTGAAATAGATTACAATCTTTATCTGATAAATTATAATCTAATCTTATATTATCTAAATTTTTTGATACTTTATCCTGATAAGAATCAAAAATAGAATAATCTATATTTTCTAGCTGGTCAGCTTGATACTCCATCACTAATTTAAAGATTTCATAATCCATTGGAACATATTGTATAATTTCTTTATGATTTGGAATAATTTGAATTAATTTATTTTCTAAATGTTCAACTTTACTTTTTATTCCATTTTTAAAAATATTATCAATAGCTGTAAATCTTATTTTGTATTTATCATTATTGGCAGATATATCAAAAACAAAATTTTGATATATGTTTTTTATATTAATATTTTTAAAATTATTAATTAAATATCCATAAATACATAACATATTTAAAATATCAAAAATATAAGATTTAAAGTATTCTGGAAGAGAATAAGACCATTTAGAAAATTTGTATTTTTCAAGACCATAATCAATATCAAAATATAGTTTGTAATATCCAAAAAGATTTTTTGAAATAGTTATTTTAAGATCAATATCTTTATTTTTGAATATATAAATATTTAAATTTTTGTTATAAAAAAATCCTAAATTTAATAATATTTCTTTTTGTGTCATATTTTCCTTTAATTTTTATATACCTTTGATTATTGAAATAGAATAAAATTAATTGGATTATTTATAATCTAGAGATTTGGTTATTTAATTAGAAATAAAAGCATATTTAATATATGGTAGGAAATATCAGATTTGAACTGATGACCTTCTGCTTGTAAGGCAGCTGCTCTACCAACTGAGCTAACCTCCTATTGTCTTGGACTTAATTTATTGATTTATAATTTTATAAATATACTTTTTTTGTTGGTTCTGGATGAGGGACTTGAACCCACAACCTCTTGCTTACAAGGCAATTGCTCTACCAATTGAGCTAATCCAGAATAGAATAAAAATCTTTGGGGTGATATATGGGATTTGAACCCATACCCTTCTCATTCACAGTGAGAGGCTCTATCCATTAAGCTAATACCACAAGTATATACTTTTTTTAAATATATATTTCTAATATCAGAAAATAATTTTAATTCTGGTGCGGAAGATAGGATTCGAACCTACACCCTCTTGGTTCGTAGCCAAGTACTCATCCATTTGAGTTTCTCCCGCTTTGATGATATAATATTAATAATTCTATTATTACCTACCTAATCTAATTTTTTATACATTTTTTATACATATTTTAGTTAGGTATTCCTTTGTTATTTGCTCTTTTAGTAATATAAATATTTTAACATTATTTTGTTCTCTTACTTTTTTAATTCTTTCTTTATTTTCATGGTAGTGGATATTGGCTATGATCCAATCACCTCACGATTATCAGTCGTGTGCTCTACCTAATGAGCTAATCCACTATTAATTTTGGCACTCCCAACGGGATTCGAACCCGTACAACAACCTTGAAAGGGTTGTGACCTAGCCTATTAGTCAATGGGAGTATAAAAAAACCGACATATTTTTGTTATGTCGGTTTCATATAATTATTTTATATTTTAACTAGACATAACAAAAGATGTATGCACCTCACGCGTAATACATTCAATAGTAGTAATGTTAATAGCATTCATCATTTTTATCCTTTTGTTTAAATTTTATAGATACATTATAACATATCTAATTTTATTTGTCAAATTTATTTTAATTTTTTATAAGTAATTATATAAAAATTTACTTAGTAGTATTAATTTTAATTATAGAAATATTATACCACTATATTTTTTATTTGTCAAGTTTATTTATAAAAATATTTAAAAATAATAAAATCTTTGCCGATCATTTTCTAATGACAATATCTATTTATTTTATTAGCTATATAGATTTGCTAAACTCAATAAAACTCCTAGTATTAAATAACTAGTAGAAAAAGAATAATAGAGTAATTAATTCCTTTATACTTCTCTCCTTAACGACGGATTTTAAATTATTTAAAAATATTAAATCTCTCAATCTCAGTTGGAAACACTGCATAGCTTTACTATGTATAATAAGGTGTGGTACTAACTATCTTATTACAGAAATTATTATAACACACTA
>JACCDT010029699.1_pt1 | contig 12218 bp, 10 predicted proteins | sample 7446291 | NCBI WGS metagenome assembly JACCDT01 (sample SAMN15323446, study PRJNA562643) | freshwater metagenome | isolation source: river surface water | place: USA:Blue River Watershed | collected 2017-08-17
ATTTGGGGGGGAGGGGGCTTGGCCAGCGCAGACCAGCACCGAAGCCCAGGGGCACATCCTAACGCCACTTCTTGGGCCTGGTCGATACCGACAAGGGCCTGGGCAAAGTGGGACAAGCTGCGCCGCGTGCAGGCACAAACGGCTTGGCGCCGTCCAGCCCACAGGCATTGGGCGACTTCAGGGTTGCGATGAAAACCGGCACCGGCAAGACCGACGTCGAACTGCGATGCAAAACCTGGGGGCATCGGGCTGGCAATGGCTCGAATCAGAATGGCCAATCCGAGCGGATGCGCTTGTCAGGACGATTTCACCGTGACAACGCAATAGTCTTTGCGCTTGATGGAGAGTGTCACCCTCAACGCCCAGATGCTGACAGGCATGGTCACGAGCAAGGCAAGCCATGTGACCACCGGACGCACAAGATCTGGCCGACCTGCTTTGGCAACCATGAGCCCACCGACGATGCCAAGTATGTGGCCAAGCACCAGAGTGGCAGGGAAAGCGCGCCAGTACATGGACCACCAGATTGAAAGCGTCTTGGCCCAGGTGATTTGATTGATCTCTTGATGGGTTTCCATCCCTTCCTCCTTGCGTTGTGGTTGGGGCAGGGGCCTTGCGTCAACCCTGTCCCTTCCGTCTTTACCTATCAAAAGTCCTTGCGAAAGTTGGGCCGGAGGTCTGGACAGGCGTGACTTCACTGCTATCCTCCAAACCATCAAAAGAGCTATATATAGTTCACATTGACATTTACGATAGATTTCGTAAGATGGGAGGGTGAGTGGGCTTCACAGAGGTCAAAGACACGGTCATCAAGGCACTTGCCGCAGGCACATACGATCATGAGCCTCGTGCTGGTGCCATTGATGAGAAGAACAAGCTCGCTACTGGTGAGGTGACGCCTGAGTTTGTGGCAAACCTCATCAAGCGCAGCACAGGAGCCGACTATTCATGCAGCCCTCACCACAAAGCTCAAGACATTGAAGTTCACGTCATTACGAAAAATGGCTGGTATGTGAAGTTCTATTTTTTGGAGCCCGACACGGTGTTCATCAGCGTGCACGAGTAGGAGAAACGAGAAATGAAACTGTTATTTCAAGGTGATCAGGGCAAGGCCATTTGTGAGCATTGCGGTCCTGTCAAGACCACATACCTCTATCGTGATGTTCCGCTGTCCGACAGTGGCAAGGTGGTCAAAAACATTTTGGTTGGTGTCTGTGACACGTGCGAATCTGTTGCATCGATCCCTGCTCAATCCACACCCGCGATCAAGGCTGAAAGAGAAAAAGCCGTCAAGTCCATTGAGGCGGTGCTTCCGGCTCCCTATCTTGAAGTTCTGGACATGGCTGCCTTCAAAGTTTCTAGCAGTGCAACAACTGAGATGCGAAAGTATCTTGTCTTGGCCTATTTGCACAAGCATCTTGAGAGCAAGGCCAGGCCTTCTGACTGGACGGTCTTTGAGAGAGGTTTCGTCAAGAGCATAAAGCTCCCAACAAAGCGTTTTTCAATCAAGGTATCACCCAAGATGGAAGATGATTTTTTGAGTGTGAAAGACATGTTCAATATGAGCAAGACCGACACCCTCAAGACCATCATCAACGAGATCAAGGAAGATATTTTGGACAAAGGCAATGTCAGTCCTGAAATTCAGATGATTGCCAAAATGGCTCTGACGTGAAGCGTTGAACCTCAGACAGCCCTGGCTCTTCTGGCCTGTGACATTCGGGATACCGACACCTTGGCCAATCCGAATGCCGATCGGGACTATTTCAGACTCAAACTCGGGGACAGACCCCATGAGGTCTTCGCGGTTGCTTTGGTCGATGTCCGGGTGCTGAATCACCTGATCGTGACCCGATCCAAGGTCCTGAATTTTGCCGAGGAGGGGTTGCTGTGAGCTTTCAATCGGCAACCGGATGGCATACGGCAAAGAAAAAAGCGCCCGAAGGCGCTTGTTTGCAAGGGTGCTGGCGGAGCAGGCGGGATTCGAACCCGCGGTGGGCTATGAACCCACACACGCTTTCCAGGCGTGCGACTTAAACCACTCATCCACCGCTCCAGCGAGGCCGATTGTAGCAGGCCTGGTGATGCGATCTTGCGACACATCGGGCCGCGAAATGGGCATTTTTCTAGATTCGGGCGTTCTGTCAAAGCCTAGGCAGAAAATTTCCTTAAACTTCGCCCTTTCGCCAACCCATCCGCCCCCCGGCCGGCCGCCCATGAAATTTCGTTTCCCCATCGTCATCATCGACGAAGACTACCGCTCCGACAACTCCTCGGGTCTGGGCATTCGGGCGCTGGCGCAAGCCATCGAGGCCGAAGGCTTTGAGGTGCTGGGCGTCACCAGCTATGGCGACCTGAGCCAGTTTGCGCAGCAGCAGTCGCGCGCCAGCGCCTTCATCCTCTCGATCGACGACGAAGAATTCACCCCCGGCCCCGATCTGGACCCGGCGGTGCTGAACCTGCGTGCCTTCATCGGCGAGGTCCGGCGCAAGAACGCCGATGTGCCGCTCTACATCTACGGCGAGACCAAGACCAGCCAGCACTTGCCCAACGACATCCTGCGCGAGCTGCACGGCTTCATCCACATGTTCGAGGACACGCCCGAGTTTGTGGCGCGTCACATCATCCGCGAGGCCAAAAGCTATCTGGAGGGCCTGCAGCCCCCGTTCTTCAAGGCCTTGCTCGACTACGCCGAAGACGGCTCGTACTCCTGGCACTGCCCGGGTCACTCGGGTGGCGTGGCCTTCCTCAAGAGCCCCATCGGGCAGATGTACCACCAGTTCTACGGCGAGAACATGCTGCGCGCCGACGTCTGCAACGCGGTCGAGGAACTGGGCCAGTTGCTGGATCACGACGGCGCCATCGGCGAGAGCGAGCGCAACGCCGCGCGCATCTTCAATGCCGACCACTGCTTTTTTGTGACCAACGGCACCAGCACTTCCAACAAAATGGTCTGGCACCATGCGGTGGCGCCGGGCGATGTGGTGGTGGTGGACCGCAACTGCCACAAGTCCATCCTGCACTCGATCATCATGACCGGTGCGATCCCGGTCTTTCTCAAGCCCACGCGCAACCATTTCGGCATCATTGGCCCGATCCCCAAGAGCGAGTTCGAGCCCGCCTCGATCATGGCCAAGATCAAGGCCAACCCGCTGCTCAAGGGCGCCGATCCGAAGAAGATCAAGCCGCGCATCCTGACGCTCACGCAGTCGACCTACGACGGGGTGCTCTACAACACCGAGACCATCAAGCAGATGCTCGACGGCTATGTCGAGAACCTGCACTTTGACGAGGCCTGGTTGCCGCATGCGGCTTTCCACCCCTTCTATGGCACCTACCACGCGATGGGCAAAAAGCGCGGCCGCCCGCAAAACACCCTGGTCTACGCCACGCAGTCGATCCACAAGCTGCTGGCGGGCATCAGCCAGGCCAGCCATGTGCTGGTGCAAGACAGCCAGCAGCGCAAGCTCGATACCTACCTCTTCAACGAGGCCTACCTGATGCACACCAGCACCAGCCCGCAGTACAGCATCATCGCCAGCTGCGATGTGGCGGCGGCGATGATGGAGCCGCCCGGCGGCACCGCGCTGGTCGAGGAAAGCATCCAGGAGGCGCTGGACTTCCGCCGCGCCATGCGCAAGGTCGACCAGGAATACGGCCAGGACTGGTGGTTCAAGGTCTGGGGCCCCGAGAAGCTGCCCGAAGAGGGCATTGGCCGTGCCGACCACTGGGTCCTGCACAACGACCCGCGCAAGCGCTCGGGCAAGTGGCACGGCTTTGGCCAGCAGCTGGCCGACGGCTTCAACATGCTCGACCCGATCAAGGCAACAATCGTCACGCCGGGCATGAACCTCGAGGGCAAGTTCGACAAGACGGGCATTCCGGCGGCCATTGTGAGCAAGTTCCTGGCCGAGCACGGGGTGGTGGTCGAGAAGACGGGCCTCTACAGCTTCTTCATCATGTTCACCATCGGCATCACCAAGGGCCGCTGGAACACCTTGCTGACGGCGCTGCAACAGTTCAAGGACGACTATGCCAAGAACCAGCCCATGTGGCGGATCATGCCGGAGTTCTGCGCCAAGCACCGCCAGTACGAGCGCATGGGCTTGCGCGATCTGTGCCAGCATGTGCACCAGATGTACGCCCGCTACGACATCGCCCGCCTGACCACCGAGATGTACCTCTCGGATCTCAAGCCCGCGCTCACGCCGGCCGATGCCTATGCGCACATTGCCCAGCACCGCACCGAGCGGGTGGAGATCGATCAGCTCGAGGGCCGCATCACCGTGGGCCTGGTCACGCCGTACCCGCCGGGCATCCCGCTGCTGATCCCGGGCGAGGTGTTCAACCGCAAGATCGTGGACTACCTCAAGTTTGCGCGCGAGTTCAACGAACAGTGCCCCGGTTTTGAGACCGACATCCACGGCCTGGTGGAGGTGGTTGGGGCCGACGGCAAGAAGCGCTACTTTGCCGATTGCGTGAAGGCCTGAGCCTGACCCAGCCGTGGGGCCGCATGCGCGGCCCCGCTGTCACGCCCCGATCAGGCCTGCGGTTCGGCCGGTTCGGCAATGCCGCCCACGACCTGGCTGAAGCCGCCGTCCACATAGGTGATCTCGGCGCTCACGCCCGCCGCCAGATCCGACAGCAGGAAGGCCGCCACATTGCCGACATCGTCGATGGTGACGTTGCGGCGGATGGGCGAGTTCTCGGCCACCACGTTCAGGATCTTGCCAAAGCCCTTGATGCCGCTGGCCGCCAGCGTCTTGATCGGCCCGGCGCTGATGCCGTTGACCCGCATGCCACGGCCCTTGGCGCCCAGCGATTCGGCCAGGTATCGCACCGAGGCCTCCAGGCTGGCCTTGGCCAGCCCCATGGTGTTGTAGTTGGGCACGGTGCGGATGGCGCCCAGATAGGTCAGGGTCAACAGGCTGGCGCGATCGTTCAGATAGGGCAGGGCGGCCTTGGCCATGGCGGGGAAGCTGTAGGCGCTGATGTCGTGCGCGATCTTGTAGGCCTCGCGCGAGAGGCCATCGAGGAAGTCACCCGCGATCGCCTCGCGCGGGGCGTAGCCAATCGCATGGACAAAACCGTCCAGCTTGGGCCAATGCGCCGACAGGTCGGTAAACAGGCGCTCGATTTGCGCGTCGTCGCCCACATCGCAGTCAAACACCAGCTTGGAATCGAACTCGGCGGCAAATTCGGTGATGCGGTCGCGAAAGCGCTCGCCCACATAGCTGAAGGCCAGCTCGGCGCCCTGGGCATGGCAGGCGCGCGCAATGCCGTAGGCGATCGAGCGGTTGGACAACACCCCGGTGATCAACAGCTTTTTACCGGCGAGAAAACCTGTTTTCGTGCTCATGTCGGAAACTCCAAAGAAATCTGGGCAGAATTGTCGCATGCGCCACCGCCTGCTCGTCCTGTGCTGCTGTCTTGCCTTGGGGCCCTGGGTCTCGGCCTGGGCCGCCCACGCCTATGCGCAGTTTGGCGACGTCAAGTACCCGGCCGGCTTTGCGCACTTTGCCTATGCGGCGCCCGATGCGCCCAAGGGCGGGCGGCTTCGCCTGCCCATGATCGGCGCAAGCGCCTTTGACAAGCTCAACCCTTTCACCCTCAAGGGCACCGAACCGCCGGCCCTGGAGGGCCTGCTGATGGACACCTTGCTGGTGCGCAGCCTCGATGAGCCCGCCACCGCCTATGGTCTGTTGGCCGAGGACGTGCAGGTGGCCCCCGATGGTCGTTCGGCGGTGTTCACCCTCCATCCCCTGGCGCGCTTTCACAATGGCGACCCGGTGCTGGCCGAGGACGTGCGGCACTCTTTTTTAAAACTCACCCGCGAGGCCTCGCCGGTCTACCGCATCTATTTCTCGCCGATCAGCGCTGTGGAGGTGTTGGGCGAGCGGCGTGTGCGCTTTGATTTCAAACAGGCCAACCGCGAGTACCCCTTGATTGCCGGCAACCTGCCGGTCTTCAGCCGCCGCTGGGGGCAAAACCAAGCCCTGGACACGCTGCAGATGTCGGCGCCGATCGGCTCGGGCCCTTACCGCTTGGGCGCGCACAAGCTCGGGCAATCCATCCGCTTTGAGCGCGACCCCAATTACTGGGCCCGGGACCTCAATGTGATGCGCGGGCAGAACAATTTTGAGCGCATCGAGCTCGAGGCCTACAAGGACCCGGTGGCCGCGTTCGAGGCCTTCAAGGCCGACGAGTTCGATTTCATCCAGGTGTATGTGGCCAAGGACTGGGCGCGCAAGTACAAGGGCGGCGGTTTTGACCGGGGCGAGCTGATCAAGCAGGAATGGCCCCATGCCAACGCGGTCGGTTTCCAGGGCTACCACTTCAACACCCGTCGGCCCCACCTGGCCGACCCCCGCGTGCGTCAAGCCATTGGCCTGGCCATGGACTACGAGTGGATGAACCGGCAGATTTTTTACGGCGCTTATGCCCGGGTGCGCGGCTATTTCAGCAACAGCCCTTTTGAGGCCAAGGGCCTGCCCGACGAGGCCGAGCAGGCCTTGCTGCGCAGCCTGGGGGTGACCCTGCCGCCGGCGCTGCTGACCCAGCCCGTGCCCGTGCCGCCGCGCACCGATGGCGATCGCAGCCTGCGCGACAACCTGCGCCAGGCGCGCGACCTGCTGGCACAGGCGGGCTGGCAGTACCGCGACGGCGCCTTGCGCAACGCCAGCGGCCAGGTGTTTGCCATGGAATTTCTGGACGCCTCGGCCTCGGGGGCCCGGGTGGTCGCGCCCTTGCTACAGCAGTTGGCCAAGCTGGGCATTCGCGCCCAGTACCGGCAGGTCGATCCCTCGGTCTATGAAAAACGGGTCAAGTCCTTTGAGTTTGATGTGATCAGCTCGCGCACCCTGGGCCAGCTGACCCCGGGCTCGGAGCTGATGCGCTACGCCTCGCGCCACGCCATGGAGCCGGGCTCGCCCAACCTGACCGGAGTGCGCGATCCGGTGGTCGATGCCCTGATCGAGCGGGTCCAGCGTGCCCGCGACCGGGACGAGCTCACGCTCACGGTGCGCAGCCTCGATCGAGTGCTGCGTCATCTTTACCTGGACGTGCCCCACTGGTACTCGCCAGTGCACCGCGTGGCCTACCGCGCTGGCCGCTTTGCCCAGCCGCCCACCCCCCCGCTGTACTACCAAGCAGAGGCCTGGGCCATGAGCACCTGGTGGTCCTTGCCCCAACCCGTCCCCCGTCCTTGATCATGTTCAGCTACATCCTCAAACGCCTGCTGCTGATGGTGCCCACCCTGCTGGGGGTGTTGCTGGTGACCTTTGTCGTGATCCAGTTTGTGCCCGGGGGGCCGGTGGAGCAGATGGTGGCGCGGCTGGAGGCGCGCGATGCCGGAGGCGAGTCGGCGCTGCAAGCGGGCAGTTACCGCGGCCGACAGGGGGTGGACCCGGCGCAAATCGAACAGATCAAGGCCTTGTACGGCTTTGACAAACCCGCGCACGAGCGTTTTTTTCAGATGCTGGGGCAGTTTGCGGTGTTCGATCTGGGGCAAAGCTTTTATTACGCCAAGGACGTGGGCCAGCTGATCGTCGAGCGCTTGCCGGTGTCGATCAGCCTGGGCCTGTGGACCTTTTTCATCAGCTACCTGGTCTCGGTGCCGCTGGGCATTGCCAAGGCGGTGCGGGCTGGCTCGCGCTTTGACACCTGGACCAGCGTGGCGGTGCTGGTGGGCTACGCCATTCCCGGCTTTGTGTTGGGGGTGGTGCTGCTGGTGGTGTTCGGTGGCCAGCTGCAATGGTTCCCCTTGCGCGGCCTGACCTCGTCCAACTGGGAGCAGCTGTCGTTCATGGCCAAGGTCACGGACTACCTCTGGCACATCGCGCTGCCGGTGACGGCCAGCGTGCTGGGCGCGTTTGCGGTGACCACCATGCTCACGCGCAACTCATTCCTGGAAGAGATCCGCAAGCAGTATGTGATGACCGCGCGCGCCAAGGGCCTGTCCGAGCGCCGTGTGCTGTACCGGCATGTGCTGCGCAATGCCCTGATCCCGCTGGTGACGGGTTTTCCGGCCGCCTTTATCGGCGCCTTTTTCAGCGGCTCGCTGCTCATCGAGACGCTGTTTTCGCTCAATGGTTTGGGCCTGCTCAGCTACGAAAGCGTCATGCGGCGCGACTATCCGGTGGTGATGGGCACGCTGTTTCTGTTTACCTTGATTGGCCTGGTCACGCGCCTGATCAGCGACCTGTGCTACGTCTGGGTGGACCCGCGGGTGAAGTATGACTGAGGCCCCGCTGAGCCCCCGCCGCCTGGCCTGGCAACGGTTTGCGCGCCAGCGCCTGGCCCTGTGGAGCCTGGTGCTGCTGAGTGTGATGGTGCTGGTCAGCCTGAGTGCCGAGTTCTGGTCGAACGACAAACCCCTGTTGGTGCGCTACCAGGGCCAGTGGTCCGCGCCCTGGCTCAAGACCATGCCCGAGACCGCCTTTGGGGGCGACTTCGAGACCCCGGCCGATTTCCACGATCCCTTCATCCGGGCCCAGCTGCGCGCGCCCGGTCAGTGGGCCATCGAGGCGCCCAACCATTACGGCCCCAACACCATCAACTACTTTGCCAGCAGCCCCAATCCCGCGGCCCCGTCTGCCGAGAACTGGCTGGGCACCGACGACCGAGGGCGCGATGTGCTGGCGCGACTCTTGTACGGCTTTCGGGTGTCGATTCTGTTTGCCCTGGCCCTGACCATCACCGGCACCTTGCTGGGGGTGCTCACGGGGGCGGTGCAAGGCTTTTTTGGCGGGCGCACCGACCTGTTCATGCAGCGCGCCATCGAGATCTGGAGCGCCATGCCCGAGCTGTACCTGCTGATCATCTTCTCGGCGGTGTTCAGTCCGGGGGGGGGCCTGCTGCTGGTGCTGCTGTCGCTGTTTGGCTGGATGGGGCTGTCGGACTATGTGCGCGCCGAGTTTCTGCGCCAGCGGCAAATGGACCATGTGCGCGCCGCACGCGCCCTGGGCCTGGGCCCTTGGACCATCATCTGGCGCCATGTGCTGCCCAACAGCATGACCCCGGTGATCACCTTCTTGCCCTTTCGCATGTCGGCGGCCATCCTGGCGCTGACCAGCCTGGATTTTCTGGGCCTGGGCGTGCCGCCGGGCACCCCCAGCCTGGGCGAGATGCTGGCCCAGGGCAAGGACAACATCGATGCCTGGTGGATTTCGGTCTCGACCTTTGTGCTGCTGGTGCTGACCTTGCTGCTCCTGACCTTTGTGGGCAACGGCTTGCGCGATGCGCTCGACCCGCGCCGCCAGAACAGCGAGGTGCGCGCATGACGGCCTTGCTGCAGGTTCAGGGATTGCGGGTGCGCCTGGGTGGGCGCGAGGTGGTGCACGGGCTGGACCTGACGATCCGGGAGGGCGAGCGCCTGGCCCTGGTGGGCGCCTCGGGCTCGGGCAAAAGCGTGAGCGCGCAAAGCCTGCTGCGCCTGCTGCCCGATGCCCAGCTCTCGGGCCGGGTGCTGTACCGCCAGGAAGACCTGCTGCGGGTGGACATGCCGCGCCTGCGCGAGTTGCGCGGTGGCGAGATCGCCATGATTTTCCAGGAGCCGATGACGGCCCTCAACCCGCTCTTTACCGTGGGGGACCAGATATCAGAGGTCTTGCAGCTCAAGCTGGGGCAGACCCGGCGCCAGGCCTGGCAACAGGCCGGCGACCTGCTCGCGCGCACCGGGCTGGACGAGGTGGGCCGGCGCCTGCTGCAGTACCCGCACCAGCTCTCGGGCGGGCAGCGCCAGCGCGCCATGATCGCCATGGCCCTGGCCGGTCGCCCCCGATTGCTGTTGGCCGACGAGCCGACCACCGCGCTGGATGCGGCCTTGCGCGGGCAGATCCTGGATCTGCTGCAAGACCTGCAGCAGGAACACGGCATGGCGGTGTTGATGATCACCCACGACCTGCCGCTGGTGCGCCGCTTTGCCCAGCGCGTGGCCGTCATGGACCAGGGCCGGTTGGTGGAGGAGGGCGAGGCCGCCTCCTTGCTGGCCGCGCCGCAGCACGAGGCCACCCGCTGGCTGTTGAACAGCGTGCCCCCGCGCGATTTGCGTGCGCCGCAAGCGGGCGATGCGCCCATGCTGCAAGCGCAAGGCATCACCGTGGCCTACCCCGGCCCCTCGGGCGGCTGGCGCCAGTTGTGGCGACGCGTGCCGCGCGAGGTCTTGCACGCCGTCGACGCCCAGCTGGCAAGCGGCCAGACCCTGGCCGTGGTGGGCGAATCGGGCTCGGGCAAGAGCACCTTGGCCCAGGCGGTGCTGAACCTGTTGCCGTTTGGCGGGCAAATGCGCGTGGCCGGCCAGGCTTGGCCCAGCGATGCGGCCGCCGCCCGCGCGCTGCGGCGGCGGGTGCAGGTGCTGTTTCAGGACCCGTTCTCGTCGCTGTCGCCGCGCCTGCGCGTGCAGGAGTTGGTGGCCGAGGGCCTGCGCCTGCACCAGCCCCAGCTGGACGATGAGGCGGTGCGCCAGCGGGTGCTGCAAGTGCTGGCCGAGGTCGGCCTGGACCCGCAGGCCATGCCCGGCTTGCTGGGGCGCTATCCGCATGAATTTTCGGGCGGGCAGCGCCAACGCCTGGCGCTGGCGCGGGCCCTGGTGGTCGAGCCCGACCTGCTGGTGCTGGACGAGCCCACCAGCGCGCTGGATGTGGTGGTGCAGCACCAGGTGCTGGCCTTGCTGCAGCGCCTGCAGCGCGAGCGGGGCCTGGCCTACCTGCTGATCACGCACGATTTGTCGGTGGTGCGGGCCATGGCGCACCAGGTGCTGGTCTTGCAGCAGGGGCGGGTGGTCGAGCAAGGTCCGTGCCCGCAACTGCTGCAAACCCCGCAGGCGCCTTACACCCGATTGCTGGTTCAGGCCACGCTGTAGCGATTTTTTGCCAACATCCGGGGTCAAGCCCTTTGCAAATCAAGCATTTAAGCGTTACAATAAGGCTTCTTTCGACCAAACGGGCGGATCTTCACCGCCCGTTTTTTTTGGTCAATCGCTTTTGCCATGTCCGCCCGTCGGCGCTGCGCGCCCTCTGACGGCGCCCTGCTCTGCAAGCGCTGGCGGCGGTTGGCAGGGCTTTTTTATTGGATGCAAGAGGATCACACGCGTGGCATGGCATGAGACGGTGGAACAGACGGTTCGCGGTCTGGGGTACGACCTGGTGGAGCTTGAGCGCTCGCCTGGCGGCACCCTGCGCGTGACCATCGATTGGCCCTGGGTGGCCAGCGAGCCGCAAGAGCGCTTTGTCACCGTTGAAGATTGCGAGCGCGTGACGCGCCAGCTGCAGTTTGCCCTTGAGGTCGAGACCGTCGACTACAAGCGCCTGGAAGTGTCCTCGCCCGGCATCGACCGTCCCTTGCGCCACACGCAGGACTTCGAGCGCTTTGAAGGCGCGCTGATCGACATCGTTCTCAAGGCCCCGATGGGGGCCGATGCGGGTGGCCTGGTCAACGCCAATCGCAAAAAATTTCGGGGTCTGCTGGCCCGCAATGGCGAGCACTGGCAGATCAGTTGGCGCGACGAGCCCGAGGTCAAGCCCGGCCAGCGCGTGAGCCGCAAGCGCGTGCCCGCGCCCGAGCAGGTACTGGGTTTTGCCCTCGAAGAATTGCGTGATGCCCGGCTGGCGCCGGTGGTGGATTTCAAAGGGCGCAAGCCCGCCCCGTCGGCCTGAAGCGGCCGGCGGTTCGCCCCATTGTCTGGATTGTTGGAGAGAGAGTTACATCATGAATCGCGAACTGTTGATGCTGGTTGATGCCATCTCGCGTGAAAAGAACGTCGAGCGCGAGGTCGTGTTCGGGGCCGTCGAATCGGCCCTGGCCCAGGCCACCAAAAAGCTCTACGACGCCGAGGTCGACATCCGTGTGGCCATCGATCGCGATTCGGGCCAGTACGAAACCTTCCGCCGCTGGTTGGTGGTGCCCGACTCGGCCGGTCTGCAAAATCCGGATGCCGAAGAGCTGCTGATGGACGCCCGCGACCGCGTGCCCGATGTGGAAGAGGGCGAGTACATCGAAGAGCTGGTGCCGTCGGTGCCGATCGGCCGCATTGGCGCCATGGCTGCCAAGCAGGTCATCCTGCAGAAAATCCGCGATGCCGAGCGCGAGATGTTGCTCAACGAGTTCATGTCGCGCGGCGAGAAGATCTTCACCGGTACCGTCAAGCGCATGGACAAGGGCGACCTGATCTGCGAAGCCGGCCGTGTGGAAGGGCGCCTGCGCCGCACCGAGATGATCCC
>JACCDT010559483.1_pt1 | contig 12218 bp, 17 predicted proteins | sample 7446291 | NCBI WGS metagenome assembly JACCDT01 (sample SAMN15323446, study PRJNA562643) | freshwater metagenome | isolation source: river surface water | place: USA:Blue River Watershed | collected 2017-08-17
CAACAACCCTTCGGCCTGGGACGTGAGGGACGATGCGACGGTGCGTGGAATCGCTAATTCCACCGGGGTGATTACATTATCCGTCGTAGGGCAATCAATGCCTGCGCCAGATCACTGGTCTGATCATTACGTCAATACCGTTATTAGCGGGATTACCCTTCCTACTTCTGGCGGGCTGTCGAATTCGATCACATCCGGTATTGCTTATGTAGGTGACAACCGCATTTCATATGCTGGCGCTGCGGTCGTGTTTCCAGCGTCAAAGGACAGCTATGTTGACATAGACTCGTCTGGGGTTGTCACGGTTACATCGGTAGCTCTTGCCGCTGCCGCTCCTGCGCTTGGAGTGAATTCCATGCGTCTTGGTTACGTGACCACCGACGCATCGAACGTCACCGGGGCAACGACAGGTGCCGAGGATTCGCTTGGTAACTGGATGGGCAATCGCGTTCGCGCACCATCCTGCATCCTTCGCAGATATAACAATGCCTCGTTCGGCGGCTCGATATTCTTGCTGTCGTTCGCGGCTGGTACTGACTTGTTGGATAACTTCTTCGGACACGATGGCGCAGGAAATTCGACGCGCATCACAATCCATAAGTCCGGGCTTTACGCGGTGAGGTTTGCGGCAAACCTTGCTTCTGGTTATGTGGATGCAGCACGGCTAAAGGTCAACGGTTTTACTGATATTCGATTCCCGACGATGTTTTTCCAGTCTGGAAACCTGACGCCGCAGGGAAGTTTTGAGTGTCTGCTGAATGCTGGTGACTATATAGAAATGCAGATTACGCCGAACTCCGGGTCTGTGCCGTTCTGCTATTACAGCTATTTCTCCGCCGTAAAGGTTGGCTGATGAAGCTACGGATGCCGGAGCAGATGAAGTTGTGGGGTACGAACCTTTGTTGCTATGTCGATGCGTCTGTCGGCGTAGGAACAGGGGCTTGGCCCCGGATGTGGTCGGATTGGGATTGGTCAGGATGGATCAAGCCTCAAATAGACTACATGGCAGGGAATGGAATCGGCGTTAATGGTGTTCGTGTTCAAGGCGCTGCTTACGCGGTAAAAAATGGCACCATCAATATGGACACGTACCTGTCACGGTGGTCGCAGCTAGTGGAGTATTGCGAACAGCGCGGGCTGTATGTTTATCCATGTGGTTGCACGCTCGACTCCGATACCGACATTAACCTCCCCGCAGATCAGATGGGGGCTGTGTTCGGGCAGATATTCAAGCACCTTCAGCAATACGACAGCGTTATCGGCTTTGACATGATTCAGGAAACAGCAAACTGGGGGCCGGCTACCTACACCGCAACCATTGCGAAGCTCGCGGCACTGATTGGCGTGATCAAGCAATATGGCGTAACTGCACCGATTACGTGTTCATCTTCAGAGTTTGTTGATTCCGGGTTTCCTTGGGTGCTTGAAGCTGCGCCGCATCTGGATTTCATCGACATTCATTGCTACTACCACTCAGTACCCGCTGGGGCGCTTGATGTGATCCTTTCTGCTGCGCCGGGGAAGGACATTATTGTGGGCGAGGTAGGAGCAGAAGCGTCTTGGAGCACGACCGCAGAACAACTCAGGACGATCCGAGAGGTTTTGACTATGGCCAACTCCGGAAACCCGAATGTTCGTGGTGCTTTGGTTTGGAGTGCGGCAGACCCTGCGAACCCTGCTGTTATTACCGGCAAGGCATGGGGGCAATTCGATTACTCCTATGTCCCGAGACAAGACCGGCTTCAACTGCTCCGCAGATTCACTGGCGGATCAGTTGAGAAGTGCAATCAGATCCATTGAACCTAATCCCCTCAGCACAGAGAAGATTTGTCAAAGCCGATCGAGCAGCACCTGGCGGAATTCCTGCTTTCGTTGCAGCGCGGACCATGGACGAAAGCCTACAACCGCCAGTGTCTCGCCATGTGGAAAGCCAAGTACGGCGAGCAAGTCGCCATGCGCGTTGAGCGCTTGGTGAAGGAGAAATGGTCCGAATAATGGCCGGTGCAAAAAAAGATTGACTTTCGTGCATTAGTGCTAAAATTTGTTTGCCTGCTGTGAAGCAACGCAAATTCCCGTAGCTGGAGCTTCCCCGCACTTGGGAAGCAGTTTTAAACCGCTCACTACCGCGTCACGGCGATAAGTGATCGGCTTGGCCCGTCGAGATGACGACGCCAATCCCGAAGATGGAGCGCGAAATGTCTGGTCGCAACATTGAAGACTTCTTGTCCGACCCCGAGGCGTTCGACGCCTTGACCGAGGAAGATAAGGCCATGCTGCTTGCCGGCGGAAGCCTTGAGGGCGAAACCAACGCCAACACCAACACCGACGACACGACTGGCGAAAGCCAGGAAGCCGGCGGCGAAGGTGAAACGGCCGAGGAAGGCAGCGCAACGCCCGCCGCTGCAACTCCCGAGGAAGGAAAAGAAGGCGCCGAGCCCGAGCCCGTCGTACTTGCCAAGGACGGCAAGAACACGATTCCGTTCTCCGTACTGGAAGCGGAAAGGGAGCGAGCAAGGCAGCTTGAGCAGGAACTGGCAGCGCTGAAACAAGCGCCGCAGCCGGGATCGAAGGAAGCAGAAGGACAGGCCGCAACGGAAGAGGGCGCGCAAGCAACCCCGTCCGCCGAGCTTTCCGCTCTCGTCGCCGAGCGCGACGAAGCCCTGTATGCCGGAGATGCGGAGCGTGCGCACGAACTCAGCATGAAGATCATCGACATTCAGAATGACCTCGCCGCTTCGGCAGCGCTGGCCAGGATGAAAGCCGAGACTTCGGCCAGCAAGGAACGAGAGACGCAAGAGCAGATGGTCGCCGTAGCTACCGAGCGTGCCGCTGCACTGGTCGAGAAGTACCCGTTCCTCAACCCGGACGACCCGGCCGCCAATCAGGTGGCTATCGATGGTGTCGTGGCAGAGCGCAACCGCCTTGTGGCGAGCGGCGTTCCGCTGGCAGACGCGATCGAGAAGGCAGTCGCCAAGGTTGCCCCGATGTTCGAGCAGAAACCGACCACGACGCAACAGCCCGCAGGAGCGACCGCGAAAGCAGCCGCCGATGCGATTGCCAAGGCCAAGGCCCAGGTTCCGACCAGCCTTTCCCAAGTCCCTGCCGGCAGCGCCGCGCATCACGACGAGGGCGAAGCGATCCGGAACAAGTCTGGCCTGAGTTTGCTTCAGGCGTTTGAGGGCAAATCTTCCGAGGAAGCCCTGAAACTCATGAGCCGCGTGATTTAGCAGTAAAGAACCCGCCCGTCGTGAGACGCGCATTCCAACTTCAGGAGAAACATCATGGGTCAAACCGTCATCCCGTATGGCAGCCCCCAGGCCGTACAAGTCCAGTCCGCTGGCCTCTTTGCTGCTTCGATGCAGCGCCCGACCACGCTCAACCGTCTGACCGGCAAGCTGCCGCAGCAAGCCGATGCCGAAGGCTCCCTGCGCTTCCAGTCCGGCAACGAACTGCCGATCGTCCGCTGTATGGACCTCGCCAAGACGGCCGGCGACGAGGTTGATTTTGACCTCATCAACCCGATTGGCGGCAAGCCGATCATGGGTAGCCGCTACGCCGAAGGCAAGGGCGACCGCATGGACTTCTCGCAGGACAGCCTGCGGATCAACCAGACCCGCAAGCCGATTTCTGCCGGCGACACCATGACGCAGAAGCGCACCCCGCATCAACTGCGTACCCTCGCTCGCGCGCTGGGCCACAACTACATGACCCGTCTGGAAGATCAGTTGAAGCTGGTTCATCTGGCCGGCGCGCGTGGTTCGGCCAACGACATCGAGTGGGCCGTTCCGCTGGCCTCTGATCCGGACTTCGCTGAAATCTGCGTCAATCCGGTCAAGGCTCCGACCAAGAACCGTCACTTCATCTCGACCGGTTCCGGTATCGAGACGGTGAAGGCTGCCGGCAACGAGATCACCATCGCCACCACCGACGTGATGAACATCGATCTGGTCGATGCGCTGCGCACGAAGCTGGATTCGATGCCGCTGCCCCCGCCGCCGGTTCGCTTCGAGAACGACCAGATGTCGCAAGACGCCCCCATGCGTGTGCTGCTCTGCTCGTCGGAGCAATACACCTCGCTGGTCCGCTCGACCAACTTCCGCACCTGGCAGGCAAACGCCATGGCCCGCGCGCAGATGGCCAAGCAGAACCCGCTCTTCATGGGTGAGGCCGGTCTGTGGAACGGCATTCTGATCGTCAAGATGCCGAAGCCGATCCGCTTCTACGCTGGCGACGCGATCAACTGGTGTAGTTCCTACACCTCGGCCGCGGAAACGACGACCGACCTGGTTCCGGCTGCTTTCGGCACCGGTTACGCCGTCGATCGCGCCCTGCTGCTGGGCGGCCAGGCGCTCGCCGAAGCCTACGGCAAGGCCCGCCAAACGGGCAATCCGTACTTCTGGTCCGAGAAGGAACTGGATCACGGTGACAAGCTGGAAATCCTGCTCGGCATGATCGCCGGCACCTCGAAGATCCGCTTCGAGATCGAACACGGCGACGGCAAGCAATTCACCGACTTCGGCGTGATGGCGATCGACACCGCGGTTCAACTGTCGGCCTAACCGGATGGCCGGGGAATCCTCCCCGGCCCCTCTGATCCTTTAAGGAGCAAGCAATCATGGCAACTGTGACCAAAAAGCGTCTGACTCAGGCGCAGCAACACGCCGCCCCGTATGGCAACCGCTTCGGCCAAGCCTTCCGCTACCAGACCAACGCCTCCGGCGTGTATGTCGATTCCGATCTGGCAACCGCCGTTCAGGTGAACGACGTTGTTCGTATCGGCGTCCTGCCGGCCGGCCTGCTGATCTTCGGCGGCGAGGCTATCGTGTCGGACGCCTTCGCGGCTTCGACCACGGCCGACATCGGCTTTCTGTACAAGGATGGCGTCGATTCGGCCGCTGTCCCGCAGAGCGCTACCTACTTCCACTCCGTTCTCTCGACTTCCGCGACCGGCCGTACCGCGTCGATCGCCAGCGCGCCGGTTCGTCTGCCGAAGGACGCCTATCTCGTCCTGACCCGCAAGGGCGCGGCGGATTCGGCTGTCGGCATCCTCGACTACATTGTCGACGGCGAGTTGACCGGGATCAACTAAGCACCAACCAAGGGGCCGGCCAGATGGCTGGCCCCTGTCACATTGGAGAGTGGAAATGATCCCGATCAAGTACATCGGCAAGCGCGAGACTTACCGCGAAGGCGCCTACGGCACCGGAATCGTCTTTGCCCATGGCCAGACGGTCAATATCGAAGACGACGAGTTGGCGCGCAAGATGCTGCGCCACAAGGATGTCTATGTCCGCGGCGACGCTAAGGCAGCCGTCGAGACGACGACCAGCAAGGCCAAGGATGCCGCGCAGGCCGAGGAAGATCCGGTTCAAGATACCCGCGACGCGATTGCGACGATGAACAAGGATGCGCTTGAGTCATTCACCAAGACGCATTTCGGCGTCGATCTGGACAAGCGCAAGTCGGTCGGCGACCTGCGCACGCAAGCCATGGGCCTGCTCGACCAGTTCGGGCTGGAGTAATACCGTGAATCTCGGCGAACTCCGCGACAAGTTCCGTTCAGATACCGGCGACACCGTTGTTCCATATTTCTGGTCGAACGAAGCCATTGCCCGGTATCTGAGCGAGGCCGAGGCGGAAGCCGCGATCCGCGCCAAGCTGATCCACGACAGCGAAGACCTGGATGTTGTCGCCGGGGAATCGGCGATCGAGTTGCCAGAATCACTGTTTGACATCCAGTACGCCGAGCTACGCGCGTCCGACGGCAACACCTATGTGATTACCGGCGCGACCCGGCGCGATCTGGATACCGCGAAACCGGGATGGCGGACAACGACCGCGCGCCCGGAATACTACGTCCACGACGACAAGCGGCTGATTCTCTCAGCGCTGCCGGACGCCAACTACACGCTCTACATCGAGTTCTACCGCACGCCGACGGAGCCGATGGAAGAAGACGAGGACGAGCCGGAGATCCATTCGATTCATCACGACGGGCTGCTCGATTGGGCGTTCAAGCTCGCCTATAGCGTTCCCGATGCGGACACGTTCAACCCCGGCAAGGCGAAGGATGCCGAAGAGGCGTTCGAGCGGATGTTTGGCAGGCGCCCGGACGCGGATATTCGCCGCCGGCAGAACGCCAACCGTCCGCACAGAAACCGCATTCATCTCTGACAAGGGCAGCCATGGCTACGACAAAAGACATCGCGATACTGCAGGGGAAAACATTCACCCTTGTGCTGCGATGGGAAACCGCCCCGATCATCTACAAGGCGATTTCCGCCATTTCGTTGGCCAGCGGCGCCCCGCGCCTGACCGTGACCGGCCACGGCCTGCCCGATGGATGGCGCTGCGCGGTTCAGCGCGTGCAGGGCATGACGCCGATCAACGCCAAGAACAGCCCGCCGAAGGACAAGGACTATCAGCAAGCCCCGGTAACCGACGCCAACACGATCGAGTTGAACAGCGTTTCGCCGGTCGACGAGAACGGCAATGAGTGGCCCGCCTACGTCTCCGGCGGCTTTGTCCTCTACAACACCCCGGCAAGCCTCGCGGGATTTACCGCCCGCATGGCGATCAAGGACAAGATAGGCGGCACTCTGCTGCACAGCCTGACCACCGAGAACGCAGGCATCGCGCTCGACGACACAAACAAGACGATCACGCTGACGATCCCCGCCACGGCGACGGACGACTTTGCCTGGAAGAAGGGCGTCTATGACCTCGAAATGGTCAGCGGAACTGGCGTGGTAACGCTGGTCATGCACGGCAAGGTTGAATTGACGAAAGAGGTGACGACGTGACGCGCGTTGAACAGGAAGGGCTGGAATCCCGTCTCGACAAGCAGGACGTGATGCTGCGGGAGATTCTTTCGCGGATGTTGGAACACAAGAAGGAGCATGAACTGGTCGATCCGTCGATCAAGGAGCTTGTGGACATCCTCAAGGGGGTCAAATTCATGCGCTCGACTGTTCTGCTGCTGGCGGCCGTACTCGGCGGCGCATGGGCGCTGATCGCCTGGGCAAAGGACCACATCAAGCTATGAAACTACTCCCTGACTGGCGGCGAGTGCTGGAAAAGGCGTGGAGCATCAAATTCATGCTGCTCGCTGGACTGCTTTCCGGCTGCGAAGTGGTGATGAGCATTCTTGAGCCCAGCAACACGCTTCCGGCCGGGGTCTTCGCGGCCCTGGCCGGCGTGGTGACTTCGCTGGCCCTTGTCGCCCGGTTGATGGCGCAGAACGAGGCGGATCATGACGCCGACGACCAGCAGAAATAAGCGGGTTGCTGCGGCGCTTGCGCTTGCGACGGCCATTGCCGCGCCCGCCGAAGGATTGCGCCAATGGGCCTACCGCGACCCGGTCGGGATTCTCACCGTCTGCTACGGCGCGACGGGGCAGGGCGTCGAATCCGGCCGCAAGTACAGCCTCGATGAGTGCTACGACCGGCTGAACGATGACATGACGCTCGCCATCGCCATCGTCGAAGGCTGCCAGCCGGGCCTGCCGGAGCCGGTGCTTGCTGCGTTTGCGGATGCCGTGTTCAACATGGGTCCGACGATTGCCTGTGACCGCGGCAAATCCACGGCCGCCCGCCTGCTGGCGACGAAACAGTATGACGCCGCCTGCAACCAACTTCCGCGCTGGTCGAAAGCAAAGATCGCTGGCCAGATGGTCGAATTGCCGGGTCTTGCGAAACGTCGAGCGAAGGAGCGCGAGCTATGTTTAAGCAGGTAGATCCGATCACCGCCTTTCTGCTCGGCAGCTTTGCCGCCTACGCCGCGCTCTGCGGCTGGATCTTCTACGAGGTGACGCGATGACATGGCTGACTATGGTTCGCTTTATTCTGCCCTACGCAGTCTTTTCGCTCGTCGGCTTCGTAGCGGCTTGGCAACTGCAGGGCGTCCGGGTCGATGCCGCGAAGAACGAACTGGCCGAGTACAAGACGGAGCAGCAAAGGCTCAAGAACGAGGCGGAAATCGCCGCGGAAAAGCGAAGAAAGGAAACGGCAAATGAATACCAGACAAAGCTCGATGCCCTGGAAGCGGATCACGACACGTACCGGCGTTGCGTTGCTGTTGGCAAGTGCGGCGCTCGTGTTATCCGGCTGCCAAACCTGCCCAACGGTGCCGGCGTCCGAGTACCGTCCGCCGAGCGACCTGATGAAGCCCGCCCCGAGCCAGTACCTGCTGCCGGAGAAGTTGCAGCGGAAGACGGCATCCTGAAGGACTGCGCCCGCACGACGCTGCAGCTTAACCAGTTGCAGGAAGACATCGAAAAGCAGATGAGTCCGTGATGGGAAGCATGTTCAACAGCCTTCGTCATCTCGGCACGATCGCGACCAGCTTAAGTTGGCGCCGTTTTTTCTTTGAAGGAGGCACCTATGCCAACCGCAAGCTATACCAAAATCCCCGCCGGCCTTGGCGTAATCGTTTCAGAAGAAGTGAAGAGCGCTGTTGCTATCTTTCAGTCCGATTGCACAGTAACGCTTGTTGCACCTGAATCAAGCATTGTCACTGAAGAACGGGATACGACCGTCTTTGTTGATGCCGAGACTGAAGGCGTTGATGTCTCTGCCGAGACGAGCGGATTTGTTGTTTGACGGAGAAGAGTGATGGAAGAAATCGCGATGACCGCCCCTGTAAGCGTAGTCGTACAGACGCAACCGATGGACGCCGCGGCACCCGAGGGCCATATCTGGACGAACAAGGGCTATCTGCCGATCGCTTCCGTGACGAAAGAGCAAGTCGTGAAGGACGAGCCAGAAGTTGTCTCGACCGCAACCGAATACCGCCTTGACGGGGAACTGGTACGACGCGACGTGAATCTCGCGCTGAAACCCAAGCAGATCCTCAACCTCGAAGCCCAGGAGCTATAGCCATGGCCAACTCAACCGCTGTATCTGTCCAGTTCAAGCTCGACGCGCTCGCGGCCCTGCTGCCGGCTGCAATCTCGACGCTCAAGGCCGCGCTTTATCTGGCGTCTGCAACCATAAACGGCACCAACACCGCCTACACGGCGACCGGTGAAGTCTCCGGCACGAACTACACGGCCGGCGGCGTGGCGGTATCTGCGGCGAACGCCCCTGCATCGTCTGGAACTACTGCCTACTGGACGCCATCGGCGAACATCGTCTATACGAACGTCACCCTGGCAACTGCCTTTGACGCCGTGATGATCTACGACACCGCCCGCTCGAACAAGGCCATTGGCGTCTGGACATTCGGTTCGCAGACCGTCAATGCCGGCACCCTGACGCTGACCATGCCGACGAACGACTCCGCCAACGCTCTTCTGCGAGCCTGATTTTCAGATAAAGGAAGCCATCATGTCCGTCAATTACTCTACCGCTGTCAGGATCGCCATGCTCGACGTTATCGAATCGACCGTTGGCGGGAATGCACGAATCCGCTTCTACTCAGGCACGAAGCCATCCGTCTGTTCCGACGCCTCGACCGGCACGCTTCTGGCGACGATGGCCCTGACGGGTGCCGGCGGCGACTGGATGAGCGCCGCCAGTGCGGCCGGAAACGTCGTGACCAAGGCGAAGAATCCTTCCTCGACCTGGACGACGACCGGGGCGGCGGCGGGCAACATCGGCTACTACCGGATCTACGACGCCTCGGAAACCGTCTGCCACGAACAAGGCACCGTCACCGCGACCGGCGGCGGCGGCGACATGACCGTGGATAACGTGACAATCGCCATCGGTCAGGCGCTCACCATCACCGGCAAGACGATCACCGCCGGCAACGCCTAAAGGGGTCGGCCATGCCCATCGCAGGACTAGACGACCTTTTGGCGGCGATGCTCGATCAGGTCGGGTATCAGAAGACCGCTTCAAGAACCGCCGTTGCCGCCACGCCGTTCTCCGTCTTCGACCTTGCCGGATCTCCCGGCGCAGGAACGCTTGCGGTCGGCAACACGGCGAATGGCATCGTTCCGACCGATGCCACAAATGGATACCCGAGGATTCGAGACTTTGCCGGCGGTGCAGAAGGAAGAATTAGCCGCGTCGAGTTCAGCAACACCGTGTCGTCGCGGATTACCGTCTATGACACGCTGTTTTCGGCCGGGGCGTACTCATTTAACTCTGATGTGACGCTGACGAGTCAGCCATCATTTTCTAGCCGTGTTCCGAACGCCGACTACAGCAATCTGGAATTGTGGCTCGAAGCGGTAACGGCCTTCACCGGCAACCAGTCGATTGCTGTGAAGTACATGGATCAGGCCGGCAACACCGGACACACCACCGGAACGATTGCGACTGGCATTGCGCCAATCGTCGGCCGGATGCTGCGCCTTCCATTGGCGGCCGGCGACACCGGGTTGCAGAAACTTGAGCGCGTCACGTCATCCGTCTCAACCGTCGGCACGTTCAACGTCCATATTCTCCGCCGGCTGTGGAATGGTCGCGTGAGACTCGCCAACGATGGCGACGTGCACGACATTCTCCGCACTGGCGGGCCTCGGGTGTATCAGGATTCCGCGCTTCGCTATGTCATCACGCCGGACAGCACGGCGACCGGCCTTCCGGATGTGACTGCCGACATATCGAGCATCGTGTAGCGGCAAGGGGGCTTGAGTGGCCTACAACTCAAATACCCGGCTACTGCTTCAATTCGATAGCTCGGCAAACAATTGGGCAACTGATACGTCAGAGTGGGGAGTCGCGTGCTATCGCACGGATTTCTACACGTCGATTTATGCCTACACGCCGCACAGTTCCGGTAACAGCCTGTTTTGCGAAGGCGTTACAAGCCTTGGGGAAGTAGGTTACGTCTATCCCGGCGATCCGGCGATATTTGCCTCTCCGTCAACATCGACCAAGCTATTTTCACTTTACTACACGGTAGAGATTGATCAGGCCGAATCTGCCGATGGCCTGATTTACTACTACGCGGCCGACAATGAATTCCGCATCAACACGTTAAGCGATGGAAAGCTGGAGGCCATCGGTACAAATGGCGGCCTGTGGGTAGCGCAGTCATCGGCGGCGGCGGCGAACGAGTACGGCACGGATTGGCACCACCTCTACGTCTATATCAACGGCAACACGATCAAGATAGGGCGTGATGGCTCGGAGGTATTGAGCTACACGCACACCTCTGACATTTGGGGATCTGGCGCAACAATCTACGGGCTTTCGTTCGGCCAAACGCAAGGGTATTGGTCGCATCGAGGGCATCTTGAATCCATCCATGTTCTAGAAAATGACTCGACATGGACGGGCGGAAGCTACACCGTCCCAGAGAAGCCGTCGAACTATCTTGCTCCGGGGACGCCGGTTAATGTCGGCCTGACGGGGCAGGTCGTTCCGTTTGCACAGACCGCCCCCGGCGTCGGCCTTCCGGTCAATATCAACGTCACCGGGCAAGTTCTCGCATTCTCGACGCCGAAGCTCGTCCCTCGCGTCACGCCGAGCGGATTCAGGAAGCTGTGGGCCAATCAGCCGACCAAGCGGCTGCGCGGCGATTTGCTCAACCCGATGACTGACAACCGTCTCGGCGCTTACGAGATTGCGCGAGAGTTCTGGCAGGTTCCTCCGGGGCCAAGCAGCAATGTCTCTGTTGGCTTGGCGGGGCAGTCGTTATCGTTTGACCAAGGCGGAATTTCGGCAAGCTATACCGGGCCTGTCACTGTATCTCTGACGGGACTTTCGTACAGCTACTCGCAAGGCGCACTGGCCGGAGCCGCTGCCATTCCGCTTGTCGGGCAGGTGTATTCCTACGCCATTGGCGGAATTGCGGCCAATAGATCGATTGCACTGAACGGGCAGGCGTACAGTTACGCGCAAGGAACTGTATTAGCGAGTTCTGGTATCGAGGTTTCTGTCACAGGACAATCTTTCTCGTTCTCGCAGGGTTCAGTAACCGCGTCGCAGCAGGCGACATACAACTCGAACACGCGCCTGCAAATGCGCTTCAACGAGTCGAGCGGATCGACGACAACGGACGATTCAAGCCCGTTCGACAGAACGTCGACGTTCTCCGGGCCGGCGCAGATTGGAAACGCACAGGTCAAATTCGGCGCCGGAAGCCTTGAGCTAGGGAACCCAGGCGGAACCAAGACGCACAGCTACGTCAGCATCGACAGCCCGGCCGGACTTCTGTCTCAAAGCACGTCTTCCGCAAAGCGGTTTGACTTCTGGACGAGACGGGTAAGCTCGAACAGTGACGCGCAGTGCCTGCTCAGTTTGAGATTGCAAAACAGCGACGAG
>JACCDT010074678.1_pt1 | contig 12217 bp, 13 predicted proteins | sample 7446291 | NCBI WGS metagenome assembly JACCDT01 (sample SAMN15323446, study PRJNA562643) | freshwater metagenome | isolation source: river surface water | place: USA:Blue River Watershed | collected 2017-08-17
ATATCTGAGATAAGAATCTTTCATGTCAATAACTTCTCAAGATAATAAACCAGTACGTCATATTGCATCTATTGATGGCTTACGAGCCATCGCTGTCACTGCAGTAGTTCTTTATCACCTAGGGATAACGTGGATTCCCGGTGGCTTCCTCGGCGTAGATCTATTTTTTGTTATTTCTGGTTATGTAATTACTAGATTAATTCTTGATTCAATTAATCGATCAAGCGCCTTAGATTTACGCGCTTTTTACTGGGCCAGACTTCGCCGAATTTATCCAGGCTTTTTATTTATGGTCTTTAGCACCATTATCTTTATCGGTGTCTGGGCACCTGAGGCAATCAAAAGATTTCTAACTGATCTGCCATATGCATTAACCGGCACTATGAACTGGTCATTGGTTGCTCGCCATCAAGATTACTTTGAAGCGATTGGTCGCCCGCCACTATTGCAGCACACCTGGTCGCTAGCGGTTGAACTGCAATTTTATTTGATCTGGCCGATTATTTTGTTAACAGTTTTGAAGTACTTCGGTAAGAAAAATGTGGCGCGTGCTGCGTTAGCAATTGCTATGTTTTCAGGTGCAGCGTTGTTTTTGGTTTCATGGCGGCTTGATGCATCAAATGCCCAACAAGTAAGCCATGTCTACTTTGGCACCGACACCCACAGCATTGGTTTATTTCTCGGATCGGCACTTGCGGTTAGTTGGATTCCACAAAATTTAAGTGCAAATATTGAAAAGCGTGCTCAAGATGTTGTTGATGGAATTGGGGTAGTTGGCTTACTTGGTTTGATTAGTACTTTCTTGTTTATCGATGAAGCAAATGCCACTTTGTATCGAATCGCATTTCCACTGGCTGGAATTTTTGGCTGTTTAGTGATTATTTCACTCGTTCACCCAGCTTCTAGATTCGCACCAATAATTAGCAGCGCCCCGTTTGTTTGGATTGGTCAGCGAAGTTATGGAATTTATATTTGGCACTGGGTAATTTTCCAAGTAACAAGACCATCTGTTGATCTAACTGGTGATACCTGGGCACTTTATCTAGCGAGAGTTTTATTGGTTTTAGCACTTGCCGATATCTCATTGCGTTGGGTAGAGATTCCATTTCGCCAAGGAAATATTCAAAATTGGATACGAGGAATTAAGTACCGGGCACCGAAGGTGCAACTTCGTCATAAGAGTTATATCGTAATTTCAATATTCACATTGCTTGCTGTTTCAACCTCTATCTCAGTGCAGGCCATCAATAAAGCTGATTTAATTGCCAAGCAAATCCAAGAAGCATCAGAGAGTGAGTCTGGATTAACTGAAGATCTTGGCAGCACAACTGGGCTTTGGGTAACTGGTGACTCAGTTATTTTAGGAATTCGCGCAAAACTGGAAAAACAGGTTCATATCTCATTAATAAATGCTCGAGTTGGGCGGCAAGCACCAGAGCTACTTGCTGTGATGCGCGTTGATCAATCCTCTGTTCCAGAATCACCAATTATCTTTAATCTTGGAAACAACGGTAAGTTAACTGAAAGTACAGTGGTTGAAATTTTTGAGATCATTAAGAATCAACCAGAAGTAATAGTTGTAAATACCGCAGTTCCACGAGCTTGGCGAGATGAGAACAATCAAATTATCGCCAGAGTTGCTAGCAGATATGCAAATGTTAAATTAATTGATTGGAATAAAATCTCTGAAGGTAAACCGGAGTTATTTGCACCAGATGGTGTGCACTTGAGTCCAACTGGTTCAGATGCATATGTTGCATCTGTTCTTGATGTTTTAACTATAAAAAAATAATCCCCACTAATTTCTTAGTGAGGATTATTTAAATTACTTTTTTATGACCAGCTGCCTGGAAGTCCGAAGATCTTGCCTTCAACAACTACGCCATCTGAGTAAACAGTTGAGACCTTAACCTGTGCCCAACCTGTTGTGTCATTCTTTGTAATATCTTGTGAGAATTGTGTTGCTGGAACTGTTGCAACTAACTTCCACTCACCGGTGTTGCCGGTACGAAGCTCTAGGTTGTAACCAGTAATTCCTTCAGTGGCTGTCAATGGTGCCTTCCAGAAAACAGTTGCACCAGTTGGTGTGTATTGCGCAACGATTTTTGTTGGAGCCTCGTGCGCTGCAAGTGCTGCTGAAGTATTTGATGCTGCAGGTGATGCTGACTCTGTTGGAGCAGCGCTCTCGGATGCTACCGGGGTTGGCGTAACTGTTGTTGATTCATCATCTGATGAGCTCTTTGCAATTACCGCAACTGCCAAAATAACAATTCCAAGAATTACTGCAAACATAATTTTATTTGATGAACCAGAGCTAGCTGTTGTCTTCTTTGCTGATGAGTAAGAAGATGTTGCTGGCTTTGGTGTTGTTGAAATAGTTGAAACTGATGAACGTGAAGAACCACTTACTGGTACTGGTGGAACTTTGTAAGTAGCAGACTTCTTCGTTGACTTACGTGCTGAAGATTTCTTAGTTGCGCGTTTTGCAGTTTTCTTAACCGCTTTACGTGCAGTTGATTTCTTAGCAGTAGATTTCTTAGCTGCTTTCTTCACAGCCTTCTTTGGCGCTTTGCGGGCAGTTTTCTTTGCGGCCACTTAGTTACTCCTTTATTAATTGCGATTGATAGATAGAGGTTTTTTCAAAACTTCCTAGTTATAAGGATACATGAGCATTTAGAACATCAGCATCTAGAGGTGCTGGTTCAAAATTGGTGCAATCAACCGCAGCGCCTGCCCACGATGACTAATCCTGTCCTTCACCCCCGCACCAAGTTGCGCCAAACTTTGATCGAAATCCGTTGGGATAAAGATCGGGTCATATCCAAAACCTTGGTTTCCAGCTGGTTGAAATGAGATATGTCCTGGTAACTCGCCGATCTCTTGATGCTCATAACCCTTCGCTGGATTCACAAAGGCAACTACACATTTAAATTGAGCACCACGTTTTTCAGTTGGTACATCTTTTAACTCAGTTAATAACTTATTAATGTTTATTAAATCCCGCTCTTTTGCATCCTTTCCTTCATACCCACCATAACGTGCTGAGTACACCCCAGGTTGGCCTTGTAAATAATCAACAAATAAACCACTGTCATCAGCTAATGCTGGAAGATTTGCAAACTCAGCGATCGCTCTTGCTTTAAGAAATGCATTCTCACTTAATGTGTTTCCACTCTCAATTACATCTGGCATATTGGGAAAATCAGCCAAACCTAAAACTTTGATATCACCTGCATGTTCGGCGAGTAATCTTTCAAACTCAGCGATCTTTCCCTGATTTTGGGTTGCTAAAACTAAGCTGCGCAAATATTTATGCTAACGCTTGTTTTTGCAGCTTCGCTAATTCTGAACAACCGGCAGCACCTAAATCCAATAAGTTATTTAGCAGAGTGCGGTCAAATGGTTTTCCTTCAGCAGTTCCTTGCACCTCGATAAAATTTCCATCACCGGTACAAACAATATTCATATCAGTCTCTGCTGTGACATCCTCCTCATAGCAAAGATCTAACATTGGTGTGCCATTAATAATTCCAACTGAAACAGCAGCAACTGATTGCGAGATTGGCATCGCATCATTTGCAATATGCCCCTTCTCCTTTGCCCATGAGATCGCATCCATTAATGCAACATATGCACCGGTGATTGCAGCGGTACGTGTTCCACCATCTGCTTGCAAAACATCACAATCAATCACAATGGTGTTTTCACCAAGTGCCTTCATATCAACAACGCCACGTAATGAGCGACCAACTAATCTAGAAATTTCTTGAGTGCGTCCGCCTAATTTTCCTTTAACACTCTCGCGATCAGAACGTGTATGAGTTGCACGTGGCAACATCGCGTACTCACTAGTTACCCAACCAACACCTTTACCGACTAACCAACGTGGCACGCCAGGTGTAAATGAGGCAACACATAAAACACGAGTGTTTCCAAACTCAACCAATACTGAACCCTCTGCATTATTTAGCCAATTTCTGGTGAAGGAAATTTTGCGCAGTTGATCAGGAGTTCTTCCATCAATTCGTGACATTTATTTGCTCCCTAGATTTATTTGCTGACGCTAAATTTTTTGACTTACGCTGAGAACCTCTGGACCTAAAAATCTTCGGGCCAAGGCGCTGAACTTATCGGTATTTCCTGTTGCTACAAATTTATGGGTGACCGCTGCATTCTCGGTATTTAGTAAATTCTTCTCAACTAAAGTTCTATACAAATCCTTCGCAGTCTCTTCAGCACTTGAAACCAAGGTGACCTCATTGCCCATGACATATGAAATTACACCGGTTAACAATGGATAGTGGGTACAACCTAGAACCAAGGTATCGATCTTTGCCGCAGTCATTGGGGCTAAGTAATCCTGTGCGATTTTGGTGATGGCATCGCCAGAGGTTTCACCACGTTCTACATACTCAACAAATAATGGGCAGGCGATCGAGGTGATTTCTAATTGTGGTGCGGCAGCAAATGCATCTAGGTAAGCTTTTGAATCAATTGTTGCGGTTGTGCCAATTACACCAACCTTGCCACTTCGAGTTGCCGAGACTGCCCGACGTACTGCAGGTTGAATAACCTCAATTACTGGAATTGAGTAACGCTCTCGAGCATCACGTAACATCGCAGCACTTGCGGTATTACATGCAATTACAATCGCTTTAACGCCGGCAGCTACTAATTGATCCATAATCTCAAGTGCGTAGGTGCGAACCTCAGCCAATGTCTTTGTGCCATAGGGACCTCGAGCGGTATCGCCCAGGTAGAGAATTGATTCACCAGGCAGTTGATCGATGACTGCGCGGGCAACTGTTAGGCCGCCAACTCCGGAATCGAAGATGCCAATAGGTGATGTTCTAGATGGCTGGCTCATTGGCATAAGTGTAGGTGTGGGTTAGTGATCGACCTGATTTTCTCCTTTTCCACGCTCAGGTGGGGTAAAAATTCAAAGAAATCCTGAGAAATTGCCTAGTTAATCCTTGCCCAACCTGCCAGTAACCCCCATTCTTAAGGCAGGTAGTTGGTGTTAGCGCTCATATGAAGCTAACAAGAGCTACTCGCTTGTGGCCAAATGGTCATGAGCAACCTAAATGCCTACGGAGGCTAATTTAGATGGGTTCAACAATCGCATTAACCAACGATCAATACGGTCTTCTTTATAACGTCTTTTCATTTGGACTTATATCGATGCTGGCTTGCACCGTTTACACACTAGTTTCACAATCACGCGTACTTCCTAAGTACCGTGGCGCATTAGTAATGTCATCAATGGTGACATTTATTGCTGGTTACCACTACTGGAGAATTTTCAACTCATTCAATGAGTCATACGCAAATGGATCAATCTCAGTTGGAACAGCTAAGGGAACATTCAACGAGGCATACCGCTACGTTGACTGGATTCTGACAGTACCTCTTCTACTTGTAGAGGTAATTGCAGTTCTTGCTCTAGCTAAGGCAGCAGCATCTTCATTGATCAACCGCCTAGTTCCAGCATCTGCAGCGATGATCGCACTTGGTTACCCAGGTGAAATGTCAACTGATACAAACACAAAGATTATCTGGGGTGTGCTTTCAACACTTCCATTCCTATACATTCTTTATGTTTTGTTCGTGGAGCTTTCAAAGTCTCTAGAGCGTCAACCAGATGGAGTTGCTGCAACAATCGGTCGTCTACGTCTGTTGTTAGTTGCTACATGGGGCGTTTACCCAATCTCTTACTTACTACCAATCATTAGCGACAATGCCGCAACAGATCCAAGCGCATTCGTAAATCGCCAAATTGGTTACACAATTGCTGACGTATTGGCAAAGTGTGTATTCGGTCTAACAATCTACAAGATTGCAAAGATGAAGTCAGTAGCAGAGGGAATGAAGGACGATCACTAAGCTGTAAAAAGCTAAGACGTCCTCGTTTTAGATTAAAAATCCGCGGCCTGCCAAACGGGGGCCGCGGATTTTTTTATCCAATTTTTATCTAAATTAAAGGTGTTCGATCAACTTCTCTTGAATCCCACCTAACCAAAAATAAACTGCAAATAGAGATTTTTGTGGATCGGTATCAGGCAAAAGTTCAAACTTTTCAAAACTTTCTGGGGTTACATTTAATCTAACCGCCAGCGCAAGTCGCACATCATTTATCGCAATTAACCACTGTTGCGCATCAGTGATTGCAATATCAGCCTTTGGTAACTCATGGTCCACCGGGAAGACCAATTGCTCGCGCAAATACATCAAGTGCTGTTGTTTGATTTGGCGAAGTCTAGGCTCGGTAAATTTTCTAAACTCATCTGCTGCATCTGGATCAGCGTAGGCATTTGGTAGCAATCGATTTAAAACAGGATCTTCTGGTGCAGATAACGGCTCCATATTCATTAACTGAGCTGCCATTAATTGGGCAAAAGGATCATCTGATTGATAGTGGTGAGCAAAGTTTCGCTCACCCAACAACTCTAATAATTGTTCAACTAAATTAATTAATATATGTAATTCATCATTGCTTAGTGCAACTGTTAAATCACCTGTAGCAGGTGTGCCTTTAAACTCACCCATGATCTGGCCTAATCATTCTCTCTTTGTAGCGTTGCCCACAAACCATGTTCATGTAATCGCTGCACATCATTTTCCATTGCCTCTCGAGAGCCAGCAGATACCACCGCTTTTCCCTCGGTGTGCACTTTCATCATTAACTCATGGGCTTTTTCTTTACTAAAACCAAATAATTTTATAAAAACATATGTGACATAACTTTGTAGATTTACTGGATCATCCCAAACGATTGTTACCCAGGGCCGATCAAAGAATTTAGATAAATCAAGCTCTGATAACTCTTCTACCTCTGTGCTCACACCGTCATTATCTAATGAAAACTACCTAACTAAAAGAGGGTACGGCTGCGACCTGCCCGCATTCATTTTGGCGTTGGCGGAAATCTCTGCCTGGAAGGTAGAAACTCCAACCTCTTTTTCATTTAATGCAAATGTAAATTTTCCAGATGCATCGGTAGTGAATGTCCCGAACGCTTTGCCATTTCGCAAGATTGTTACGGGGATTGAATTAGCAGCTGGATAGATTTGTCCGGTAATTTGGTAATTGCTGCCGACTTTTATCGAACTTGGAATCTGGATGGAGATAGATGGCGCAACTGCGATACTTTTTTCAGCACTCTTGCCTTCTAAGCGCTCCCAACTACCTTCACTAACTAACCTAATCTGACTTTTCTCGCCCACAATAGCTGGAACCTTAATCATGCCATTGGCATCGGTTATGCCGGCAGAGATAGTTCGCCAATTGGAATCGCTGGAGTTTTTTATCTCCAATCGAACCGGAATTCCTGCAATCGGTGTTTTATCCGGCAATTTAAAACTTCCAATTAAATTAAAGGTTGAGCCATATCCGATCTCTTCTAAATCAGTTGATAATGCAGAGACCACAACATCAGGTGCTATTGCTTGTGCCGCCGCTTTAATGGCCCGCGCTGCCTCCTCAGTCTCTTTTCCAAATGTCCAAATCGCAACACCACCTAATCGATACTTACCAACAAGTGCTGCCCGGACCGCAAATGATCTCTCATCTGGATACCAAGTAGTTCTAGTTGCAGTACATGAGATAGCGCTGTTAGTTGGGTCGGTATATGTTTTCTTATAAACATATGAGTTCTCGGCAATTACCTCGTTGTATTTTGGGGCACCGCCATAAATCTTTGATAACTCAACGCCATCTTTCATGGTGAATGCAGCACGACCGCCAACCACAATTGTTTTGGTAAATGCGGCAGGACAAACACCTTCAACCTTAGTAATCCAATCTCTGCCATAAGCTGGAATACCAACATAAACCTTTGAAGCAGGCATTTGCGAAACTGCATACTTAACTGCATCTTCTGTCCAAGCAAGTGGTCCGATTGGTCCAGGAGTTATAGTTGAAAAGTCATAAGCCATAATTCTTAATCGATCAATATGTGGACCCATCTCGCCCCAGGCATAAACCCAATTACCGGCACGTTTAGTTGCTGGATCAAAATCTGGCGGAGTTGTTACCGATAATAACTTTCCATTTGCTCGCAATACTGCTGATAACTCTTTAATAAATGTAACCCAAGTTGGTTTTAAACTCACCCAATTAGCGCGAGTCTCGCCTTTGGCATAAAACTTTTCAAAATCTAAATCAATTCCATCATAATTATACTTTGCAACTAAATCACTAATGCTTTTAACTAATACAGCTCTTCTTGAATCATTAGCTAAAATTCCGGCCAATCCCCTGACTGGCATATCATCTGTAATGGTTGGCAAAATAGTTAAGCCACGATTGCGCAAATCTTGAATGGCGCCGGTAATTGGCTTTGTATATAAACCTAAGGTGTATTTATCTCGTATTACCGATTCACTTGTTAAGCCATACCAAAAAGGTGATACATCCTTAATGACATCATAATTAAAAGCTGAATCAACTGAGCGCAAGTAAATTGTTGGTGAACCATCTAACCAGCCACTCAAAATTCTACGTGGTGGATTGTTGGCTTGAGCTGGTGAAGTTATAGTTCCAGAGATTGCCAATAAAAATGCAATTAAGGAGATACCTAACTTACTCATGTAAATTAGGTTATCGGTTCAACCTTAATTTTTCTTTAAAGTCGCGTGAATCTCTTTACATGTTGGACAGATTGGAAATTTTTCCGGATCTCTATTTGGAATCCATTTTTTCCCACACAAGGCACGTACCGGTTTACCGGTCACGGCTGATTCCATCACTTTGTTCTTGTCTACATAATGAGAAAAACGTTCATGGTCGCCTTCATCAATACTCAGTGGTACTGCAGCAGGTTTGGTCTTTTCCAATAAATCAGAGAGGAATCCCATGAATAAATATTATCCTCTAGGCTTAACTAATGAAGGATGGCATTAAGGACCTACTACGCACATCTGATCTTGCTAAATCAGATATTGAAATCTTGCTGGGTACTGCAGCCAAATTTGCTGAGAAGCCATTGGCCGCGAAAAAACATTTAGCAAAGAAAACTGTTGCTATTTATATGACTAAATCCTCCACCCGCACCCGATTAGCCTCTGAAACAGCGGTCGCACACCTTGGTGGCTCACCGATTTTCTTGCGCGGTGATGATCTGCAAATAGGACGTGGTGAAACCATTGCCGACACCGCCAAAATAGTTTCTGGCTTTTGTGATGCATTAATTGTTCGCACCTTTGCCCAATCAGATGTGGATGAACTTGGCAAGCATGCGACCATTCCGGTTATTAATGCATTGACTGATGATGATCATCCAACACAATTGTTAGCTGATTGGATTACGATCCGAGAAAACTTCGGTAAGGATATCTCTGGCAGAAAATTTGTTTATCTAGGTGATGGCAACAACATGGCAAACGCTTGGCTGATTATGGGCGCAACCATGGGAGCACATGTTGTAGTCGCAACACCTGCTGGTAAATGGGCACCTAAGGCTGAGGTTGTTAAAGAAGCAATTGCAATTGCAAATAAATCAGGTGGCAAGGTTGAAGTTCTTAATGATCCAGAGGTTGCTGCAAAAGATGCCAGTGTTTTATATACCGATGTTTGGATGTCAATGGGTGACTCAGAATCTGATCGCACTGAAAAGATCGCTGCGCTCTCGCCATTTGCGGTAACTGACAAATTAATGAATTTAACAAAAAAAGATTCAATCTTTATGCACTGTCTGCCTGCTCATCGCGGTGAAGAGGTTGCAGCTTCTGTAATTGATGGCGCTAAATCTGTTATTTGGCGACAGGCATTTCATCGTAGAACTACAATCCAAGCGCTGCTTTATCACCTAACACGTGGTGATTTAACGGGCAGTCGTGCTGGTAATTGAGGGTAGATTAAAGCCATGCGCATAGCGGTTCCAAAAGAGATTAAGAGCGGTGAAAAACGAGTCGCTCTAGTTCCAGACATTATCTCTAAGTTAACTAAAGCAGGGCTTGAGGTTGTAATTGAATCTGGCGCTGGCGTAACTGCGCAAGCATCTGATGAGGATTTTAAAAAAGCAGGAGCTGAGGTTAAATCAGGTGATGTTTTAACTGGTGCAGATGTTGTTTTATCTGTCCAACCATTAACACCTGCTCAGATGAAATCCTTGAAAAAGGGTGCAATAACTATCTCCTTTTTATCACCAACTGGCTCTGTAGATTCAATTGATGCAGCTGTAGCTGCAGGAGTTACCGCATTTTCACTTGAGATGGTGCCACGTATTTCACGTGCGCAATCAATGGATGCACTTACCTCACAAGCATTATGTGCTGGTTACCGTGCCTCATTAGTTGCAGCAGAGTTATCACCAAAGTTTTTTCCATTATTGATGACTGCAGCCGGAACAGTTACGCCAGCCAAGGTTGTAGTTCTTGGCGCCGGTGTTGCTGGACTACAAGCAATTGCAACTGCCAAGAGATTAGGTGCAGTAGTAAGTGCTTACGATGTTCGCCCAGCCTCTGCCGATGAGGTTAAATCAATGGGTGCAAAATTTATTACGCTCGAGCTTGAAGCATTAGAAGGTGCTGGCGGTTATGCACGTGAGATGACTGAAGAGCGCGCTGCTAAACAACGTGAATTGTTAACACCATATATTGCAGAAGCAGATGTTTTGATTACAACCGCAGCGGTTCCAGGACGTACCGCACCACGGTTAGTAACTGCGCAAATGGCTGCGCAAATGAAGCCAGGATCGGTAATTGTTGATCTTGCCGCAGAAAGTGGTGGAAATGTTGAGGGCAGTGTTGCAGGTGAAGTAATCACAACCGCTGCTGGTGTAACTATGTGGGGTGGCAAAGATGTGCCAAGCCAACTGCCTTATCACGCATCAATGTTGTTCTCTCGAAATGTAGTTAATTTACTTATGTTGATGAGCAAAAGTGTTGATGGCAAACCAACTGGTGAGTTAATCCCAGATTTCACCGATGAAATTATTGATTCTGCGGCGTTGACCCATGCAGGTTCAAAACGTGAGAAGGGTAAGTGAGGTTAAGTAATGAGTAGTGAATTAGCCCTTCTATCAATATTTTTACTGTCTATTTTTGTTGGCTTTGAGGTTGTTTCTAAGGTTTCAACTACTTTGCATACGCCATTAATGAGTGGTGCTAACGCAATTCACGGAGTTATCTTGGTTGGTGCAATTATTGTGGCCGATCACTCCAAAACAACTTTAGAACTTTCCCTAGCAACAGCGGCAATAATTTTGGCCACCATCAATATGGTGGGTGGCTTTGTAGTTACCGATCGCATGTTGCAGATGTTTAAAGGAAAACCAAAGTCAAAAAAGGATGCAACCGATAAAGATGCTGGTGGCAAATAATGAGCCAAAATCTCTATGACTTAATTGGTTTAGCTGCTGGTATCTGTTTTATTTTGGCGCTGAAAGGTTTATCTTCACCAAAATCTGCCCGCCGTGGAAATGCAATTGGCGCAGTTGGTGCAACTATTGCAACAGTAATTGTTTTCTTCCACGCAAATGAGGGACGCGCATTAAATCATCTGCCGGTAATTCTTGGTGCAATCGCATTTGGTGTTTTAGTTGGCGTGCCTGCTGCTCGCAGAGTTCAGATGACGCAAATGCCACAATTAGTTGCATTATTTAATGGTGTTGGTGGCGGTGCCGCAGCACTTGTGGCAATTGTTGAGTATTTAAAACTTGGTGAAACCGCTACAACTGCTGAGGTAATTGCAACTGTCTTTACTGTAATTATCGGTTGTGTTTCATTCTCTGGTTCGATTGTTACCTTCTTAAAGTTACAAGAGTTGATGACCACTCGCCCAGTTATCTTCCCATTTGGTCGCCAATTAATTGCACTAACCTTGATTTCAGTACTTGCAACTGGTGGTTGGGTAATCGCCTCAGGCGGTACATCACCATTGTTAATAAATGGTGCTCTCTCTTTATTGTTTGGTATTTTGTTTGTACTTCCAGTAGGAGGCGCAGATGTACCAATCGTTATCTCATTACTTAACGCATTTACTGGTTTAACGGTTGCTGCAAGTGGTTATGTACTTCAAACTACATTACTAATTATTGCTGGAACATTAGTTGGCGCATCTGGAACAATCTTGACCCGCTTAATGGCAGATGCCATGGGTCGATCATTATTTGGCACCTTGTTTGGTGCATTTACTGCAAAGGCGAGTGCAGAGTCAGGTGCGGTTGATAATCGACCAGTTAAATCAGGTTCAGCAGATGATGTTGCAATTTTGCTTA
>JACCDT010468020.1_pt1 | contig 12216 bp, 8 predicted proteins | sample 7446291 | NCBI WGS metagenome assembly JACCDT01 (sample SAMN15323446, study PRJNA562643) | freshwater metagenome | isolation source: river surface water | place: USA:Blue River Watershed | collected 2017-08-17
CCAGTCGAAATTTAGTCAACACGCTGTTCGCCGCCGCATTGCGCGACGGGTTGTCATCAACGTTTGGCAGGATTCCGTCCGCGGCAAAATTCGCTGATGCTTTCAATCTGCGGGCACATGGCACCAGCACGATCACGCGCGAGACTGCACGCAAGTGGCTGCGCGGTGACGCTATCCCTGAAATCGGGAAGATGCGTGTGCTGATTCACTGGTTGAACCTGGATCCGAAGGCCTTCCTGCAGCCTTTGACGTCCGACCGCGATCACGCCTCAGCCGTCAATGATGAACTCATCCAGTCCGATAGAGCGAGCGTCCGCGACAAGCTGATCACTATCCTCCAGCTCCTGGATGAGAATGCCATGGAGACGCTCTACCTCACCGCGATGGCGATCCAGGATCTCAAGAAGAAGCGAAACAAGGTGGAGCCAGCGACTCAACGGCCGTGAAGCTTGCATTGAGCTGATGGTTGGAATCAGGCTTGAAAGCCGGCATGCCTTCGGCGCCGAAAGCCAAAGGATGCAATGCCAGTGATGGTGGCAGCGCACGACAGCCAGAAGGTCCTCAGTCGCTTGAGGCGGAATCCAATCCCGGGAACAGGATCTCCGTATACCCAAACTGGCTGAAGTCACGTATCCGCATCGGATACAGCACGCCAATCAGATGGTCGCATTCATGCTGCACCACGCGTGCATGAAAACCATCGGCGTCTCGCTCTATCGCCTGGCCGAACTGGTCGACGCCGCTGTAATGCAGCCGGGTGTGGCGTGGCACGACACCACGCAGGCCGGGCACTGACAAGCAGCCTTCCCAGCCGTTTTCCATCTCATACGACAAGGGCTTGAGCACTGGGTTGATCAGTACGGTCTTGGGCACGGCTGGCGCATCGGGATAGCGCTCGTTGTGGTCGAAGCCGTAAATCACCAGCTGTAGGTTGACGCCGATCTGGGGTGCAGCGAGCCCGGCGCCATTGGCCACGTGCATGGTGTCGAACATGTCGGTAATCAGCGCATGCAGTTCCGGCGTATCGAAAGCCGTCACGGGTTCGGCCTGCCGCAACAGGCGTGGGTCGCCCATCTTCAGAATCTCACGTACGGCCATGTTGCCCACCCGATCTTGATATGGTTCGTCGATTCAATTTTTCAGCTCCGCCTGCCGATGTCCGATGCCGAAAGATGTTACCCGAATCGCTGCTTCGGAGGTGGTCTTGTACCGGAAAGCGATTAATGCTGAGAACGTCCGAATACCGCTTCTAATGTGCCTGCGGTCAGCAGTGTAACGATGATCGAACCCAGTTCTTCGTTGGTCAATTCAGCCAGCTTTGGGTGGACCCAATCCGGAAGTTCACCAAAACGCGCTACCAACAACTGAGTGAGAAGCTGCATTTTTCCAGCATGCTGCCCGCGGTCTTCTCCCAAGGCCATGCCCCTGTCATAAGCCTGCCGTTCGAACGACGTCATGTATTGCATTTTTGTTTCCTCCTCAAGCTCAAGCACTCCGCTCCAGAATTGCTGCTCACCGCAAGCCGGCAGTCGCATCATCCAGTCGATCATATGAAAAAGCGCGGCGACATGTTGTCGCTCAAGGCCCAACCGGTACAGTCGCCTGATCAACGCCAGTTTGGCCACCGTTCGCGCCTCTGGGTTTCCGCGCGTCGCCCGCGTCGCCAGATGGGCGTGCGTGAGCAAGGCAAACGGATTCTTGCTGTCCTCCAGCCGCGCTTCGCTGCCGGCCCAATCCAGCAGCTTGGCCACCGGGAAATGCATCCCCACCCTGCATCCCAAGACTTCATGCTGATACGTCGTTGGCCGCCAGTTATCGCAATTATCGGCTAACAGAGCGAGACTGGCGACCGGCTTACGGTAACGATCGAACAACCGATTGTGATAGACGAACATTCGCTCAGGGAAGTCGATCTGTTCATCGCCTTGAATCTCGAGATGGATGTAGATCCACTCTTCACTGCCGCCGCGTTGCGTCACGCGCGCCAGCTTGTCGACAACACGCTTGCCGATTTCGGCGTCGCGTATCACGGCACGCAATTCTTGCTCAAGGAAGATGAGCGGCTGGCCCCAGTCGATCTGGGCGTGCGCTTCAGGAAAATAAAAGGCGAGGAAATCGACGAAGAATCGTTCGATCGCCTCTTTCCATGGACTGTCGTAGTCGTCTGCCAATCCAGACCCTCGCACCGCCGGCGGCGCATATGCAAATCGCTGCGGGAGTCTGAAACAAATCGTCAGCGTCGCGGACGATTCGGCAATGCTGGCCGACGCAGCATGTCAATTTATGGGGTCGGTGGCGTAGCTTGTTGTTTGCCAGCCATGGCGGATCCGTCAAGAGAATCCGCAAACAGGAAAAGAATCAGCCGCGCTTGGCCAGCCAGTCGGCAAACGCAGCGCCGGTCTCTGCGTGCTGCAAGCCGATCTCGACCGATGCTTGCAGGTAGCCGAGCTTGGAGCCGCAGTCGAAGCGGCGGCCATGGTAGCGGTACGCGAGCACGGTCTCGTACTGCATCAGCGCTTCGATGCCATCGGTCAACTGAATCTCGCCGCCGGCGCCCTTGCCGATCTTCTCCAGACAGGAAAAGATGCGGTTGGTCAGTACATAGCGCCCCACCACGGCCAGCGTTGAGGGTGCGACTTCTGGCGCGGGCTTCTCGACGATGCCCTTGACCTTCTCCAGTCGCTCGCCAAACGCATCGGTGCTGACGATGCCGTACTGCTTCGTATGCTCGCGCGGCACGTCCTGCACGCCGAGGATGCTGCACTGCTCATTCAAGAATTGCTCGGTCATCTGCTTCATCACGCCCGGGCCGCCCTGCTCGCCCTGCATGAAGTCATCGGCCAGCAACACCGCGAACGGATCGGTGCCGACGATGGGTCGCGCGCACAGCACGGCGTGACCGAGGCCCAGCGCCTGCGGCTGGCGGATGTACATGCAGTTCACGTGTTTCGGGATCACCTCGCGCACCATGTCCAGCAGCTTTTGCTTGTTGGCCGCTTCGAGTTCCGCCTCAAGCTCGTAAGCTTTGTCGAAATGGTCTTCGATGGCGCGCTTGTTGCGGCCGGTGATGAAGATCATTTCGGTGATGCCCGCCTCGACGGCTTCCTCGACTGCATACTGGATCAGCGGCTTGTCGACGATGGGCAGCATTTCTTTCGGCTGCGCCTTGGTCGCCGGCAGGAAGCGGCTGCCCAGTCCCGCAACGGGGAACACGGCCTTGGTGATCACGGATTTGCTCATTCGGCAGACTCCAACAGTTTTTTCAATCCTTCTTCATCGAGGATGGGTACGCCCAGTTCCTCGGCCTTGGCCAGCTTGCTGCCAGCTTCTTCGCCGGCGACCACATAGCTGGTCTTCTTCGACACCGAACCCGATACCTTGCCGCCGGCGGCCTCGATCATTGCCTGCGCCTCGTCACGCTTGAGCGTGGGCAGCGTACCTGTTAGCACAAATGTCTTGCCGGCCAGGTGCTGCGGGCCGCGTTCAGGCTCCTGCTCGTCCCAGTGCACGCCGGCTGCGCGCAATTGCTCGATCAGCTCGCGGTTCAACGGGTCGGACAAGAAGGTGAGTATCGAGTGCGCAACCACCGGGCCGATGTCGTCGACCAACAGTATCTGTTCTTCGCTTGCTTCCAGCAGGGCATCGAGTTTGCCGAAATGCTTCGCCAGTGCCTTGGCGGTGGATTCACCGACATGGCGAATCCCGAGCGCGTAGATGAAGCGCGCCAGCGTGGTCGACTTCGATTTTTCCAGCGCATCGAGTACGTTCTGCGCGGACTTGGTCGCCATCCGGTCCAGCTCGGCCAGCATCACCAGCCCCAGCTTGTAGAAGTCCGCGGCCGTGGTCACCAGACCCTTGTCGACCAGTTGCTCGACCAGCTGCTCGCCCAGGCCTTCGATGTCCATCGCCCGGCGCGACACGAAGTGCAACAGGCCGCCTTTGCGCTGTGCGGCGCACTTGATGTAGCCGCCGGAGCAGCGCGCGACAGCCTCTTCCTCGGCACGCTCGACGGCCGAGCCGCATACCGGGCACGCAGCCGGCATCACGAATTCGATCGCATCAGCAGGTCGGCGCTCGGGCACGTTGGCCACGACTTCGGGAATCACGTCGCCGGCGCGGCGCACGATCACGCTGTCGCCGATCCGTATGTCCTTGCGGCGCACTTCGTCTTCGTTGTGTAGCGTCGCATTAGTGACGGTGACGCCGCCGACCGACACCGGGGCCAGCCGTGCGACAGGGGTCAGCGCACCGGTGCGGCCGACCTGGATATCAATGCCGAGCACGGTGGTGGTCGCTTCTTCGGCCGGGAACTTGTGCGCCAGCGCGAAGCGCGGCGCGCGCGACACGAACCCCAGCCTCTGTTGCTGGTCAACGCGATTGATTTTGTAAACGACGCCGTCGATGTCATACGGCAGCTGCGCGCGCTTGGCACCGGTAGCGGCGAAGAAAGCCAGCAAGCCGTCGGCCCCCTGCACCACCGAGCGTTCCTGGCAGACCGGAATGCCGAGGGTCTGGTACCAGTCAAGCAGGTCGGAATGCGATGCGGGGAAAGGCACGCCGTCGAGGCGGCCGATGCCATAAGCGAAGAAGCGCAGGTTGCGCTGCGCAGTGATTTTCGAATCCAGCTGGCGCAGGCTGCCGGCAGCGGCGTTGCGCGGGTTCGCGAACTCCTTCTGGCCCGCATCGCGCTGGCGCTGGTTCAGCCGCGCAAAGTCGGCCTTGAACATCAGCACCTCGCCGCGCACATCAATCAGCGCTGGTATCTGGTCGCCGTGCAGCTTCAGCGGTATCGAGCGCACGGTACGGATGTTGGCGGTGACGTCTTCTCCGGTGGTGCCATCGCCGCGGGTCGCGGCCTGCAGCAGGATGCCGTGCTCATACCGCAGGTTGATCGCGAGGCCATCGAACTTCAGCTCGCACGCATACTCGAGGGGCGGCGCTTGCTCGTCACGCTCCAGCCCTTCGCGCGCGCGGCGATCGAAATTGGCGATGTCGTCGTCGGCGAAACCATTGTTGATCGACAGCATGGGGACGTCATGCTGCACCTGGCTGAATTCGGGCAAGGGCGCGCCGCCGACGCGCCGGGTCGGCGAATCCGGCGACTGCAGTTCGGGATGCGCTTCTTCGAGCGCCTGCAGCTCGCGGAACAGCTGGTCATATTCGGCGTCGGGGATGCTCGGGTTGTCGAGCACGTAGTATGCGTGCCCGTGCCGGTTCAGCTCGGCACGCAGCCAGAGGGCGCGCGCCGGCCAGTCTTTCGGGTCCGGCTCAGCGGAATTGGCGGGAGTGGCCGACTCAGGGCCGGCATCGCCGCCGAACAGCGGTTGCTGCGCCATCAGGCAAACAGGCGCTGCGCCCGCACGGAGCCGGCAGGAATGCCGGCCTGTGCCATCTGTTCATAGAACTCGTCGACCTGCGCGGCGATCGCGGCCAGTGCCGCATCGGACAAGTTCTGGCCTTCGTCGTCGACGACCACGCCCGACAGGCGCGTCGCCAGCGACTTCGCAAAGGCCGACATCGCCTTGAATGCGCCGAAGGATGGCGACACACGCGCCACCGGCAGCAGCAAGGTGATCAGGCGGCTGGTCTCGTCGGGTTCGGCATTGGTCAGCACCGAGAACATGATGCCGCCCTCGCCGTCCGGCATCACGAGGCGTCCGTCCGGACGCAGCTCCATGCCCTGGCGCTGCAGCGCCGGCTTCATGGTCGCGAGCGACCACGGCGCGCCACTGGCGCGCACGTTGATCGACAGCTGCGCATCAAATTCATGCACCTGCTGGTGCAAGGCGCGCGCGGTGGCGATCGTGCCCGCCATCTCGGGCAGGTCGGGGGTCGCGCCGAGTTCGTCGGACAGCTGGTTCAGGCGGCTCGCCAGCTCGGAAAATTCCAGCTCGGTCAGCGCATTGGTCCGGGTCGCCAGCTGCACGCCGACCTTCAGCGCGCTGTAGATGCCGCCGACGGCGACGAGCTCCCAGCTGCCGCCCTCGTTCACGCCGATCACGCGCACCGGCTTGTTGCCGACGATGTGCAGCTGCTGGAATGCGACAGCGACTTTTTCGCCGCGCAGCGGGGCCTCCAGGGTCAGCGGGATGATGCAGTCGATCGCTTCGTCGAGCGGTGACGGCTTGGCATGCGACTCGATGAAGGCGGGACGCGCGGCCGTCGCCTCGGGGACGTGGCCGTGGTCTGCGGCGGCGTCAGCGTAATCATCGGCATCGCGCTCGTCCTCGCCGTGGGCCAGCGCATCATGCCCGTGAGCGACGACGACCTCGGGGACCTCGAACGGCGACAGCACCGGCTCCTGCCGCTCGACCTTGCCGCCGCCCATCAGGACATCGCTTTCCAGCGGCGAGAACGCCTGCTCGACCGACTTCTTCGCCCGCCACTCCTGCCACTTGTTGTAGGAGATGACGCCTACGACGATCACGCCGCCTATGGCCATCAGGCTTGCCTGCAGCTCAGTCATTCCGCGCTCTTTCGCTTAAAGATATTCAATAAAGAAACATTTTACGGGAAGTTGGCGATCTGGCCACCCTTGTTCTTCCACACTTTGCCCGTCAGTAGCCACTTCGGGCCTTAAATTCATTCCGTACAGCAAGTTCCCGGCATCCGATCAGCGAAGTTGACACGAATCAAGAACCCGAAAAGTTTTGTCATTACGATAACAAACACACACAGACCAGTTCAGGGAGGACCTCCGAAAATGGCTAATACCTCGGAAATCAAATACAACGCGATCGACGTCCTGTCCGGCCGGCCCATCAGTCGCTGGCTGCGCCAGTGGTGGTACCGACGCGCCGAAGAGCATTACATGATCTGCGCCGCGGTCGAACATTCGCGCGCTCGCGAGGCCGAAGAGAACGAGGCCTACTACCAGAAGCGCGCGGCCATGGCCCGATCCGCTGCCCTGTGGGATTGAAGGGCAGCCTTCGCCACCCTTCGTCCCTTCACGTCGGTCAGGCCGCCTGCTGCTCGGTAGCCAGATTGGCCGCCGACTCCATGTCCACGGCCACGATGCGGGACACGCCCTGTTCCTGCATCGTCACGCCGATCAGCTGCTGCGCCATTTCCATCGCGATCTTGTTGTGCGAGATGAATAGGAATTGCGTGTAGGCCGACATCTTCTTGACCATATTGCAGAAGCGCTCGGTGTTGGCATCGTCCAGCGGCGCGTCCACCTCGTCCAGCAGGCAGAACGGTGCCGGGTTCAGCTGGAAGATAGCGAACACCAGCGCCGTTGCGGTCAGCGCCTTTTCGCCGCCTGACAGCAGGTGGATGGTCGCGTTCTTCTTGCCCGGCGGCTGGGCCATCACCTGAACGCCCGAATCCAGGATCTCTTCGCCGGTCATCACCAGCTTCGCATTGCCGCCGCCGAACAGGATCGGGAACAGCTCGCCGAAGTGATGGTTGACCTTGTCGAAGGTCCCCTGCAGCAGCTCGCGGGTTTCCATGTCGATCTTCGAGATCGCGTCTTCCAGCGTGGTGATGGCTTCCATCAGGTCGGCATTCTGCGCGTCGAGGAAGTTCTTGCGCTCCGAGGCCTGCGCCAGTTCGTCCAGCGCCGCCAGGTTGACCGGGCCCAGCGCATTGATCTGGTTGGACAGGCGGGTCACTTCGCCCTGCAGGTAGGACGGGCGCATGTCGTCGGTGAGCTTGGCTGCCAGTGCAGCCTCATCAGCCTGCGTGTTGGCCAGCGCCTCGGCATACTGCTCCTGGTTCAGGCGCGCGGCCTGTTCCTTCAGCTGCAATTCGACGATGCGGTCGCGCAAAGGCTGTTGCGCGCGGTCGGCCGCCAGCTTGCCTTCGTCCATGCTGCGCATGCGCTGCGTCAGTTGGTCCAGCTCGTGGCGGGCATTGGCGAGCGCCATTTCCTGTTCGCTGCGGCGCTCGAGCAGTGACTGCAGGCCGGCCTGCGCCGTCTGGTCGTCCAGCGACTCCAGCTCCAGCTGGCCCTGCTCCATGCTGGCGAACAGCTGCGCCGATTGCTCCAGCGCGGTGTTGATGCTCCGCTTGAGTTCTTCGATGCGGTTCTGGTGCGACTTTTCGGCAAACTCGGCCTGCTGCGCGGCCAGTTCCAGCTCGCGCAGCTGCTCGCGCGCCTGATTGAGCTTTTGCTCGCGCTCGAGGTAGACGGTCTGGCCGTCTTCATGGCTTTGCTGGACGTCGCCCAGCTCGACGTCGAGCTGCTCCAGTGCCTGCTCGGCCTCGACCATGATGGTCTGCTGCTCGGCTTCCTGTGCCGAGATCTCGGCCAGGTCGTTGTGGATTTGCGTGCTGCGCTGGCTGAAGCGCTCGACGGCTTCGGTCAGCTTCAGCAGCTCGATCTGCAGGCCGTGCATGCCTTGCGTCAGTTGCGCGACTTGCTGCGTCAGCAGTTCGAGGCGCGCCGTACCCAGGGTCAGTGCGGCATCGGCGCGCACCGAGCGCTGGCGCGCTTCGTCGGCCAGCATGGATTGCGCGCGCACCTGGCGCTCGAGGTTGTCGATCTCCTGCTGGCGCGCCAGCATGCCGTCCTGCTCGGAATCGGACGCGTAGAAGCGCACCGACAGCTTGCTGACGAGGTGGCCCTCGCGCGTCACCAGCGTGGCGCCGCCCGGCAGCGACGAACGCTGTGCCAGCGCGGCGGCCGCATCGTCGGCGACATACACGCCGTGCAGCCAGTCCTGCATCAGCGCGCGCAGACCCGGATCGTTCAGCTGCATCAGCGACAGCAGCGGCTTGAAGCCGGCCGGCGCCGCATCGGGGCTGCCCGGGGTGCCGGTGGTCGAGTACAACGACAGCTTGGCCGGCGGCGCATCGCTGAAGAAGGCCCTGGCCCAGTCGAGGTTGGAGACTTCCAGCGCGCCGGTGCGCTCGCGCAGCACCGCTTCGAGCGCGGTTTCCCAACCGGATTCGATGGACAGCTTCTGCCACAGGCGCGGCAGCTTGCCCAGCTCGTGCTTGTCCAGCCAGGGGGCGACCTTGCCTTCGGTCTGCACGTTTTCCTGCAGCTGCTTCAAGGCGGCCAGGCGGGCTTCGAACTGTGCGTGCGCAGCGGTCTCGCGGTTGACGGCTTCCTGTGCGTCGCGGCGTTCCTGCTCCAGCTTCGGCTGGTTTTCGCGGGCCGCATCGAGCTCACCCTGCGCCTGCTCGAGCTGCATCTGCTTTTCTTCGGCCTGCACCTTCAGCTCGTCGAGCTGCGAGGTGTCGGGCGAGGCCAGCAGGTTTTTTTCCTGCGCCAGGCGCTCGCGGCGCTGCGACAGGTTGTTCAGGATGTTCGAGGCATTGCGCTGGTGCGCGGACTCGAGCTCGATGCGCTGCTGCACCTGCATGATCTTCGAGCGCGACTCGGTGCTGGCCAGCTGCGCGGCACGCCAGGCTTCTTCCAGCGCCGGCATTTCGTCCTGCTTGTTCTGCACCATCTGCTGCGCTTCAGCCACGCGCATCGCGTGCTCTTCGAGGCCGACTTCGGCGTTGGCAAGTTCGTCCTGGAATTCCGTGCTCTGGCGCTGCCACTGCTCGCGCTGGGTCGTCAGCGAATTCAGCTGGGTCTGCAGGCGAGCCCGCGACTCGATCACGAACTTGATCTGCGCCTCGAGGCTGCCGATCTCGGAGTTGGTCTGGTACAGCGCGCCCTGCGCCTGGTGCATGCGGTCGCCGGCGGCATAGTGCGCCTGCCGAATGTGCTCGAGCTCGGTCTCGATGTGGCGCAGCTTGGCGGTCTGCTCTTCGAGGTCGGTCTGCGCCTTGTCGATGTCGCGCATGAACTTTTCCTGCTCGGCCTTGGCCTCGTTCTTGCGCAGCAGCCACAGCAGCTTCTGCTTCTCTTCCTGGTCGGACTGCAGCTCGTGGTAGCGGGTCGCGACCTCGGCCTGCTTCTCGAGTTTTTCGAGGTTGGCATTCAGTTCGCGCAGGATGTCTTCGACGCGCTGCAGGTTCTCGCGGGTGTCTTGCAGGCGGTTCTCGGTCTCGCGGCGGCGTTCCTTGTACTTGGAAACACCGGCGGCTTCTTCGAGGAAGATGCGCAGCTCTTCGGGGCGCGCCTCGATGATGCGCGAGATCATGCCCTGGCCAATGATCGCGTAAGCGCGCGGGCCGAGGCCGGTGCCGAGGAAGATGTCCTGCACGTCGCGGCGGCGCACCGACTGGTTGTTGATGTAGTAGGTCGAGGTGCCGTCACGGGTCAGCGTGCGCTTGACCGAGATCTCGGCAAAGGTGCTCCACTGCCCGGCGGCCTTGCCGGCCGAGTTATCGAACAGCAGCTCGACTGATGCGCGGCCGGCCGGCTTGCGGTTGGACGAGCCGTTGAAGATCACGTCCTGCATGGATTCGCCACGCAGTTCGGAAGCCTTGGATTCACCGAGCACCCAGCGCACCGCATCGATGATGTTGGACTTGCCGCAACCGTTGGGACCGACCACGCCAACCAGCTGGCCGGGGACCTGGAAGTTGGTGGGATCGACGAAGGACTTGAAGCCCGAGAGTTTGATGGAGGTTAACCGCACGTCTTTTCCAGCATGAAAAAAGAGAAACCGGGAAGCCTGGCGCGCAGCGACCGCAAGGTGCAGCGTGGATTTCCCGGTGGGTCAGAAGAATCGCGCAATCATATCATCCGGCCGCACCCCAACCCTACTCTCCGGGGCCGGGACAAGGCCCGAGCCCGTACGGCGACACGCCGATGCACGCGCCTGGCGCGGGCTTTCGCGTCCGAATCGCGTCCTAAGCCCGGGCCGGGGCTTAACCAGGCCGAGGACGCCGCGCCTGCGCCGCGCCCCGCAGGTATAATCGCGCCCGCTGCAATCGCTTGAATTTCCAGAATAAATCCGACTCTTTGCCGAATCTTTTTCGAAGCGCCCCGCCCCGTGAATCCGCTGCTCGCCCGACTCCAGCCTTATCCTTTTGAAAAACTCCGGCAGCTATTTGCCGATGTGAAACCCAATCCCGCCTACCCGGCCATCAGCCTCGGCATCGGCGAACCCAAGCACCCGACCCCGGCATTCATACAGCAGGCGCTGGCCGACAACCTGGCCGGCCTCGCGAATTACCCGACCACCGCCGGCAGCGACGCGCTGCGCGCCGCGATCTGCCACTGGCTGGAACGGCGCTATGGCTTGCCGACGCTGGATCCGGCGACCGAGGTGCTACCGGTCAATGGCTCGCGCGAAGCCCTGTTCGCGCTGGCGCAGGCCGTGATCGACCCGGCCGCCAAGGCGGTCGTGGTCTGCCCGAACCCGTTCTATCAAATTTATGAAGGCGCGGCCTTCCTTGCCGGCGCCGAGCCTTTCTTCGTGAACTCGGACCCGGCGCGCAATTTCGCGCCAGACTTCTCGACTGTGCCGGCCGATGTGTGGCCACGCGTGCAACTGCTCTACATCTGCACCCCGGGCAACCCGACCGGCGCGGTGCTGACGCTGGAAGACTGGAAGCACCTGTTCGAACTGTCGGACCAGCACGGCTTCGTGATCGCCGCCGACGAGTGCTATTCCGAGATCTGGTTCGGAGACCAGAAGCCGCTGGGCGGATTGGAAGCCGCGCACAAGCTGGGGCGGGGCTATGAGCGTTTGATCGCGTTCTCCAGCCTGTCGAAGCGCTCCAATGTGCCGGGCATGCGCTCGGGTTTCGTGGCCGGCGACAAGGCGATCCTGAAGCAGTTCCTGCTGTACCGCACCTACCATGGCAGCGCGATGTGCCCGTCGGTGCAGTCGGCCTCGATCGTCGCGTGGAACGACGAGACCCACGTCGACGAGAACCGCGACAAGTACATCCGCAAGTTCAACCAGGTGACGCCGATGCTGGCCGAGGTGCTGGACGTGGCGCTGCCCGACGCCGGCTTCTACCTGTGGGCGAAGGTCGACAAGCTTGCGCAGATCAGCGACACCGAATTCGCGAAGCGCCTGTACGCCGAATATAATGTGACGGTGCTGCCGGGCAGCTACGTCGCGCGCGATGCACATGGCATCAACCCGGGCGCGAACCGCATCCGCATGGCGCTGGTCGCCGAAGTGGATGAATGTCTGGAAGCGGCCAAACGCATCGTCGAATTCACGCGCAAGCTGGCTGCCTGAGCGCGAACCCATACCCTATCCCCTTACTGACTCTTACTGAACTCCGAGACACCATGAGCCAACAACTGCAATCCTTCATCGACAGCGCCTGGGAAGAGCGCGCCAATTTCTCGCCGAAGTCGGCGCCGGCCGACGTCCGCAATGCGGTCGCCGACGTGCTCGAGCAACTCAA
>JACCDT011897253.1_pt1 | contig 12213 bp, 9 predicted proteins | sample 7446291 | NCBI WGS metagenome assembly JACCDT01 (sample SAMN15323446, study PRJNA562643) | freshwater metagenome | isolation source: river surface water | place: USA:Blue River Watershed | collected 2017-08-17
GGAACTCGAAGGCGTGAAAGCCACTTTGTCGGTGCAGAAGTGGAACGCGATGTATCAGCAGCAGCCCACGAACGACGAGGGCGCGATTCTGAAACGGGAGTGGTGGAAAGTCTGGCCGCATGACGAGCCGCCGGTGGTGAACTACATCATCCAGTCCATGGACACGGCGTACTCCAAGAAGGAGACGGCTGACTACTCTGTCATCACGACCTGGGGCGTGTTCTACCTGAACGAGGACTCGGGCGCATCAATCATCTTGCTCGATGTCAAACGTGGCCGTTGGGACTTTCCCGAACTCAAGCGGATCGCGAAAGAGCAGTACGACCAGTGGCAGCCGGACAACGTGCTGATTGAGGCGAAGGCCACGGGTACGCCTTTGCAGCAGGAACTCAGAAGGATGAGTATTCCTGTGACCATGTACTCGCCAGGCGGCCGTCGCACGGGCACGGACAAGATTGCCCGGGCCAATGCCATCGCCCCGATCTTCGAGGCCGGCATGGTCTGGGCCCCGGATACAGAATGGGCCGAGCAGCTTGTTGAGGAATGCGCGTCTTTTCCAAACGGCGACAACGACGACATGGTCGACAGCACCACCATGGCCATGGACAGATTCAGGCGCGGCAACTTCATCAGTTTGCACACCGACGACAACGACGAAGGAGAAAGCAGGGAGCTTGTGCCCGAGTACTATTGACGCTTAAAATGTCTTAACTAATTCCTTGGCCGGGGTTCTATGACAAAGAAATCAAAATATGACATGCCTGCTGTCCAGAGCTTTGCATTTGGCGGCATCGCAAACCCTGTGCAGCGGGCCATGCTCCGTGGCTCAGACAAACAGTATCTCACTGAGAGACAAAAGGAACTGGACGCATTTGAGCAGCAGCGCGTGGCATACAACGACGCTCTGACCAAATGGCAGACCGAGGTCTACAACCCGTACAAGGCACAGGCTGAGTCGTACAACACGGCTGCACAGCGCTACAACGAAGAAGTCTACAACCCCTACAAGACGCAGTACGACGCTTATGTCAAGGCGATTGAAACGTACAACGCAGGACCACGGACCGAGGATTATTCAGGACCTGCTGCGCCTACCCTGACACGAGAGTTTGGTCTGACCGCACCGAAGGACCCGGTGGCGTTTGACATGACAGCGCCTGTCCTGCCGTTCAAGGAAGAGGAAGTCCAGGCCCGTCAGCAACAAGCTGCTGAACGTGCACGCAGTGACGCCGGCCAGCGCGCTGTGGCCATTGATGTTGTAAGCGATCCTGAGAGGTTCAACTTCGGCTCGATGTCCGTGAGCAACCGTTTCATGGCAGACGGCGGCGAAGTCACTGAAGACCCGCACGACCGCACCGCCAGCGCAATCATCAAGGACTTTGAAGGCTACGGCTACACGCGTGAAGAGATCATGGAGTTGGCCGACAAGGTTGCAGCTGCAGGCCGTGGCGGGGACGAACTCCTTGCCTATCTGTCACCTGAGTCGGTGGAGTTCTTGAAGTCGCACGGCGGCTCTGGAACCATCAACCCGATCACTGGCTTGCCTGAGTTCAAAGGCGGCGTCATCGGAAGGATCGTCGGCGCGATCAAGCGCGTGTTCAATCCGCGAAGCGCGGCCCCCGCAGCAACAAGAGCGGTAGCGGAGCCGGTGGAGGCCGTAAAGCCTGCCGGCCCAACAGCAGCCGAATTGGCAGCGCAGCTGGACGAAGCAAACAAGGCACGCGAAGCACTGCAGACCAAGTCGGCATTGGAGCTGTCTACCCTCAAGGAGCAGCAAGCAGCCGCGCTGAAGAAGCAGCAGGAAGAGTCCACAGCCGCGCAGCAGCTGGCCATCCAAAACGCATTGAAGGCGGACGCCGAAGCGCGGGCCAAGGCAGCACTGCCGATGTCCAATGCAGCCACGGCAATGACAAGCGCGGCCCCTGGCGGCTTGACTCCTGCTATGGCGCTGAGTTTGATGTATCGCAGCTCCGCAGGTGGCGGCGCGCCCACGGCTGAGTTTGACAAGTACGGCGGCTATGACGCGGTGGCCAAGGCCGCTGCCGCTGCAGGCTTTAACGCGACGCCCAAGTGGATTGACTCGTATGAGAAGTCCATGAAGATGCCTGAGAGTGAGTACACCAAGCGCAACAAAGCCTTCTTCAGCCCAGGCGGCTTGGGCTACAACAACCCTGAAGCAGGCAGCTGGGACGGCATCACGCCAGGCGGCGGCTATGTGCCCCTGCCCAAGTCGACTTTGACGGCCACACCGTTTACTGCTACCACGCAAAAACCCACCAGCGTCTCGTCCCTGCCTTCCAACTTTGCCACCATCGGCGCGTCCTCTGGCATCGGCAAGATTGACCTGGGCGGACCTTTGGACGTGGGTTGGGCCCGGTACTTGGACAAGACGCGTGACGAGGAGCGCCAGAGCAAGACTGCGTCGCCCTACGGCTCGATGTTCAGCCAGACCGGGCAGCGTAGTGACATTGACGCGAGCAGCATCCCTGTCACGCAGCCCCTGGTGTATCAAAGCAAGGGCGTGGGCCAAGTCGGACAAGTGGGCCAGGTCGGTGACATTGGCGGCATCAACATCACAGGCCCGGCGTCTCCCATCTTTGGCAGCTCACCCATCAGCCGTGGCGGTGCAGCGACCAATCCGAACAGCTACTTTGGCTTGAGCCAGCCGAGCAATCCTGGCATCAGCGCGGGGACCACGGCCCTCGGGCCAGCGGACTTGCCCATGGCAGGCGCGATGAACACCATGAATGCCATTGGCCAGAGCAAGAACCTCTCGCCTACGATGCTGGGCGGCGCGCAAAACGCAGGCTTCTTCACCGATCGCCTGGGCAACCGGATCGTTGCCCCTGGCATGGTGCCGACATACGGCATCAACCCGCCCCCGGGCTTTGCCAAGGGCGGCGACGTGAGCATGGCAGACATCCTGGCCATGAACACCGAGACCTTGTCAGACGAGAAACCTGAAGAGGTCATCAACACCAACCCAGTGGGCACAGCGCAGCAGATGCTGGCTGACCTGCAAGGCGCGGGCAAGGCATCGCCCACCCGCCAGGCCATCAAGCGTGTGAAGACGTCTGGTGGTGGTGGGGCAAGCGCCGACAAGGGCATGCAGATGTCCTACGAGGATTTGGCCAAGGGTGACCTGGGCGCGATGAAGGACTACACGCCCAAGGCCCGTGACACAGAGTCTGCCAGATCGCAAATGGAAGAGCTGGCACGCGTCTACCAGATGAAGATACGAGCGGCGCAGAACAAGGCCCGAGGCTTGATGGCCGACACCATGGGCGCGCCAACATTGGAGCAGCCCACGCTCACCAAAGGCACCTTGACCAAGAAGCGCTTCCAGAAGGGCGGTGAAGCAAAAAAAGCACGGGGCGGTGAGACTGAGCGGTTTGCATCCGAAGGTCTCCCCGCCCCTGGTTTGATGAACGCCACCATCTGGGCTGACACTGTCTCTCGGGAGATGTACCCGTCGGACAAGGAAAGTGCCAAGCGCGATGCAGCTCGTCACATGATGGCAGCTGCAATCCTGGCCAACAAGACCGGTCCTGGCATTGCCGAGACCATAGGCAAGTTGTACGAGTTCAAGGAAGCGCCGTTCAGGACTGGCGGCCACTGGCTGGGCCTGACTGATCCGCGCCCTGACTACCCCACTGATGTGCACAACAACGCTGTAGGCGCGGCCATGTCCGGCTCTGCTGCGGACGCGCGGTCCTTGGAGCGTGCAGTGCGCGAAGCGGTCAACCGTGGAAGCACCACGGCCCGCGAACCAGGGCGCGCGGCTCTGATCCCTGATGACGCCAAGAGCATGGCCTACCGCGCTGAAGGCTCGCCCAGGGAAGGCGAAGTGTCGCAAGAGGAGCTTGACGCAGCAAGCCGCCCAGCCTTTGTCACGCCGAAGTCCGGCAAGGGCCGCAAGCAAGGTGAGATCAGCCGCCAGTTGAACTCTGGCGAGGCGTATGTGAACATGGCCAAGGGCGTGACAGAGCTGCCCTATGACATCGCAGGCGCGCCTGTTGACTTGGCCACGATGCTGCTGCGACCCTTTGGCTACAGCACCGAGAAGCCTGTGATGGGCAGCGACTTCATCAAGGAGAAGATGACCAAGCTCGGCGTGCGCCCTGAGCCTCCTGCTGATCCGACGGCCAAGGGCTTCTACACCGCAGGTGAGCTGTTGTCCAACCTGACCAATCCTGCTGGCGTTGCACGCAAGGCGGGCCCGGTGGTCGAGAAGGGCGTCAAGGCCGGTGCAAGGGAAGTGGGCCGACAGCTTGACCGCGCCATCATGGACAACGCAGGCCCATTGGCCGGCATGGTCCCCCAGGCAGCCAAGCCTTTGTACGCCGTGCGCCCCACTGGCAGCACAATGCTCAGTGGCCCCGTTGGGCTGAACAAGAACGTGAGTGAAGTTGACCAGCTCTTGAACAACGGCATGAGCAATGCACGCACTGTCGCCGGCCAGAACGCTGGCCAGGAAGAGCTGATCAAAGAGTTTTGGGACAAGAAGGCGCGCAATTACTTCATGCGGCAGTTCGGCACGCCTGACGATCCGATCGCAGCGGCCATTTCCAAGAAGCAGATCAAAGGCACGGCACTGGACGAGATGTTCCCTGAGTACATGTTGGACCAGATTGCAGCAGGCAAGACGCGGGTGAACGAGCAAGGCCAAGAGCGCTTCTTCCCCAAGTACCCACGGGCCATGGAGGACTTCACCAGGCGCTATGACCAAGCCACGGGGCTCAAGGGCAACCTGATCACCACGAACCCTGCAGCAGCGGACCCCGAGTACAACCTGCTCAGTTCAAAGGGACGTGAGATAGGTCGTCTTGCCGGAGACACTGAGGCCGATCGGATGATCAGCCAGGGCGTTCGGCCAGAGCTGATCAACACGGAAGTTGGAGTCGTGACTCGCTCTGTCAAAGACCCAAGTCGCATCTTGAGCGACGGGACCAACTCGTCAAAAGATTTGCTCGCAGCGTTTGAAGAGTCGACGGCGTACAACAAGATGACGCCAGAGCAGAAGACTGCGTGGGCCAACGAACAGTTTGGCAATGGTCGTCCGTTGGGCGGCATGGATGAAGCCGACGTTGGCAGAAACCTGCTGGCAGAGAATGTGCGCACCGCCATTGAAAAAGGCCAGCCGGTCTATGACATTGGCTATTTGGGCAAGCCCCTGAGAACGCTGTTCAAGCCTGACAACATCAACACCTACCTGGCCAGCCTGCCGCCTCGCGAGCTGGCCAACATTCGCTTTGAAGATGCAGTCCGTGGCGGCCTGAAGATGAATGAGCGGGCCCTGCAGCTTGAGAACATTGCTGACCGCATCAAGTCCGGTAAGCCAGTGGCCGACGCAGTGTTTTCCAAGGGCGTGAGCGCGCCCTTGCTGCAAATCACGGACGGCCCACTCGAGGGCTTTGCCTGGAAACGCATTGAAGACCGTGCAGCCACTGTGCCAGAAGGCGCGTATGTCGGCCACTCTGTGGGCGGATACGAAACTGGCGGGGCAACTTACACACAAGAAAAGCGCGAAGGTTTCAACACTGGCAAGTGGCAGGTATATACTCTACGTGACAACCGTAATAGACCTGTCAACACAATTGAGGTGACGATGCTGGATGAAATGACTCCTGTCGTGATGCAAATCAAGGGCAACGGCCGTGCCACGGGAAATACCGCCCCTGAAAAATACGACAGCGCTGTCCTCCAGTTTCTTGAGAACTACCTCAGGCCTGCGGCGATCAAGGAGAAGGACGAATACCTCACTCCTCTGCTGCAGAAGTACAAGGAAGGTGTAAATGCCACCTTCAAAATGCCTTAACGACAGGATAAAAACATGGCAATCGAAAAAGCACTGAACCGCATGCCCTCACTCGAGATAGTGGTGGGCGGCGGGGGCATACCAGAGCCCCAAACAGACATTGAAGTCATCATTGAATCCGACGGCGGTGCCACGGTTGAGCTGGGGGAGAAGGAAGCCGAGGAAGTCGACTTCTACAGCAACCTGGCAGCGGTCATTGAGCCGGATGTCTTGGCCCAAATCGGCATTGAAGTGTCCGCTTTGTTCGAGGCAGACAAGGGCTCTCGCTCTGATTGGGAGCAAATGTACGCCAAGGGCCTGGACCTCCTGGGCTTTCGCATGGAAGAGCGCACCAAACCCTTCCGTGGTGCCACTGGTGCAACGCATCCAATGCTCACCGAGGCCATCATTCAGTTCCAGGCACAGGCTTTCAAGGAGCTGATGCCTGCTGGTGGCCCTGTGCGCAGTCAAATCATGGGCAAAGAGACGGTAGAGAAGTTCCAGCAGGCCGGTCGCGTGCAGGATTTCATGAACTACCAGATCACCACGGTGATGGAAGAGTACACGCCTGAGTTTGATCAGCAGCTTTTTTACACGGGCTATGGTGGTTCGACCTTCAAAAAGGTCTACTACGACTATCAACTAGGCCGGATGGTGTCAAAACTGTGCCTGGCAGACGATGTTTACATCCCTTACAACGGCTCGAGCGTCGTTTCCCAGTGCCCACGCCTGACTCACCGCATTGCGATGGACTCAAACGAGTACCGCAAGCGTGCTTTGGCCGGTGAGTACCTCGATATTTTCTTGGGCACCTACGCAACGCCTGCTGATGCGAGCCAAATTCAGGAAGCAGTCGACAAAATCACCGGTATTCAGCCCACAGATGACGTCGGCGAGGTGTTTTTGCTTGAGCAACTGGTCGATTTGGACCTCAAAGGCTTTGAAGACAAGGACGAAGACGGCAATTTGACCGGCATCAAGCGCCCATACGTCGTCACCTTGGCTGAAGACACGCTCAAGGTGGTCGGAATCCGCAGAAACTGGCGCGAAGACGACAAAAAATACACCCGTCGCAACTATTTTGTGCACTACGTGCTCGTCGAAGGCCCTGGTGCCTACGGTTTGGGCTTTGTGCACCTCATCGGAGGCCTTGGAAAGGCCGCTACGAGCGCCCTGCGCCAGCTGATTGACGCTGGCACGCTCGTCAACCTGCCCGCAGGCTTCAAAGCCAAGGGCGCGCGCATCGCGGACGACTCTGACCCCATCCAACCGGGCGAATGGCGCGACATTGACGCTGGTGGCGCGGAGCTTTCAGCCTCTTTGCTGCCTCTGCCGTACAAAGAGCCCAGCCAGGTGCTGTTTGCGCTGCTTGGCTTCCTTGTGGACGCCGGCAAACGCCTCTCCAGCACCGCCGACATGCAAGTGGGCGACGGCAACCAGTACGCCCAGGTCGGAACGACCCTGGCGCTGCTCGAGCGCGGCTCCATGGTCATGTCCAGCATCCACAAACGCCTGCACTATGCGCAGACGCTTGAGTTCCGCCTGCTGTTTGAAGGCTTTGGCGAGTACCTGGACGACGAGTACCCCTACGAGGTACCTGGCGCGTCGCGCAAGATCAAGAAAAAGGATTTTGACTCGATGGTGTCGGTGCAGCCAGTGGCTGACCCCAACATCTTCAGCTCCGCACAGCGCATTCAGCTTGCACAGATGCAGTTGCAGCTCGCTCAGAGCGCCCCGAACATGCACAACATGTACGAGGCCTACTACCGCATGTATGCAGCGCTGAATATCCGCGACATCGACGGTGTGCTGCTGCCGCAGAACACCAACATGCCTCGCGATCCGGCGTCCGAGAACAGCGATGTGCTCAACGGCATGAAGTTGAAGGCCTTTGCAGGTCAGCAGCACGACGCACACATTGCAACGCACCTGATGATGGGCATGTCGCCCATCTTGCAAGCCAATCCGCTGGCTGCTGCCGAACTACAGAAGCACATCCTGGATCACATCCGCCTGCGCGCAGAAGAGGACGTAGAAGCCGAGCTGTTTAAGCAGTACGGCACTGATCCAGACCACCTGATCTCTGCAATCCAGAAGGAAGGCATGGTCGCCATCAACATTGCCATGGGCATGAAGGAAGTGCGCGACATGCAGGACAAGTTTGCTGGCGGCGAAGGCCCCGACCCCTTGGTGCAGATCAAGGAGAAGGAGATTGCCCAGCGTGCGCAGGCCGACCAGGCTCGCATCGGCATCGACCAGCAGCGCTTGGCACTGGACCAGCAGAAGGCCCAGCAGACCAACCAGATCAACATGCAGAAACTGCAGTTGCAGCAGCAAAAGAACAATCAGCCACAACAACCAGGAGGCCAATATGCCGCTTAAAAAAGGTTCTAGCCAGAAAACGATCACTTCCAACATTGGAGAGATCGTTCGCGACTACAAGAAGGACGGGAAGATCGGTACCAGCAAGCCAAAGAGCAAAGCTGCTGCCGTGAAACAGGCCGCTGCGATCGCATACGACAAGGCAGGCAAAACAAAAATGGCCAAGGGTGGTGCAGTGAAAACTCCGAAGGGAGTACAAGGCCCATTCATGGAAGTGAAAAAGAAGGACGGTAATCGTCCAGTTAAGATATACTGATTCGTGAGTGAGTGCTACCAGACGGGGCCTTGTGCCGTCTGCTTTTCATGGAAACCACCATGCTTGAATTTGCAGAAGCAGTTCTGAAGGAAATCAGGAAACTCCAGGATCAATCAAAACAGATTGTCCTGAATGGAACCATCACTGACATGGAGCGGTATCGCTTCATGATGGGTCGCCTTGAGGGTTTGAGAATGGTTGAAGATTCCGTGAAAGAGTTACTCTCAAAAGTCACGGAAGACGCAGACGATTTACTCAAATGAAAGGAGAACCCATGGAAACCGCAGTGATACCTGAGATCAACATGACCGCCTTGGAGCGTAAATGGGCCGAGGAGGCAGCCAACAAGCCGCCCGCCCTTGAAGACGCCTACACCGAGCTTGGGTTTGACCCCGAGAAGCTCGACCAAGCCGTCATCGACACCATCCCCAAGCCCACCGGGTGGCGCATTGCCATCCTGCCCTATCGCGGCGCGGAAAAGACCAAGGGCGGCATCGTCCTGGCCGAAGAAACGCAGCGCAAGACACAGCTCGGCACCACCTGTGGCTATGTCCTGAAGATGGGCGACCTTGCCTACGCCGACGAGAGCAAATTTCCCGCCGGCCCGTGGTGCAAGGAGGGTGACTGGATCATCTTCGGACGATATGCGGGTGCTCGCATCCCAATCGACGGCGGTGAGATTCGTTTGTTGAACGACGACGAAGTTTTGGCTGTCGTAAACAGTCCTGAAGACATTCTGCACATGTAAAGGAGCAACGGTATGAATGAAGAGTTGGAATTTAAGATCGGTGAGGACGAAAAGCCTGCCACCGTCGCAATCGGTGAGGACGGCGCTGCTGAAGTGCTAGACAAACCGCAAGCGCCCCAGGTCGAGACCCCTGCACAGCACGCCAGTGAGGGCGGTGAGCTCGACCAGTACAGCGAGGGTGTCAAGAAACGCATCGACAAACTGACCGCGCGCCTGCGCGAGACTCAGCGACGCGAGCAGGCAGCCCTGGAGTACGCCAAGAGCGTCCAGGCCCGCGCACAGCAGCTCGAGCAGCAGTTCATGACCGCTGACAGCGAGCGCCTGGGCGAGGCCAATGGCCGCGTGCAGACGCAAGTGGTGGCCCTGAAGCAGATCATCCGCAAGGCCCGTGAAGAAGGTGACATTGACACCGAAACGGAAGCCCAGCAGCGCCTGACTTCGCTCACCATGGAGCAAAACCAGATCGCCTTGGCCACCCAGCAGCGCGAGCAACAAGCGCAGCAGTGGGCACAGCAGCAGCAACTCGCTGCCCAGCAGGCCGCACAGCAGCCTCAGGTACAAGTCCAGCAGGAAGTTGACCCTCGCGTCGAGGAATGGGCCGAGCGCAACCCCTGGTACGGCCGCGATACCGCCATGACCCATGCTGCCTGGGGAATCCACCGACAGTTGATTCAAGTTGAGGGGTTTGACCCAAACAGCAATGAGTATTATGATGAGCTAGACAACCGTTTGAAGCAGACTTTCCCCCAGAAGCTGGGTGGCGGTCAGCAGCAAGCGCAAACTAACAGGGCCGCCAGACCCGTGCAAACGGTGGCACCTGCATCCCGATCATCGGGTATTAACAACGCACGCCGCACTGTCAAATTGACACCAAGTCAAGTTGCAATTGCCAAAAAGCTGGGTGTTCCTCTTGAGGAATATGCCAAGTACGTAAAGGAGTAAGACCATGTCAGACGTCAAAGTACCTACACTCAATCGCAGTTCTCGCGGGGCCGAATCCCGGGAGAAAGATGCGCGACGCAAGCCTTGGGCTCCCCCTTCACGACTGGACGCGCCCCCACCGCCTCCTGGATACAAGCACCGTTGGATTCGAGCTGAAGCCGGTGGTATCGAAGACCGCACGAACATCTCTGGAAAACTCCGCGAGGGGTATGAGTTGGTCCGTGGTGACGAATACCCTGACTATCATGTCCCAACAATTGAAGACGGCCGACATGCTGGTGTGATCAGCGTGGGAGGTTTGCTCCTAGCCCGTATTCCTGAGGAAACTGTTGAAGAGCGCGACGCATATTACCGAGGTAGAGCGAACGACCAATTGCAGGCAGCCGACAATGAGCTGATGAAAGCCAATGCGCATTACTCAATGACCATTGACCGACCCACTCGTCGCTCCCGCGTTTCATTCGGCGGCTCTAACAAGGGCTGACGAGAACAACTTTTTGAAGGAAACATCAAATGGCAAACGTAAATAAGCCCTTTGGTCTGCGTCCTCTCGGCAATCTCTCCGCTACTGGTGGTCAAAAACAGTACGGATACCTGATTGCTGATAACCAGTCCGGGGCCATCTATCAAGGCGACCTAGTGACCATTGACAATGGTTACCTGGTCAAGTTCAACAACACGGACCACACTGTGGCTGTAGGCGTTTTCAACGGCTGCAACTACATTGATCCCACCACGGGTAAACCTACCTGGAAGAACTTCTATCCTGGTTCTATCAACATCACCGCCGGCCAGATCGTGGCTGACGTGATTGACGATCCCAGCCAGTTGTTCATCATCCAGAACGCAGGTACTCCCACGCAAGCCAACATCGGCACCAACGCTGACATCACTGCTTCCACCACTGGTAGCACCACGACTGGTCTGTCCAACATGACCATGAGCGGTACTTTCACGGAAGCTGCTGCTGCCAACTTGAAGGCGGTCGGTTTGTGGAATGTTCCGGGCAATGAGATGGGCCAATACGCCGTTCTCGTTGTGAAGATCAATGAGCACATGTACGGCAGCACTGGCACGCCGGGCTTTAGCACCTAAGGAGATCAATCATGGCTATTTCACGTGCACAACTGGTGAAAGAGCTTGAGCCTGGTCTCAATGCTCTGTTCGGCCTCGAGTACAAAAACTACGAGAACGAGCACACCCAAATCTACGCTATCGAATCTTCTGACCGCGCGTTTGAAGAAGAGGTGATGGAATCTGGCTTTGGCGAAGCTCCTGTGAAGACTGAAGGTGCTGGCGTTGCATACGACCAGGCACAAGAGGTCTACACTGCTCGCTACACCCACGAGACCATCGCTTTGGCGTTCTCGCTGACCGAAGAAGCTGTCGAAGATAACCTCTACGACCGTCTCTCGGCCCGCTACACCAAGGCTCTGGCCCGCTCGATGGCCCAGACCAAGCAGATCAAGGCTGCGGCTGTGCTGAACGGCGCTTTCACCACCTCTATCGGTGGCGACGGCGTTGCTCTGTGCGCAACCAACCACCCCACTCTGACTGGTCCCAACCTGTCCAACACCCTGGCTACGGCAGCCGACTTGTCCGAGACCTCCTTGGAACAAGCCCTGATCGACATCGCAGCGTTCACCGACGAACGCGGCCTGAAGATCGCCGTCCAAGGCCTGAAGCTGATTCTGCCGAAGGAACTCCAGTTCACGGGCGACCGTATCCTGAAGTCCACTCTGCGTGTTGGCACTGCTGACAACGACATCAACGCTGTCCGCAACATGGGCATGGTGCCTCAGGGCTACACCGTCAACCACTTCCTGACCGATCCCGACGCCTGGTTTGTTAAGACCGACGCTCCTAACGGCATGAAGATGTTTGAGCGCGTGTCTCTGAAGACTGGCTTCGAGGGTGACTTCGACACCGGCAACGTCCGTTACAAGGCACGTGAGCGCTACAGCTTCGGCTTCAGCGATCCTCGCGGCATTTTCGGTTCGCCCGGCGCGGCCTAATCGGCCAAATGAAAAAAGGGGTCTTCGGACCCCTTTTTCTTTTTCAATAAATAGGGTATATTGGACCCACCCC
>JACCDT011652658.1_pt1 | contig 12202 bp, 11 predicted proteins | sample 7446291 | NCBI WGS metagenome assembly JACCDT01 (sample SAMN15323446, study PRJNA562643) | freshwater metagenome | isolation source: river surface water | place: USA:Blue River Watershed | collected 2017-08-17
CCTTTGGGAAGATCCCAAACGCCGTTGCGTTTGATAGCTAATAGCTGATTTTCCTTGTTGAAAACCAATCCCCCAGCAGCTTGAATAACAGTGTATTCCGAAGTAAATTCGTCGAAAACCTCTTTGGGATTAGGACAAATCAACCCAAAAGTCATGGCCTTGCCGAACGCTTCATTCGACACGAGAATGTTGAAACTCTTGTGTAGTTCATCGTCTCCGATATAGTACAAGTTAGGAATTCCTTTCAATGTACTCAAAGAATCAGTAATAATTAACGACCCTTCATTAAAGTAGATTTTGTAAGTTTGCGGCTCCATGTCACATCAAAGTGCAAAATTAGCAAAATTTCTCTTGGAAATAAAGGCTGTAAAATTATCTCCGAGAGAGCCATTTACCTGGACGTCAGGAATTAAGTCACCAATCTACTGCGATAACCGTACTGTTTTATCGTTTCCAGAGGTTAGAAATTTCGTTGCAGACTCCTTAGCGGAAATGATAAAAACACATTTTTCGGACGTTGATCGCATTGCGGGAATTGCCACTGCGGGAATTGCGCACGGTGTTTTGGCTGCTGATCGTTTGGGTATGTCGTATTGTTATGTACGTCCTGAGCCCAAGAAACACGGCTTGAAAAATCAAGTTGAAGGTTATTTGGCTCCTGGCGATAAAGTGGTATTGGTGGAAGATTTGATTTCAACAGGCAAAAGCTCTTTGCAAGCGGTTGAAGGCGTTCGCCAGGCTGGTGGTGAGGTAGTTGGCTTGATTGCTTTGTTCACCTATGGATTTGCGGATGCTCAGAAAAAGTTTGCAGACGAAGGAATTCCGGTGTACACCATTTCCAATTTTGAAGTGTTATCGCAAGTAGCTGCTGAAGAAGGATATATCGCTGCCGAAGATTTGGAAAGCGTGCAAAAGTTTGCTGCTAATCCTCAAATTTGGGGAGAAAATATTTAAAGATGCTTTAGCGCTTCCCTTTTAGATAAGGGCTTTAAGGGATATTTATTCACGAAATCTATGACCCAATGCGGGTTGTTTTTTGCGTATTGTCGCAATGCCCATCCTATGGCCTTTTGATGGAAGAATTCTTTGGAGTGAATATGCGGAAGTATAGCGAATTCAAGCCATTCTGTCTGTGTTTTTTCCTTGAATTTTAATTGACAAATGATGGCCGTTCGGTTGATCCACATATTGGCATCCCCAGAAAAGTCTTGAACGAGTTCCGCCAAGGATTGGGGTTCATTCAAGAGTAGTTTACTCAGGTAACTTCCAGCCAGCATATCGACGGTGTCCCACCAACTTTTCTGTAGAACTAAAGCTTTAAAGAATGGAATGTCGGATGTGTTGAACCATTTGATATATTTGGAGATAAATTCCATTGCCATGTACTGAAATTCGCGCTCGGGTTGCTGCCAAAGCAGGTTTACCCATTGTTTGAGTTCTTCTTTGTTTTGGGGATGCCAGAGGCTCAGGAAAAGTTTAAATGCCGATTTCCGTTGCGTAGCTGTTACGCCCAAATAAGGGAATAAATTTTTCATATACGCCTGCATTCCCCCAATTTTTGAGGCATCTGAATGGTTCTGGAGTATTTCTTTTAGTTGTGCTAATTCGGTAGAAAAAGAACCTTTGGGTGAGGAGTTTTGCCCAGAATTTGAATTCTGCAATGCGGTACTGGGTTGTTCAGTTTTTGATTTGGACATATCGGCGGATAATTCGGTTGGGAGAACTTATAATTTGGACAAAAGGGGTAATTTTATCTACGAAAATACGATGAACATGCTGATTTTTTGAACGAATGGAGGGAATAAAACGTTTTTCCCAATGTATATTTGGACAACTTTAAAAACTATAAAAATGACCCGAAAAATATCTCCCTTTTTGACTTTAGCTGGTGTAACAGCTCTGGTGCTTGTTGGATGTGATGCTGTGAAGCAGCAAGCCATGATGGTTGCTCAAGATGCAGTTAACCAGCAATTAAATGGTCCTTCTGTTCCTAAATTAACATCTGATGAAGCTGCTGGTGGATTGAAAGAAGCATTGGTTGATGGTGTGATGAAAGGAACGGGTATTTTAGGACAAAATGGCGCCTTTTTAAATAATGCGGCATTAAAGATATTATTGCCACCCGAAGTTCAAAATGTGGAGCAAAAAATCAGAAACAATGTTTTGCTTAACTCATTAATTGGTAAAGATCTAGACAATGTAATTGTAGCAATGAATAAAGGTGCTGAGAAATCCATGAACTTGGCTGTGCCTGTATTTAGGAAAGCCATTACCGATATGAGTTTTGCGGATGCCATGAAAATTTTAACAGGCGGACAAGGGGCTGCAACGTCCTATTTGAAGAGTACTTCTGAGGCTCAATTGCAGCAATTATTTATGCCAGAGGTAAAAAAAGCTTTGGATGAGGTAGCTATTTCCAAAAGTTGGAATCCTGTAGTTACTCAAATCAATAAGAATAAGAAATTATTGGGATTATCGTCAGATATTCAACCTGATTTGAATCTTTATGTTACGGAGAAAGCAACTGCTGCATTATTCCAAGAAATAGAGAAGCAAGAAAATATCATTCGTAAAGATCCGGTTGCTCGAACTTCTGAAATATTAAAAAAGGCATTTGATTATGCCGATAAGAACTCAGCTAAATAATAATTCCACAAGAATTACTTATATTTCGGTGGAGTATTGTAATTAATAGCTACTTAATTTGTTAAGTCAGAAGCCCCAATTTAAGAAATGCATTCGCATGCTTGTTGTAATACAGGTATGGGTGTTTTTTTGTGGGATTTCGCATACGAGTTATTCCCTCTCTGTTCCTTCCGACTTTACCATCCCCCGAGAAAAAGAACCTCCATTCGTTTTGCGGCAGCGCATTGATTTTACGTATGAAGGGATGGATTTTGAAGTAGTTTTGTTATTGCTTGAGCGCAAAACGGGTTTGCGTTTTCAGTACAATGCAGCCTTGGTACCTTCGAAGCGCATGTATCGGTTAAACTACCGTAATGCTATGGTAGAAACGATTTTAAAGGATTTTTTCCATCAAAATGGTTTGGATTTTGAATTGTTAGGAAATTCTCTGGTTTTAAAACCATGGGAATTGTATTCGAGAGAGGTAGTTATCAGCGGTAGAATTAGTAATCGTCTCACTGGCGAACGTCTTGTAAATGCCACTGTGGCGGTATTTAACACCTCCAAAGTGGTATATAGCAACTCTCAAGGTATTTTTCAGTTGCGCATACCCACTGTTTCTCGATGCGTTTATTCCATAAATTATCCTGGTTATCAAATCCAATGGGATACTTTGGTGGGGATTACTCCGGGTAAAACGTATTTCTTGGATATTCAATTAACTCCTGAAATTGAGCAAATCGAAGCTACATTGGTTCAAGCCAAAAAGGATAAAAGTCTGCCTTCTGTGGAATTTGGTCGATCTGATGAAATGTCGATAAACGGTAGTCAATTAAAAAATATTCCCCATTTAATGGGTGAACCTGATGTAATGCGTGTTTTTAGCATGAATCCGGGTGTCGTATCTGGAAGTGAGGGTGTGTTTGGCATGTATGTAAGGGGCGGAGCTTCAGACCAAAACTTGGTGCTGTTAGACGATGTTCCACTGTATAATGCTTATCATATGTATGGCGTTTTTGGCATTTTTAATGCTGATATTATTAAAAATGCCCAGTTTTATCGTGGTTCTTTTCCTGCTGAACACGGCGGACGATTAAGTAGCGTCGTAGAAGTTCATACCGTAGATGGAAATACGAATAAACATAACATAAGCTTGGATTTAGGCGTGTTGTCTAGTCGATTTTTAGCGTCGGGACCTTTATTCAGTAAGAAGACCACCTTTGTTATTTCGGGTAGAAGAAGTTTTTTTGACTTTTTGATCGAACCCGTTAATCGTGTAGCCAATTTTTCGGATGGGGATTTGATTAATCGATATAACTTTTGGGATGTTAATTTTAAGATTAATCATCGATTTAATCCCAAAAGCCGATTGGTATTATCGGGTTATTCGGGACAAGATTATGCGGGATTGGTGCAACGGAATGTAGTAAACAAGGAGGCCGTGCGGTTGGTTCAGAGATCGGTGGATGCTTCTCGTTGGGGAAATGATGTTTTGAGTTTGCGTTGGGATTATATGAGCAGCCCTACGTCGAATCTGTATTTTAAAGCGTATTACACGACATATAAATATGCGAACAGTCGCGTTTTTTCCAGCACAAAAACGTATGAGTCAGAGAATCAATCTATTGAACGATCCAATTATGAATTATCGAATGGATTGCATGATTTCGAAACGTCGTTACATTATGAAAAGAGCATTTCAAAGGGTTGGAAAATACGTATGGGTGCAGGATTTATTTATCATCAGTTTCAGCCCAATCGTAGAAGACTTGTAAATGATTTGGATAGCGTTAGAACGGAGTTTGAATTCCAAGATGATGCTCAAAGAACGCCTGAATTGTATTCGTATGCTTCTTTGAATTATGTAGGGGGAAAATGGGGTTTTTTTGATTTGGGATTGCGAAATGTTTATTATGGTTTGGGAAATGGTCAATATTATATTTTGCCTGAACCTCGATTTAGTGCGCGATTCAAATTGAGTGAAGGGGCGTGGTTAAAATTTGCGGGAAGTGTAAATCGACAATTTTTTCATCAGTTGAATAACATTACTATGGGTTTGCCTTCCGATTTGTGGGTTCCATCAACAACGTTGTTTAAACCAGCAAAATCTACTCAAGGTTCAGTTGGAACTTCCTTTAAACTGAGCCGTTCTTGGCAGTGGAACACCGAAGTATTTTATCGCGAGTTTGATAATATTCTGGAATATCACAATGATGCAGTATATGTGACATCGAATCGAAATTGGGAAAGTTCTGTAACAGCAGGTAGAGGAATTTCCCAGGGGGTAGAAACGCAAATTGAAAAGACGAAAGGTCGTTTAACCGGTTGGGCTTCATATACATTAATGAATAGTGATCGAATGTTTGCAGAAATCAATAATGGCTCACCATTTCCTTCGCGATACGATCGTCGTCATAACGTGTATCTAGCTGCAAATTATCGCATTAATGCCCATTGGAATGTGAGCGGAAGCTGGGTGTATAATTCGGGTTTTGCCTATACCTTGCCTGTAGGTGTTTTCCCATCCCCAACAAGCACCGATCCCGTTAGAGATATTCTTATTTATGGGGATAGGAATAATGCGCGCAGCCGAGATAATCATAGAATGGATGTATCGTTCCGGTATTTCAAGAAGGGCGATAAATTCAATCAAAGTTGGACGTTTGGGGTGTACAATATGTATAACCGAATGAATCCATTTTATATAAATATTGGTTTGGATGAACAAGGAAATCGTTCTCAGTTCCAAATTAGTTTATTACCTGTCATGCCTTTTGTTAGTTATCACATAGATTTTTAAAACATGAACAAGCTGGGTATTTTTGGATTATTTGTCATCCTGTTTTCTTCTTGTGTGAAGAAGATAGGTACCGATGGCGATACCCCCAAGATCCAAGCTTATTTTGTTCATGCCTTTATCTGCCCTGACAGCGCAACAACGTTGCAAGTAGGAAAAGTTAGTGGCATTACGGAGCCTACAGAGTTCATTGATGATGCTTTGGTGGAACTATTCAATGCCAACAAAGGAAAGCGATGGACGCTTTCAGGTAAGAACAATGGCAAGTATATTGCCGAATGCGATGTGAATTTCAACGACAGTGTATCTGTAGAGATTTCGCTTAAATCTGGAAAGATTCAAAAGCGGATTAAAATTCCCAACAAGGTGCGAATTCAAATGGTGACACAGTATAATACCACGATCGGTTTTATTGGCCCTACCCGTGCTTATAAAATAACTTTTAAGGATAGTGCCTATACCGATAATTTTTATCGAATTTACATGAAGCAAATTCGGCGGAAATACCGTGAGAATGGCGATAGTATTGACGTTGTGGAACAAGTGCCTATTTCAGGAAACGAGCTGCCGTTTGTACGAAACATTTACAATGGGTATGCAACTAAAGAATTGTTATTTTCAGATGAAACCTTTAACGGATTGAAGAATGATTTCGAAATATATGAGCGAATTCCTGGCTTGAAATCCAATGAAATTATCGTTTCTAGTACTGTTTACATCGAAAATTTGGACTTTGCTCTATACACCTATTATAACTCTAGGAATGCCCATTTGTGGCAACAAAGTTCAATTATTCAAACACCGACTCAAGTTCAAGGCAATTTAGGAAGCGTTTTTGGTGTTGTCGGGGGATATTCTATCGATTCGTATTTGGTAAAATAAATGGGCTATCAATAAACTTTCATTTCAACTTCTTCGATTTTAGCACCCTTCATTTTACGAATGGTAAATTCTAAATTCTCGTGACGAACCACATCACCAGTACTTGGAATACGTTCTGCAAAATAGATAATAAAACCACCCAATGTATTATAATCACCTTCAGTTAGTTGAAGACCGTATTTTTCATTGAGGTAATCAATTTCCAAACGGGAAGAAAAACGAAAATGATTTTCACCTAGCACTACTTCGTTGGCATCTTCTGTGTCAAATTCATCCTTTATCTCTCCAAAAATCTCTTCAATTACATCTTCAATGGTTGCTATTCCGGCAGTACCGCCGAATTCATCAACCACCACCGCAATGCTTTTTCGTTCTTGAATAAAACGACGGAGCAGGTCATGTGCTTCCAGTGTTTCACTAACGATAATTACGGGGTGAAGAATGCTGGATATTTTTTCGGGTTGGTGAAATAAATCACTGTGGTGAACGAATCCAATGATGTTTTCAATGGAATTCTTATATATCAAAATGCGCGAAAGTTGTGATTCAATGAACTTTTCTTTCAGCAAATGAAGTGAAGTAGAAACATCAAGAGCGATGATTTCAGTACGTGGAATCATCAAATCTTTAGCTACCACATCGGAGAAATCAAGTGCATTCCTAAACGCCTCTGTATCAATTTCTTGGTTTTCGGAAGTATTTGAGTTTTCGATAGAACTGATATAATTATCCAGATCTACTTTGGAAAAAACGGGCGTTTCTTCAGTAATTTCGGTTTTCGTGAATATTTTTAAGACCAAAGAAGAAAGGAACTTTGTCAATAATATCAGTGGCCAAAGTATGACATGTGCAACGCGAAATGCCGGAGCAAAAGCAAAAATCAGGCTATCTGCTTGAAGTTTAAATAGTGTTTTTGGTATGTATTCTGCCGTAATTAGCACCAATAACGTGGATAATATGGTTGTCAGTAAAAAAACTATTATGGTACTATCAAAAAACTTGGTGAGATAGTAATTGAAAATATCTCCCATGGCTATACCATATACAACAAGTGCAAGATTTGTAGCAACTAAAACGATGCTAATGAAATCGTTAGGTTTCTTGATGTAACGGGCTAATGCTTTACCGCCGAGACTTCCTTTTTTACTTTTTAATTCAATTCTGAGTTTATTAGCAGAAATAAATGCAATCTCCATTCCCGAGAAAAAACCTATGGTAATTAGGCATAAAACAACAGTAAGCCAGTTATTTAAATGGGGTGATTGGGATGCAATTTGCAATAGGGGTACCGAGAGGGGGTCTGCCATATTATTCGAAGATACGAAATTACATCTTAATTTTGCACTATGCAAACTCCAAAAAACATCGGAATTATTGGTGGAGGACAATTGGGAATGATGCTTCTTCAAGCCGCATCTATCGACAGTCCAGAAGTGAATTACGTAATTCTTGAATCTTCAGAAGACTGTCCTGCAGGGCCTTTTGCCGATAAAATCGTAGTAGGTAGTCTAAAATCAGACAGCGATTTAAGAACTCTAGCGAGTGAAGCTGATGTATTAACCTGGGAGATTGAGCATATTGGCGTTGATACCTTGGTTGAATTGGAAAAGGAGGGTAAAACCATCATTCCGCACCCTTCTGTATTGAAAACCATACAAGATAAAGGCATTCAAAAATTATTTTATCGCAACCTCCATATCCCGACGGCACCTTTTGTATTGGCTAATACGAAATCCCATCCCCCGAAAGAAATATTGAATGAATTAAAAGGGCAAAAAGTGGTGGTGAAAGCGAGAACTGGAGGCTATGATGGAAAGGGTGTTCAAATAGTAGAAAAATCCCAATTGGAAATGGGCAACTATCCGTTTGAAGGCGAAGTACTGTTAGAACAATTTGTTGAAAACGTGCTGGAATTGGCGGTGATAGTTGCGGTGGATCAACATGGAAATACCGTTACGTATCCATCGATAGAGATGTACTTCAACCCCAAAAGTAACTTAGTGGAATTCTTGTATTCTCCGGCTCAAGTAACGGTGGAAATTGAAAGTCGTTCTCGCGAAATTGCATTGACGGCGGTTAAAGGGTTGAATTCACCTGGATTGTTTGCCGTTGAATTGTTTATAACGCCTGAGGGCGAAATCTGGGTGAATGAAATGGCACCGAGACCACATAACAGCGGACATCATACGATCGAGGGCTGCAAAACAAGTCAATTTGCGCAATTGAATCGTATTTTGTTGGGCATGGAACTGGGGTCAACGGAATTGCTTCAACCCAGTGCAATGATTAACGTAGTTGGACCTGAAGGGATTTCTGGTAAATATTATCTAGCTAATGCCGTAGAATGGGAGGGGCGAAACGATGTATTTGTTCACATGTATGGTAAGACTGAAACCCGTCCCGATCGAAAATTAGGACACGTTACAGTTACAGCAACAACATTAGTTGAATTATTGGAAAAAGCAGAGATTATCAAAGAAGAAATTACGATCAAACCGTCATAATTTCTTTCTCTTTGTTGGTGAAAAGGTCGTCGGTTTTTTTGATGTATGCGTCGACTAATTTTTGAACGCGATCTTCACCTTCTGCCATTTCATCTTCGCTTACGCCATCACTTTTGAGTTTACGAATTTTCTCGTTTGCATCTTTTCGGTAGTTTCGGATGCCCACTTTGGAGTTATCGCCTTCAGCTTTAGCTCTTTTAACTAATTCTTTCCGGCGGTCTTCGGTTACTGGGGGGATGCTTATGCGGATGAATTCACCATCGTTTTGAGGCGCAAAACCCAAATTTGAGTTGATGATAGCAGTTTCAATAGGACGAATGAGTGTTTTATCCCAGGGTTGAATCATCAAAGTTCGAGCATCTGGAGTATTCACATTCGCCACCTGTGAAAGTGGGGTTTGTGCTCCGTAGTATTCCACAAAAACAGAATCCAACATATCCGGAGAAGCTTTTCCTGCGCGGATTCTATGGAATTCTGCTGAGGTATGTGAAAGGTTTTTGTCGAGTTGAGATTTCAGATTTTCGATGATTTCATTTACACTGCTCATGCTGCAAATTTATAAGATTTTGAATTAATACGCTCGTTCTTTTCTTCCTTCAAAGAAATAAACAAAAGCTCTATTCGCTACTGCTACACCTCCTGGGGTTGGATAGTCTCCTGTGAAATACCAGTCTCCCGTGTCGTTTGGACAGGCTTGATGGAGGTTATCTACGGTTTGGAAAAGTATATCAAATTCATAACGAATTCCTTGAGGTTTCACCATTTCAGAAACGCGTTTAGAAATGTCTAAATCATTTAAGGGCGCATAAAGATCTTTAACTACATTTCTTTGCAAATGACTGGGTTTACCCAATTCGGTTTTGGCATTTTCGTAAATGGTTTTAAGAAGCGCTTCGTTCCCGCGTTCTTTATGCAATGAAATGGCTGCTTGAAACGCTGCGAAATCGCCCAATTTACTCATATCAATACCGTAACAATCGGGATAGCGAATTTGTGGAGCGGAACTGACCAAAATGATGCGTTTGGGTTCCAAACGGTCGAGAATTTTGAGGATACTGGTTCTTAATGTGGTACCTCGAACAACGGAATCGTCCATAATTACCAAGGTATCGGTCCAAGACTTCACTACACCATAGGTGATGTCATAAACGTGGCCCACTAAATCTTCGCGATCATTATCATTGGTGATGAAGGTTCTCATCTTAACGTCTTTCACGAGAATTTTTTCTCTTCGAGGACGCCAAGAAAGGATTTCATCTACTTTTTCAGGGTTTTTCTGAACGTCAATTTGTTTCAATGCTTCGGCCTGGATATTGCGTCGAATCTCATGAATTCCATCAATCAAGCCATAGAAACTGGTTGATGCTGTATTGGGAACGTAACTAAATACTGTATTTACTAGATCATTTCCCAGGTATTCCATAACGGGTTTGGCCAATAAACGGCCCAACTCTTTACGTTCAGCGTAAATGGATTGATCATTTCCTCGAGAGAAATAGATTCTTTCGAAGCTGCAACTTTTACGTTCAATGGGTTCGATGATATTCTCTTCGGTAAAAGAACCGTCTTTCTTTACGATTAGTGCGTTACCAGGTCCTAATTCTTTTACATCTTCAGGATAGACATTGAACGCCATTTGGATGGCTGCACGTTCGCTGGCTACTACGACTACTTCATCGTCGGCGTAATAATGCGATGGACGAATACCGGCCGGATCGCGAATAATAAACGCATCACCATGTCCGAGCATACCAATCATATTGAAACCACCATCGATATTTTTGAAGCTACGTTTGAGGATTCTGGAGATGGAAATTTCTTGCTTGATTTTTTCGCTGATTTCCAGGTTGCTCAAACCTTGAGCTTTCAATATGGAGAACAAACGTTGGTTTTCTTCATCGATGAAGTGACCAATTTTTTCAAGCATTAACACGTTGTCGCTCTTTTCCTTGGGTTGCTGACCGAGTTCAATCAGTTGTTGGAAAAGTTCTTCGGTATTGGTGATGTTGTAGTTTCCGGCAAGCATTAAGTTTCTGGCCATCCAGTTGTTTTGGCGCAGAAAGGGATGGATGTTTTCAATAGAATTACCGCCATAGGTTCCATAACGAAGGTGCCCCAATAGCATTTCGCCAGCGTATGGATAATGCTTTTTGAGGTATTCCAAGTCGTTTTGATGTTCTTGGGGGATATCTTTGAGGGCAGATACCACATTATCGAAGATATCGCTCAATGCCGTTTTGGTTGCTGATCGTTGACGAGCAAGATAGCGATCACCGTAGTTCGGATCAAGTTTGATGACACCGATTCCGGCGCCGTCTTGTCCGCGATTAAGCTGTTTTGTCATCAAGAACTGCAGTTTATGCAGCCCATACCAATAGGTACCGTATTTTTCGTGGTAGTAGTTTAGGGGTTTTTTGAGGCGTATGAAGGCCACCCCACATTCGTGCTTAATTGCGTCACTCATGTGCTGGAAGTGCAAATTTACGGAATACCCTTGAAATTGCCTTGTTAAAAATGAATTTTACATATTTATCGTACATTTGTAGATATAGCCATTTAATTCTAAAAATCATGCCAGTTAGAGCCCCATTCAATTTACAAAAATGGATCGATGAGAACCGTCATTTGTTGAAACCACCGGTTGCTAATAAGAATCTATATCCTGAGGGAAGTGATTATATCGTGATGGTAGTTGCGGGGCCGAATGGTCGTCGTGATTATCATTACAACGAAACGGAAGAGTTGTTTTATCAATTGGAAGGTGAAATTACGGTACGTATCCAAGAAGATGGAATTCGTCGTGATGTGCAATTAAAAGCAGGCGATATGTTTTTATTACCTGGGGGAATTCCTCATTCCCCAGCGCGTAGTGCAGGAAGCATAGGGTTGGTTGTAGAAAGAATCCGCGAAGGGAAAGGGTATAAGGATGGATTATTGTGGTTTTGTGAAAGTTGCAACCATAAATTGCACGAGGTGTATTTTGAGTTAAAGAATATAGAAAAGGATTTCATTTCACATTTCGATGAGTTCTATGCATCTGATGAAATGAGAACGTGCAAACAATGCGGAGAAGTCCTTCCCAAACCTTGATAAATCTTAAGAATGTACGAATTTCACGGAGATAAGCGACGCTATTTTGATATGACCTATACGGTAACGAAGAACCACATTCTGCCGTATATTCAATCGCATTTTGCCTTTTTTGAAGGGATGCGGGTGTTGGAAATTGGTTGCGGTGAAGCCGGTGTGCTTAAAGCCTTTACTGAATTGGGTTACCAGTGTACGGGGATTGAGTTGGAAGAGTCGCGTTTGGAATATGCCAGAGAGTTCATGAAAGAGGAGTTGGGAAATGGCATGATTCAGTTTTTAAATCGCGATATTTATTTGGTTGATC
>JACCDT010894571.1_pt1 | contig 12200 bp, 8 predicted proteins | sample 7446291 | NCBI WGS metagenome assembly JACCDT01 (sample SAMN15323446, study PRJNA562643) | freshwater metagenome | isolation source: river surface water | place: USA:Blue River Watershed | collected 2017-08-17
AACTGTTTATCTAAACATTCTTTATATTCAATGATTATACTTTTAAAAGATTCGTATATAATATATAGTAAAATTTTATCATCCAATTTATCTATTTCAGTCATATTTTTTTTAACATATATAGTTGAAATATTATCTATATCTATACGAAATATGTGACCTGATTTATTATTATAATCAACATATAAAATTTTTAATAATTCATTAATTTCATCAATTATATCTAAAATATGAGTTTTTATATTATTTTTATCAGTAATATTATCAGATGATAATGTTAATAAATTAACATATTTATCTTTAAAATCTGATTTTTTTAATATTTCATTAATTTTTGTAATATCTAATGGTTCATTATTCGTATTAATTATAATAAGATTATTAGTATTATTACTATTATTATAATTAGTCTCATTTTTTGTATTATTTGTAATATTTTTTGTATTATTTATAACTATATTATTATCTTTTATTTTGTTTTCATCATTATCAGTATTATTGTCGATATTATTATCATTTAAAGTTATAACAGCAATACATGGTGTTTTTTTATTTATATGATATTTTAATCTACTACTAGAAGAAAATACTTTTAAACATCTATCACATCTTGTATTTACTGGTTGTCTTTGATTACATGGTGTTTTATTTTTAAAATGAGCTCTTAAATTAGATTTAGTTGAAAATATCTTTTTACATATATGACATTGTGTATCTTTTAAGTTTTCAGACATTTTAATGTACTATAATATATAAATGTATTATATTAAAATTAATATTAATACAATTCAATATAATACATTTTTTAAATTCTTAAACTCCCCAAAGTTAAAACACAATCCATTAAATCATAAACATTAGATGTTATTGTATTATATTTTATATTAAGCCCGTTTTGTTTTATTAATTTTTTTATTTCTTTTAAATCATATTCACTTTGTATGTTTATATTGTCTTTATTATTTGGATGTATATTATTATCTGATTTTTTTATTTTATATATTCCACCAACACCAGATATTGTATAATATTGATTTTGTGATTTCAATTTTTTATAATATCTATATATTTTTACAATTTTATATAAAACATTTGAAATATCAACTTCATTATTCTTTTTAACATCATCAACTTTATTATCAACATTTATATCAACACTATCAACTCTATAATCTCTATAATCTCTATCATCTACATTAACTTCATCAACTTCATCATTTTTTTTAACCTTTTGTAATTTTTTTTGTTTATTTTTTAAATAATATTTATAAGAACGTATTATTGAGTTTCTATTTTGTTTTATAAATAATTTAAATTTATTATAATTATTAATTAAAGTATACCATTTTTAATAATATTTGAATTATTTATAAGTTGTTGTTGCTTTATTTTATATTCAGTTAATATATTAGTTTTATCGGCATTTATATTATTTATAACTTTCATATATGTTATATATGTTTTAAAAAATTTTTGCAATTTTTTTATACTTTGTATTCTTGTAGAATTATATTGTTTATATTCCATTAATATTTTATTTTTATTTATTTGAAATTTTTTTAAATATTTTTTAAAAATAAAACAACTACGCATCCATGATTGTATTATTTTTATTTTTTTTGTTTTAATAAAATTTAAATAATTATATAATATATTTCCATAATCTTCTTTTAAGTCTTTTATATAATTTTTTGTTTTAATCCACTTTTGTATTTTTATAACTTTTTCTATTTCTTCATCATCTTTATACCAAGAACTATCCCAAGTTGTAGTTTCGTGTGAATAAGTTAATTCTATTAATTTTACATATTCTTTTGGTATATGTTTTACATTTGTTTCGCTACAATCTAAATATTCTAAATTTACAAGTTTAGGACTAAGATATTTAACATAAGATTGATGTAATATTAAAACTTCTAAATTTATATATGTTTCTGGCACTTCTTCTATTATAGATAGAGATGCATATAATTTTTTTAAATTTGTTAAATATGGTGGTAATACCGCAATACATGGTTCGTCAAAATGATTTCTTGATAAACTTATATTTAATTCTTCTAAATTATTTTTATATGCTTTTGGTATTGTTGTGATATTTGTTCTAAATAATAATAAATGATATAATTTTGGATAATGGTAAAGCTCATTGACGGGTGTTGTGTTTAATTCTAAATATTCTAAATTGATAAACGTTTTTGGTATTTCTTGTATATTTGTATCTTGTAAATATAATTTTTTTAATTTTGTATATGATTTTGGTAAAGATGATATGTTAGAATTTATTATTTTTAAATCTTCTAAATATGTAAAACAAGGTGGCAAACGTCTCAATTGTGGCACGTCAGTTAATGATAATATTTTTATTCTACTTAATGAATTATTCATATTTGGTAATGATTTAATATTAGGTGTATTATGTAAAGATAAACGTATTAAGTCAAAACATATAACATTATCTAAATTTGATAATAATAAACAATTGTATAAATCTATATGTTTTAAATTTTCAGTTTTTATTTTAGAACATATAAGACACATTTATTTTTGATTTAATATATCTTATAAAATAATAAACATGGAGATTAAGAATAAAAAATATAGCATCACTGATTTAAATTCTTTGAAAAAAGCTTATCCAGATATTCCAAAGGCGTATTTTCCAGATTTAAATCATAAAATCTTATCATTTGAATTGGTCAATAGCTGTACATCATTTGCTAATGCTATTAGAAGATCATGTACTAATGAAATATTTGTAAAATATTTAGATATTACACATTTAAAAACTAATGATAAATACCAAATTAATGAAGTTATTATTAATAGAATTAACCAAATTCCATTAGTCCAAACAATTGATATTAATACTGAATTATATTTACATGTTGTTAATGAAACAGATGATATGATGGATGTTATGACATCTGATATTAAATTAGTAAAATCTAAAACAAAAAATAAAATAACTACTGAAGAATTAAAATATACATATTTTAATAATAATATTAGATTATGTACAATTAGGCCAAATACATTCATGACTTTACATTTTAATATTAAAATTGATAATGGTAAACATGATGCAAAATATAGTTTATGTTGTGTAGAATATGATATTTTAGATGCTGATTATACAACATCAACATTAAATCAAAATAATACACATTTTTATCTTTCTATTGAATCATTTGGAAATTTAGAACCTAGTGAAATAATTAAATTATCTACACAAACTTTAACAGAAAGATTAAATAAAATTAAAAATAATTTAAATAATGATGAAATAAATATAACTTTAGAAAATAAAATTAAACAATATCAAATTAAAAATGAAAGTCATACAATTGCCAATATGTTAGCAGAATATATCTATAATATTGATAATGATATTGAACTTGTTAATATTGAATATAGTGTAGTTCCAAGAGTCGAATTTTTCTTATGTTTAATACATGAAAATCCTAAATCTATTATAAATAAAGCAATTGATAATATTATTAAAGATTTAAACCATTTGGCAAAATTAATAAATTAAAACATGAATAATATATAAATAAAACGTAAATAAACTAAAAAATTAAATAAACTAAAAAGCTAACTAAAAATAAATTTATATTAAAAAAATAAAAAAAATACATTTTTTTTATTTTAAAATAATTCTTAATAATTGTTATAAAAATTTTTAAAATAAAATGGATATATTTTCTATTACAAATAGCACCGTAGATTATCACATGTGTAATTATTGCAATAAGAATGTATTAAATACATATTTTCATTGTCAATTATGTAATACATGTGTTGAAATTAAAAATCATAAATTTTGTGAATTATGTGATAGTTGTTCATATAATACATATGAACATTGTGACAAATGTAAAAAATGTGTTCCTATAGGTTTAGAACATTGTGATAAATGTAATGAATGTAAAAACATAGGATACAAACATTGTGATATTTGTAATAAATGTTTTAATGTTAAATATACACACTGTTCAGAATGTAATGAGTGTCATTTTTTTATGTATGCATGCAATGAATAATTTTATAAATTTTTAATAATTATATAATACAACACATACAACATATACAACACATACAACACTATACAATACAACTATTAAATTTAATATATATATATTAAATTTAATAGTTATTACACTTATAATATTAATAACACACATAACAATAAATATATAATTTTTATTATATTACTCATTTATATAAAATAACTTAAATCAAAGCTTTTTTTTTAATAATCTTTAATTTAATATAATAAAAAATATAATTATATTAAAGGTTTAAAATGTTAGATAAAATTATTATTAGTTTACCATCTTATAATGACAGTGATGAAAAAAGATCCATTAAATTAGTTAATTATCTTTTAAAAGATAATGTATATAAATTATTCAATTCTGAAAATATTAAATTTATTATAAAACCATTTAATAAAGAAAATAAAACTTATTTTTTGAACTATAATATATTTAGTGCACCAACATTATATTGTAAATTAAATGATATGAATGAAGTTGTAAAATTAACAAATTTTAAAGATATTTTTAATTGGTTAAAAAAATTAAAAAAAACTATTGAAAATGATAAGATTAATTCAAGTAAATCTGGTACAGCATCATTATCCAAATTTAGTAATAATTTACCAAAATCATTAAACGAGCAACATATACCAATAACTAATTCGGTATTAGATTTAGACGCTAATGAATTTATGACTAAAAATTTAATGAAAGGACATCAAGAAGGTGCTAAGTTTATTGATCACGATGAAGAAGATTCTGATGAAAAATTGTTACAGGAACAATATGCAATTGAACAAAATAAACGTAAAAATATGGTAGCATCATTAGATCCAAGAATGACACAAAATACATCAGAACTTAAAACAATGCAACATTTTCAAGAACCATTAATATCATCAACAGCATTTAAAGATCCAACATTAGTATCTAATTTTGATTATATACAAAATTTATAGAATCATTATAGATAATAACAATTATAAATATAACAATAAATATTATAGTGGTATAATAAAATTATATCAATTTTGATTTTTTTTTATATAATTAATAATAAGTAATAGATTATAATATACTGTAAATGTCTGATTTTCACAATGTTGTAGTTGAGTATGAAGATTTTATGACTTTTCCTTGTCGAGAAGATTTTGTTGATAAAGATTTACAACAAAACATAAATGCTGATATAAAAAATAATAAACCAATTTATTTTTTAACTAATGACATTAAAGAATCTGCACCATTTTTACCATATCATTTATACTTATCTGGTATATTATTAAATGGTTCCAAAGCAGTTATTAAAATATTACATATTCGACCTTATGTTGATTTAAATTTTGATAATATTGAATTATCTATTAATTCATTTGGTACATATGTTAATAAGATTAAAAAAATTATACAAGATTATAACAACGATGAAACAGTTGAATATAAAAATAAAATTAGAGATTATAACTTTCAAAAAATTAAAGGTAAAAAACTAATTGGATATCAAAAAGATGAAGAATTGTTTATTCGCGTTACATTTTTAACGAAACAGGATCGTAAAAAATTTATTGATTTAATGAAAATTGTGACAACATATAATATTAATCTTTTTAATAATGATACCAGTTCTTATTATCGTTCAATTTCTAGAGAATATGAAATAAATCTTGCATCATGGAATAAAATTACACAATATTCTAAAACAAGTGAAAAATTTAAATCTGAATATAAATTTGAATGTTCTATTGATGATATTAAAGGTGTGTACAATGTACCAGATAAACTTTATATCAATCAAATTGAATATAATAATTCTTTTATAAAAAAAGATAAAAGTATTTCATGTTGTTTTGATATTGAAGCATATTCACCAATAAAAGGTCGTGTTCCAGATGGTACAAATCCTTCTGATGATCTATTTATGATATGTATGACATTCCAATTTGTTAATGAAAATAAATCATGTTTAAATGTTTGCATTGTAGATAAACCATGTGAACCTCAAGAAGAATTATATACTGTAGTATGTAAAAATGAACGTGAAGTTTTAATGATATTCTCTAAAATTGTAGGAAACATGCAACCTGATTTTATTTCTGAATTTAATGGTTCTTCTTACGATTGGAAAGTTATTAAAGAAAAATTAGTGTATCACAAACTATATATTGATTTTAAAAAAAATATGAGTTTAGATGAAGTTTCAGCTTATGATTGTAAAGATGATGTTATATTTAAATATAATTTTTCATTGGTACAAATTAAAATAGGAGCAGATAAAATGATTCAAATGTTTGGATTTTATCTATTTGGTTATGTATCATTTGATTCTAAAATTATATTAGAACGGTTATTTCCAAATTTAGAAAATTTTAAATTGAATACGTTTTTAAAAGTTAATAATTTAACATTAAAAGATGATTTACCCATTTCAGAAATGTTTAAAATTTATGAAAATAATGATAAACATGGTATGAAAAAAGTTGCACATTATTGTTATATTGATAGTTTTAGTATTCATGAATTATTATTTAAAAAAAATGTAATCCAAGATAAACGTGAAATAGCAAGTATTTCATATACTAGTTTAGCTGATAGTTTTTATAGAGCTGATGCAATGCGTGTTGCAAATTTAGTTGTACATAAATGTATTAAATCTGGATTATTATATAGTGAAACATATAATAAACCAGAAAAAGGATGTAAATTTCCTGGTGCATTAGTATTAGAACCTAAAAAAGGTTTAGTTAATGTTATAATGTCTATTAAAGATTATGTAATTCATAATAAAATTGAAGAATTATATGATTACCATGAAGAACTATTTAAAATAATTTCTGTATTATTTCAAAATATATATAAAGATTATGATTTAGGTGGTATTTCTACAATTTCACATAATGTAAATAATACAAATACAAATACAAATACTATCGGCATTAATATTGATATTGAATATAATAGCACTAATGGTGTAGATTATTTTACAATAGATAATTTCTTTGAAAAAACTGTTAGTAAAAATAATATATCACAATTAGTAAATATATTAGATCATATGCGTTTGACAATAAATGAATATGTACAATATGTATGCCATGAGAAACTAAAATATCCAGTATGTGCTTTAGATTTTGCATCTTTATATCCATCTATCATTATGACATATAATATTAGTCCTGAATATTGGATTAAAGATGAAGAACATAAAAATAGATTAGAAAATGATGAAAATGACAATAATAAATATAAATTACATCATATTAAATTTATGTATGGTTTAACAAATCAAGAACGAGAAATAAACTCATGGACAATTCGCCAAATTAATGAAGATAAACAATTTGGATTATATCCACAAACATTAAAAGAACTATTTGATGTTAGATCAAATTTAAAAAAGATTTTAAAACCATTAGAACATCGAATTGAAGAGTTAAATAATTTAAAAGAAGATAAATATAAACATATTACACAAGAAGAATATAATGAATTAATATTTAATTTTAATTATTATAATGCAAAACAACTTGGTGTAAAAGTATTAATGAATACATTTTATGGTGTACTTGGTAATACATCTTCATCATTGTTTATTCTAGAACTTGCTGGTGGTGTAACATCTGCAGGTCAGCGCAATTTATTATATGTTAAATCATTTTTAGAAAAAGAGAAAAATACTAAAACATATTATGGTGATTCTGTAATTGGAAATACTCCTATTATAATTAGAATTGCTAATAAAAATAAAAATACAAATGATTATGAATATAAAATTAAAATTATTCAAATTAATGAACTTAGATATTATTTAAAAGATGAATCATATTTACAATATAGATCAACTAAAGAAGTTATTTGTTTAACTAATGATTTCAATATTGACGTTTATACTGAAAAAGGATGGACAAAAATTAAAAAAATCATTAGACACAAATCTAATAAAAAACTATATAGAGTTACAACAAAACATGGTATTGTAGTTGTAACAGAAGATCATAGTTTATTAGATTCTAATGCAAATAAAATAGAACCTAAAAATTGTAATATATATACAGAATTATTACATTGGGAAATTGATAATTTTAATAATGATGATAATGACATAAACGAAAATAAACATTTAAATAGATTTAATAAATTTATTGAAAATTATAAATCAAATATTTCAAATATTATTAAATTTACAATACCAGTATGTGCTCAAAAAGCATATATTGCATTATTAAAATATAAACCAGTTGTTTATATTCACAATTATACTTTTTATATAATTCTCACAAATAAAGAATTATTTAATAATAATGATTATAAACATTATATTAAAAATTTACAAAAATTTCAATTAAAAACTGGAATAAATGTAAATGATTTAATAAATGATTTACAAGATAAATGTGATGAATATTTATCGTATAATGATAGTGATAGTATTATTGATGATGATAATATCAATACTAACACTAACACTAACACTAACACTAACACTAACACTAACACTAACACTAACACTAATATTGAAACATTTGATAATAAATATTATATTAAAAAAATTCAATGTATTGGTAAATGCGATACATATGTTTATGATTTAGAAACTGAATCACATCATTTTGCAGCTGGTATTGGACAATTAGTTGTTCACAATACTGATTCGTTATATTTTTCATGTGATGAAAACAATTTTGCTGAAGATACTGAGTTGTTTTATACTGGTAAAATTAATAGAAATATATATTCTATTAATTTAATAAATAAATCATTTGAAGTTATTGATATATTAGCTCATGAAGTTAATCAATTATTAATAAATGATAATGGTGAAAAATTCTTAAAAATGGCATATGAAGAAGTGTTATTACCTGCAGTTTTTGTTGTAAAAAAACAATATTATGGATTACCACATGAAAATGTAGCTAATCTAGATGTATTTGATAAAGATAGAAAAATCTTTATTAGAGGTTTAGAAGTTAAGAAAAAAGGTAATTCTAAAGTATTAATTAATGTATATACATCTTTAATGAAAGAATCATTAGATGTTAATAATACATTATCTTTATATGGATTAACTGAAAAGTATGTAGAATATATGTTTACAACTAAATGGGATAAATCCGATTTTGTTAAAAATAAAGCATATAAACCTAATAAAAAAAATATTAGTATTAACAAATTTGTTGATAGAATGAAATTAGAAGGTAAACCATTACCAGAACCCTATGAACGTTTTAGATATGTAATGGTGAAAAAATATCCATATACATATGATGTACATGGTAAACAAACTGTTTTAAGTGTATCCGATAAAATGGAATATATTGAAATAGTAGAAAAAGAAGATTTAGATATTGATATTATGTATTATCTAAATGGTGAACTTGTAACACAATTTGCTCGTTTATTAACATGTCTTCCGGAATATTTTGTATATGATGAATATACACATGAAATCGATGACACTAAAACTTTAAATAGATGTAAAAAAGTTATTGAAGGTGTTGCAGATAAATTTAATAATTCTTATAAAAATAAAGATAAAATTTTTAAAGATTTACATAAACAAGTAATTAAATTATCAAAAAATAAATATAAAAATATTGATATGATATTAACTTTATCTGAAGAATCTAAACTTCTTAAACTTATTGAAAAAGAAATTAAAAAAATCAATATTCAAGAAGTAATTAATATCTTATTAGAACATCAAGCTAATAAAACTGAAATACTTTGTAAATATAAAAAGTTATTCAATAGTCGTCCATATTCATATTATGTTAAAAAATTTAAAGAATTAGATAGTGAAATTATAGATATTAAAAATAAAATGTTAAATACTAATAATCTTAATTTTAAAATTGATGATGTTATTTTTAATATTAGAAATGAATATAAATTTATGGATAAATGTAAAGATAATAATATTGAAAAACTTGATGATATTATAACTGAATCAGAAATTCAAAATATTGTAAATGAAAAAGTAGAAATTGACACATCTAAATATGATGATGTAAATCTTAAAGTACAAAAATTAATTGAATTGGAAATTGAAAAATTCTTATATAAACAAATATTTGAATATATAAATTCAAAACTAAATGGTACAATGTATAAACATATAACATATACAAAAAAAACATACACTGATGTTGAAGAAAAAAAAAGTAAATGCGATAGTGATGATGACGATGATGATGAATAAATGTATTGATTATTATATTGATTATTATATAAATGTATTATTATATATTTTTTTTGTAAATTTTTAAATTTTATTATACATATAATAAGCAATACTTTTAATATTTAATCTTTGTCGATGCATATTTAAATCGTTGCAGTTAATAGTTTTACATTTTAAACAATAATTATTAATTTTTTCATTTTTATTCATTAATCTATCATATAATTTTAAATATGAATCATAATTATAGTATGATCGATATAATACATTATTTTTGATAATGTAAATATTATTATAATTTATTGATTTAGTATTTAAATCAATAAATAAATAATACTTATCTTTTTTTTTATTTGTACAAATTGGAACTGATATTAAAGAATCTTTTAATTGTACTAAATTTAAAAGATTGTCTAACTGGCAATTTATTATTAAATCTTCATTTAATAATACTTCAATACCATCATGTACAATATGTTTATTTTCAAATAAATTAACATAATTTATTTTAACCATATTTGGCCAAATATAAAAATATGAATCAGAATATAATTTTGTAATATTTAATATTTTTTTAAATTTATTATGATTATCAAAACAATATTGACATAGTTTTAAATCATTATTATAAATATAACATTTTGTATTTACAACTTCACATGCATCACAATTAGATTCATTTTTAATATTTTTAAAAAATCTAATTTTTTTTTGATTATTTGCACAATATTTACATATTATATATTTTTTAAATTTATATAATATACTTGTATTATTAGTTTTACAAAATATACAACTTAATAAATGATACTGTAAAAATCCAGTTTTAGATATTATTTTATTATTATTTAAATCATTATCTAAATTTTTATTTACATATAGTTTGTTATATTCATTATAATATCTATTATTGAGACTAGTATTATTCCACCCATTAACATTATCATTAATGGTATCAATACAATCATCCATATATTAAGTTATTACTCAATTAGTATAATATTAATTTTGATTTATTTTAAGATTAATAAAAATGGCTAGTTGTATCCACGATAAGATTAAGCGAAATACCACAACTGATGGTATTATGGATACTACGAATAAATATAATGTTTATACCAATATGCTTGATAATGATAAATTGTATAATAAATATAAACGTTTATATTTAGATTTAGCAGCTGGTATTTTTGATAACGATTTATCAAAATTAACCCGTGAAGATAAATCTAAATTGTTAAAATATAATAATAAAATTCGTCGTAAGTTTACATCTTGTCAATATACATATTTGGATAATAAATTGATAAAAATACAAATAAGAAACGATTTTTATAAAAGTAAAAAAATAGGTATTGTACAATTTAAATTTGAACATTTTGTTGATTTTGAAAAATTTAGATTTATTGACTTAAATGTAAATGTAGAAATTGATAAAACTATAAGAAGTGGTAAAAATAATAAATATAAAGCTATCCCCGATTCTGAAAAAGTTGTAAAATTATTTTCAAAAGATTTAAAAAACTATAAAATATATGATGTTTATAAAAATTTAAATTTAATAAATATTGAAAATATACAAAGTATTGCTTTATTAAATGATAATGATATTGAAAAAACTAAATACGTTATTAAAATTATAATTGATAAATATTATAAACCTAAATTTTTTAACTGTTTAAAATCATTGGAATATTTAAATTTTGAATTAAACCAATTAATATATTTTATATATGTTCAAATTTTTAAAAAATATAATTTTAGTTCTTGTAATTCTTATAACGATATGAATATTGATGATAGAATGGATGACTATTGTATCACTTTAAAATAAGTTTAATTTTAAAATATTATTTTATAATTTATATAAAAAATGTATAAAAAATGTATAAAAAAAATACATGAAGATTATTTAAATATAAAACTTATAAAAATACGAAAATTTCTTATAATATTAATTGTATTATTTATAATAGAATTGT
>JACCDT010362490.1_pt1 | contig 12198 bp, 11 predicted proteins | sample 7446291 | NCBI WGS metagenome assembly JACCDT01 (sample SAMN15323446, study PRJNA562643) | freshwater metagenome | isolation source: river surface water | place: USA:Blue River Watershed | collected 2017-08-17
AAATCCCCGTCGACTCCCACTGAGCCAACAGACGCCAATGGCATGCGCAAAACGATCGAAACGGGAATGGCTGAATTAATTGATGTACCTGATAATTCTGGAAAATATCTAGCACTGCATAAAACAGCCCCTATTGGGACTTTGGTATTGGTCAAAAATTTAGCCAATGGTCAAAATATTTGGGTAAAGGTTATTGGTCGCTTACCTAATTCCGATAGCAAATTGATCATCAAATTATCACCGAAAGCCTTCGAACGCTTAAATGCCGTGGATAAGCGCATCCGTGCTGAAATCAGTTACTTGGTTAAATAATGGCAAAACGAAAAAGACCCATCACGGCAGGAACGGTAGCATTTGAGGTATTATTTATTCTCTCCTACCCCTTTATTGCCGCATTCTCCTTAGTGATCACCTTGTCGGTTTGGCTGCTATCCTTACCTTCCCGACTACTAGCATTCTTCGGAAACAAAAAATAATTCATGGAAGCACATGTGAGTCATTTATTGGAATCCAAATTCCAATTTTTCAATCACAAGCGTTTTATTGAACACGATCCCATTCAAATCCCGCATTTGTTTAGTCAAAAACAGGATATTGAAATCATGGGGTTCTGGGTGGCTATGTTGGCCTGGGGCCAACGAAAAACCATCATCTCCAAAGCTCATGAATTGATCGACTTGATGGACGGAAATCCTTTTCAATTCATCATGCAGCATCAAGAAACCGATTTAAAGCGATTTTTACACTTTAAACACCGGACATTCAATGCTACGGATGCTTTATACTTTATTCAATTTTTTAAGCGACATTATACAACGAACGAAAGTTTAGAGTCCGCTTTCTCCAAGATTTATCAAGCCGAAGAAAGTACGGTAGAGCAAGCGATTAACCGATTCTACCAACATTTTTTTGCGGATGAATTTGCTCCCCAACGGACCCAAAAACACATTGCATCACCCGCTAAACATTCCGCATGTAAACGCATCAATATGTTTTTAAGGGCAATTAAGATGGTACAAATTTAATCAAAATTCACATATGATTCTTTAGGAATTTTAATCCCATATTGATAGATGTATTGGCCTTTAACTTTTTTAACTAATGCTACACCATTAAGGGCTACCGGCTTGTTTTCATTAGTAAACTCTTTATTACCCATTGAATCAACAAGCACCCAGTAATCTTTATATCTATTGGTCTCAAAAATTAAAGTAGATTCTTTACCCTTAAGTATAACCTCAACTACGTATGAACTAATTTCTTCTTTATATTCTACATTAATTCTGTCAACTAACGAATGAACCAAAGCTTTAATTAAATCAAAGTTTTCAGCTTTACTTATCTTGGAGCTCACTCTTTTCATTAGATCTTGGGACTCTTTTAGCTTTTGATCAAAAGATCCAGAAGAGTTTTCTTTGATCTTCCTTTCTAATTGAATAATTTCTTCATTTAGTTTATTTTCTTGTTTCTTAAGATTTTGATACTCTATTGATAATTCTTTAAAATCACCATTTTTCATCTCCTTGGCAAACGAGATGAGATTATTATAACTCTTCGATATCTTATCTAGCTCTTTCCTTTTGACCTCTAGATTTTTAAAGTACTTTTCTATATCTGTATTTTTACTCGGTAGATTTTTAAATAGCTTAATCGATTTTAGGTCTGTAAGTAACAACTGGATAATAAATGTTTCGATTTTAGCAATGTTAATTCCTCTGTTGTTACAGACAGCATTGGGGTATCTTTTGTTTGTGCATTTGTATGCATAATCATTACCCTTTGGCCTTTTTTTGCCCCGGTAATCAAAATTACATTTTGAACAATATATTAAACCGTTTAACAAATAATGGTACTGTTCTTTTGGGCCGAGATTTTTTTTATTTTGTTCAAAATTTAACTGTACTTTTTCCCAAATTTCGGCGCTAACTATTGGTGGTACGTGGTCATCTGTTTGAATAATATCGACTACCCTTTTATATTTAACCGGTTTTCCATCAATATACTCAAAAGCATCTTCATGCATTTTCCAAATTCTTGTACCCTTATACATAGGGTTCTTTAACATATCACCAATTACATTCCCTCGCCAGGTAACATCTTTCTTTTCAAAAGTTTTTTCTTTTTTTGTACCAGGGATTTTTCTTTTTATTTCACCATCAAAATTTCTGCTATACTTAGTTTTTACACCTTCAGCATTGAGGATATTAGCTATGGTGTATGCGCCACAACCAGATAGAGATAAATCAAACATTCTCCTTACATGCTTAGCCTCATCTTCAAAAATTATGTAATTATTAAATTCATCTCTTTGATAACCAAATGGTTTTAAGCCATGAGTTTTACCGAGTTTTACTTTTTTTGCATTAGCATCCCTTACCTTCCTTGAGGTCATCTCGGAGTAATAAGCATTTACAACTGACATCAGTTGAGCATACATTCGATTTGTAGGATTATCTAAATCTAATTTTTTACCTTCTGGATAGTAATCTATTTTAAAGTTTATAACTAGACTTACGAAAAAAAGCCAAGTCTGTGTATCTCTTTCAATGCGACTTTGATCTATACAATAAACTGCAGTTAAATCGCCTGATTTCATATCTTGAAATAAGTCTGACAACCCACCTCTGACAGTTTCGTCTAATGTTCCACTGATGCCATCGTCTACATAAATCCGGTATGGAATACCAAGTCCAACTGCACATTTAATACCCTTTTCTTTTTGAATAGAAATGGTATACTTTTCCTTTCTGGCTTTAGATGTTCTACAATATATTCCTAGCATGGTCATAAATTTATAAAATTATTTAATAGTTCTTACGGGTAATTAGTGTAGTTTGATACATTTGTTAATTAAACAGTAATGATGCTTCCTATTGACGAAATCAAAGACTTTCTTGATTACAAGGTAACTGAGTTCAATAGACCAGAATTCATTGAATTGGATCCAATTAGCATACCTCACAGGTTTTCTTTAAAAGAAGATATAGAAATCTCAGCATTTTTAACCGCCTCAATTAGTTGGGGTAACAGAAAAGCGATTCTTGGTACCGCTGGCCAAATGATGCAACTGATGGGTGAGAGTCCATATGATTTCATAATGAATGGTAGTAAATTTAAAAGAGATAAAATATCTGAGTTTTATTATCGAACCTTTAATGGGGTTGATTTTGCTTATTTCTTAAGTGCCCTACAAAATATTTATTCAAATCACGGTGGGTTGGAGAAAGTATTTAATGAATTGACTCTTAACCATTCACTTCAAGAATCGATTGGTTATTTTAAGCAAATATTTTTTGAGCTACCTCATTCATCTAGAACCGAAAAACATATTTCAGACCCACGTAATGGTTCAGCGGCGAAAAGAATCAATATGATGCTTAGGTGGCTAATTCGTAATGATAACAATGGTGTAGATTTTGGTATATGGAAGAAAATAAGCCCATCAAATCTTTCTATTCCCTTAGATGTTCACTCAGGTAACACTGCTCGTAAATTAGGTTTATTAAAACGTAAACAGAATGATGCAAAAGCTGTTGCTGAATTAGACCATATCCTTAGAACATTTGATGCTAAAGACCCTGTAAAATATGATTTTGCTCTATTTGGATTGGGTGTGATAGAAGGATTTTAACTACCTCTAGCCACCCCTCGCTGCACCACCACCCTAAGGGATCCCCTATTTACATATAAAAACCTTGTTTAGCTATATGGTCCACAGACCCATTTAAGATGCGGGGTCATTTTTTTTGTAAATTCTGGATTCCTACCCAATACACATAAAAAAGCATGTTTAACTGAACATTTGACTTTTTCAAAAAAAATATTTATACTAATTACAACACAAATAGGTTGTGTGCGCACATAAATAATTAGACAAAACATTTTTTTTAAAAATGTGGGATTTTAGTGATTTTATGTATGTACACAAGTATTTATTCATATGGCTTATCTGAAATAGGCCAGAGGATTTATATTACCCTTTTTATAAAATAATAGAAAAAATATGTACAAAAATGAGACAACAGGAATTCACAAAACCAGAAATAAAACAACCAAAACTAGAACAACTATATGCCTATAATGAAAGAACAAAACAGTCTCACTTTATTACAACTGGTGCAACTTTTAATGACCGACATTTTCTTACTACACCTGTTATAATTGGAAAATATGATACTACAGATGTTACTTTAAGAAAAAAGTATAAGAAATATGGTAAACTAAATAAGGATTATTTTGTCTCTGATGGTAAGGTTTTAGTTAGTGAACTATTTCTAGATAAACAAAATATTAAGCTAATCCCCAAAGATAAACTAGTAAGAAATTCTATCACAAAAGAAAGACATGTGGGAGCAAAATTCCCTTATCAAAAAGCTATAAACCTTGTCCATTTAAAAGGGAAACAATCCAACACAAGTATTAATAATAAAGAGATGCTGGTGAGTGAGTTAAAGAAAATGCATTGGGATGAGTTTATCACAATAAGCACTGGTCAATACAAGTATATGGATCAAAATAATTGGGATCAAGCAATATTAAAGTTTTCAGATCTACTGGCTTTAAAAACTAACACTTTAGATATACGAATAGCATATTCAACAGAGGTTTCAATAGATATTCGTCATAAAAGAGTGACTAAATATGACTGCAATCATCGACACATTCATTTGTTTCTTAACTATGGTGGTAACCCCATAATACCCAAAGTATTAAAGTCAACATTTTTATTAGCAATGGATTATAAGAATTTTAACAGGCATGAGTATCATGCTATTCCCTTCGTTGATGATATTTTCGGTGAGAATTATATCATGAAAACACATAACTATGAAAAAGATTGTTTTTCTATGTGTGCACCGGATCAAAATATCCTTAGTAGACCTTTAGTTTAATGATCGACTAAAATTTAGTCAGATTACTTTGGGAAAGTAATTGGTTGTCTAAATTGTCTCTTGAGGCACTCTCAGGGCTTAAAATTTGATTCTAATATCATGTTTTTTTACAAATAAGATACATATAATGTTATCTTTACGTAACAACTATGAAAGCTGATGAGTTTTAATAAAGTACTCGAAAAATACCGAAAAGTATCATTTTCTGAAAGAGACAAGGGTGATCGTTTTGAACGATTAATGCAAGCATATCTACTAACAGATCCCAAATATTCACACCAATTTAAAAAAGTTTGGCTTTGGAATGAATTTCCAGGTAAAAATGACCTTGGCGGTGGTGATACAGGTATTGATCTTGTTGCTGTCACTCATGATAATGATTACTGGGCTATTCAATGTAAGTGTTACCAGGATTCTTCTACTATTGATAAGCCAGCTGTTGACAGTTTTCTTTCCACCTCAAGTCGTGAATTTAAAGATGATAGTCTTCGAACAACCAGTTTTGCACATAGACTCTGGATCTCAACAACCAATAAATGGGGCCCTAATGCTTATGAGGCAATAAAAAATCAAAACCCTCCAGTAACTAGAATTAACTTAACAGATTTGATTGATGCTCCTGTTGATTGGGAGAAATTGGAAAATGGTATTCACGGAGAAAGTGGCAGAGCTGATAAGAAGAAACTATACCCACATGTACTCGAAGTCCGTGACAAAGTATATGAATACTTTAAAGAAAATGAAAGAGGTAGGTTGATCATGGCTTGTGGAACGGGTAAAACCATGACCTCATTAAAAATTGCAGAGAAATGTACAGATAACAAGGGTACCATACTTTTTCTAGTACCATCAATCGCACTTATTGGTCAGACATTAAAAGAGTGGACATCCCAATCAGACGAAGTAATAAATCCAATTTGTATTTGTTCTGATCCTGAAATAACAAAAAACAGAACCAGTGGTGATCAAGATTTAACTAGTACCATTGATCTAGCTTGGCCAGCTTCTACCGACTCTAATAATATTTTAAAGCAATTTCAGCATTATAAAGACACTAATAATGGAATGACGGTAGTATTTTCTACCTACCAATCCATAGATGTGATATCCAAAGCTCAGAAGGTACTTTTGCAGAATGGGTTTCCTGAATTTGATTTAATTATATGTGATGAAGCTCATAGAACAACTGGATATACAGAAGTAGGAATGGACGATTCCGCATTTGTTAAAGTACATGATGCTGATTATATCAAATCAAAGAAACGTTTATACATGACCGCCACACCAAGGTTATATGATGTGGATACGCAGTCTAAAGCTGCTAAAAATGATGTTCCACTTTGGTCAATGGATAATGAAGCATATTTTGGCAAGGAGATACACCGCATTGGTTTTGGTGAAGCTGTTGAAAGGGGTTTATTAACTGATTATAAGGTCATTATTTTAACCTTAAATGATAAGGATGTACCAGTTGCAGTACAAAAGATGATCACTAATGGTGAGGCTGAAATTAAAACAGATGATCTAACTAAGTTAATAGGCACTGTTAATGCTTTATCAAAACAATTCCTAGGTAACGATTCAATTAAAGTAGAGGGTGACGAAGCCCCAATGAAACGTGCTGTAGCTTTCTGTAGTAGCATATCCAACTCAACTAATATAGCCGCAAGTTATAATCTAGCCTCTGAGAATTATTTAGACTCATTACCAGAAGAAAGGAAGAAAAAAATGGTTACCGTTCAAGCTATGCATATGGATGGAACCATGGCTGCACCTCAACGTGATCAAATGCTGAGCTGGTTAAAGGAAGATACTCCTGGTAATGAATGCAGAGTAATAACAAATGTTAGAGTATTAAGTGAGGGTGTTGATGTACCATCTTTGGATTCAGTTTTATTTTTATCAGCAAGAAACTCACAAGTAGATGTTGTCCAATCAGTGGGCCGTGTTATGCGTAAGTCACCAGGAAAAAAGTATGGTTACATAATTATTCCTGTAGTAGTTCCAGTAGATGTTGAGCCAGAACATGCATTAGATGACAATGAACGTTACAAGGTAGTTTGGACTGTATTAAATGCATTGCGTGCACATGATGACCGCTTTAATGCTTTAGTTAATAAACTTGAACTGAACAAAAAACGACCTAATCAAATTCTAGTTGGAGGTGCTGAGACGTCTTTTGATGGAGATGGAAATCCAATAGATAAAAACAGTGATGGGTTTAGTGGTGACACCCAAAATAATCAGATTGGCCAACAAATTGCTATGCAATTCGAGCAATTACAAGATGTGGTTTTTGCACGTATGGTTCAAAAAGTTGGGGATCGTAGATATTGGGAACAATGGGCAAAAGATGTAGCGATTATCGCTGATAGACAGATTGAACGTATCAAGTATTTGATTGATGAAAAGAATGATCAAAGAGACGCATTTGGTAGATTTCTAGTTGGCTTACAGAAGAACATTAATCCAAGTATTAATGATGAGCAAGCTATTGAAATGCTGGCGCAACATATAATTACCCAACCTATATTTGATGCGCTTTTTGAGGGATATTCTTTTGTTAAATCTAATGCTGTATCAATAGCAATGCAAGGAATGATTGATTCTTTGGAGAAAGGAAGCAATTTAGCAGAGCAAGATGAGACCCTTCAGCGTTTCTATGATTCTGTACGTAAACGTGCAGAAGGGATTGATAACTCGGAGGGTAAACAACGTATTATCATAGAACTTTATGATAAGTTCTTTAAGACTGCCTTCCCTAAAATGGTAGAAAAACTAGGTATTGTATATACCCCTGTAGAAGTTGTAGACTTTATTATTCACTCAGTGAATGATGTATTAAAAAAGGAATTTCACCGAACTATTTCAGATGAAAATATACACATCCTAGATCCATTTACTGGAACAGGCACATTTATGGTGCGATTATTACAAAGTGGATTAATTGATTTAAAGGATTTAGAACGCAAGTATAAAGAAGAGTTACATGCAAATGAAATAGTTTTATTAGCATACTACATAGCTGCAATTAACATTGAAAATGCATATCATGATGCAACACCTGATCCCAACGATGGTGTAGGTACAGCCAATTATACATCGTTCGATGGTATTGTTTTGACTGATACTTTTCAACTTAGTGAAACAAATGAGGGTGAAATTCAGTATGAAGAGATGTTGAAGAAAAACTCTGATCGAGTTGAAAAGCAAAGAAATGCACCTCTAAGAATAATTTTGGGGAACCCACCATACTCAATTGGTCAGAAATCTGCAAATGACAATGCGCAAAATCAAACCTATCCAAAATTAGATAAACGAATTGCTGATACATATGCTAACTTATCTTCTGCAGGATTAAACAAATCATTATATGATGCTTACATAAAAGCATTTCGTTGGAGCACCGATAGGCTAGATGAAAATGGGGGTATTATCTGCTTTATATCAAATAGTGGTTGGTTAGATGGTAACAGCACCGATGGATTCCGTAAATCAATTGAAAGCGAATTTTCTTCAATTTATATTTTTAATCTTCGAGGATCAATAAGAGGCAGATCTGGTATAGCTGCGAAGAAAGAAGGGCAGAATGTATTTGATATAATGACAGGTGTAGCAATAACTCTTCTAGTTAAGAATCCGAAAAATAAATCACAAAAAGCAACAATATTTTATCAAGATATTGGTGAATTTTTGAACAGAAAGGAAAAAATTAGTATCCTAAAAGATATAAAATCATTTGGAAGCAAAAAAAGTAATTTTACTATTCTTAAGCCTAATGAGCAAGGTGATTGGACAAATTTGAGAAATGAGGCATTCGATGAATTTTATCCAATTGCACCAGAGAAAAAATTTGATATAACAAGCAAGTCTTTTTTCAATACATTTTCTCTCGGAATTGCAACCAATAGAGATGCATATTGTTACAATAGTTCATTGATTGAATTAGAAAATAATATGGTTAGATCTATAGACTTTTACAATGAACAAAGACAAATCTTTAAATCAAGACTTGCAGAAAATCCTAATCTTACACCTGAAGATATCATAAATTATGATTCTACTAAATTAAATTGGACTGATACTGTTATAAAAGACCTTTCTAAAAATATCGAATATAAATTTAAGCCTGAGGCGATTTCGATTGGAATGTACCGTCCTTTTGTTAAAAGGCGCATATACTTTACAAAAGAATTTATTCATAGGACATATCAGCAACCTAAATTATTCCCCAATAAAAATTTAAACAATTTAGTAATTACATTACCTGGTTTAGGTGAAAGGAAAGGATTTGCAGCTTTAATTTCATCAAATCTATCAGACCTTAATGTGTATGATGGCGGCTCTCAATGTTTCCCCTTATACTTTTATGAGGAAAATAATACAGCACAAAAAGGGTTATTTGATACAGATGATAATGAGAAATATATTCGAAGAGATGCAATCAGCGACTTCATTTTAGACAGAGCGAAATTGCAATATGGGAAGACGGTAACTAAAGAAGATATCTTTTATTATGTGTATGGTTTTTTACATAGCGTCGAGTATAGAGAGACCTTTACCAATGATTTAAAAAAAATGTTACCACGTATACCTTTGGTTGAAACTGTAACAGATTTTTGGGCGTTTTGTAAAGCCGGTAGAAATTTAGCTGAACTACATTTGAATTATGAGACCATTGCTCCATCACCTGATGTTATAATACATGGTGATGATGGTAAATCATATATTGTAGATAAAATGCGTTATCCAAAAAAGGATCAGAAAGAAACAATACAATATAATAGTCAAATAACAATAAGCAATATCCCTTTAAAAGCATATGAATACATTATAAATGGCAAATCCGCTGTTGAATGGATTATGGAACGATATCAAGTAACTACTCACAAAGAAAGTGGTATTAGTAATGATCCAAATATGTGGGCTGTGGAGGCCAATAAGCCACGTTATATTTTAGATCTACTATTAAGTGTGATAAATGTTAGTATTCAGACTGTAGACATAGTAAATAATTTGCCAAAACTTGATTTTCAGTCTAGTTCTATTGAAAATAAAGAAGTAAAAATGTATCCCACTAAAGAAGATAATGAACAAATAAATATAGCAGCAGAACCAGAGGCTTAAATTAAATTTTAACTTTCACGGGTATTACAGTATTTATAAGTAATGAACAACCGTGATAAAAAATTAGATAGAATGCTGGTGGTTAGAATTACCTCAGAACAATACACCAAACTCTTAGAAGCTATTGTTCAAGAGGGTAAAAAAGGTATGAAATCATCTCTAAATAATATGGATAAAAGTAAAATAATTAGAGAAATGATAACAAAATACACAACACATCCATCGTAGTGCAAATTTAACGTTGCTAATGATAAATGGTGTGAAATCTTGGCTGCAAGTATTGAGATCCAGAATATGCAGAAATCAATAAATGAGCAAAACATTGACCCTTTTGTAAAATATGACCCCAAAATTTATAAATCAGACTTTTCGTAAATTATACCTTGATGATGAAATTGATGGTGACATTGAATTGTCATCAACTGAATTTAAGAATGCATATAAATTTTTAAGTAACTATGGGTTTAATTTTGATGAAGATGTATTACTTCAAATAGAAACAACACCAGATGCTATGATTGTCCTTCTTATAGAATACCAGCGGTTATTAACAAATAAACATGTCTTGTAGGTCATATAAGTTATCTACCTCTTCCTTAGTTATTGACAAGTAAATTCTTGTAGTAGAAACGCTAGAATGATTAAATAAAGCTGATAACCTTACCAAAGAACTTTCTGTTTGACCATTGCGGCGCCAAACTTCTCGACCAAATGTCTTTCTAAAGGTATGCGTACTAATCCGTTTATTTCTAATGCCAGCTTTTGAAGCGTATATTTTGAGCTGTTTATTAATTGTCCTGATGTTAAGAGGTATAATAACGCTATCTAGTTCTTTTGAACCTAGCTTTTGATAAGATTTTCTTATTGTTTCTTGCAACTCGATTGGGATAGGTATCTCCCGTACTTTATTAGTTTTTTTCTCCCTTAAAAATAAAATAGATTTATTTAAAACCATTGACCATGTGATTCTTGAGAGATCACTATATCGCAGGGCGGTAGATATTCCCAACCTAACCAATAGATAATAAAGTTGGTTGTCATTTTTATTGAGGTATTTTAAGAGGCGAGTTAATTCGTTTTCTTCAAGGTGTTCTGCAGACTTCAATTTTGTATTCATGGTGCCAGTTTTGAGTTTTAGTGATATTTTTGGAACTAATTTTTCATCAATTTTAACTAAAGATTTGATAAACAGATACTTACTGGTTCCCTTTTTAATAAAAACGGAACCATGATTTTATGGCTGATCGATTTCTATATCAAAGTCACTAAAATCAAACTGATCCAGCTGTTCTTTGATTAACCTCCATTTTTCATTTATTTGATCTAAACATAATTGGACATTTTTATCAGTTGGTAAAAAGCACCCACCTTCGTAATAAACGGGGATGTTTAGCTTCTGGAATTCTGTAAGGATTTGTATCGATTTTATAGAAAGTAATGAAAATGCACTTAAGTCTATAACATACATTGCATCTATTTCACCAATCTCGGCGTCATAAAGCATCTGGTTAACTACCGGTCTATTAGTAACGTCCTCAGACTCTTCTTCTAAGTATTCCGCATAATGCTTGTAACCATCAAAGCCATGCAACCACATGCATTTGAATCCTGTTTTAAGTTGGTAGAAGTGAGCTGTACTTTCGCCTTTCAATAGACGGGTGTAGATACCGATTTTCATGATCTAAGGTTTTTAAAGTGACAAAATCATATTAAATTGATTATCAATAAAATATGCTTCGAATATTAACTACCTTAATTACCCGTACTTACATGTTTTTACGTTGGATGGTCAGAAAAGATAATGCGGGCGTTGACTTTGGAATTTGGAATCAGATTAAATCGCATCAATTAGTTTGTCCACTCGATGTACATGCACTTCGAACCGCAGAAAGCTTGCAATTGATTGGACCCGGGCCGACCAACTGGAAGAAGGCCTTGGAATTGACTGATATTTTAAGAGAATTAGACCCTAATGATCCCGTGAAATACGATTTCGCCTTGTATGGGATGGGAATTGAAGACAAAACGATATGGAAATAATACTGGTTAAAAGCGCTGATCAATCGGCCTATTTCGAAATCATTCCGTCCATTGGAGGCATGTTAAGCCAATTAAACTGGTCGGGCGATGTGATTAAAATACCCTTTTCATCACAATATCCACTGGCTACAAACCCCTA
>JACCDT010237418.1_pt1 | contig 12190 bp, 13 predicted proteins | sample 7446291 | NCBI WGS metagenome assembly JACCDT01 (sample SAMN15323446, study PRJNA562643) | freshwater metagenome | isolation source: river surface water | place: USA:Blue River Watershed | collected 2017-08-17
ATAACGGTCGAACCGCAGGAGGCACCACCAGCATTTGTTTGAGTATATGTCTCGCCATAGAGTGCAGATCCACCTGCAACGCATCCGCCAGTGGGGGCTTTGTGGCGTAACCCCTGAATAAGGACTTCGTTTCGATTCCAAGCTGGGAGTTTTGATACAGCCAGTTTGGACGATCTAGATGAGTGTCGTCCGCAGGATTCTGAGAGAGCCATGGTCGGAGAATCATCCGACCATGGTTTTTTTGATTAGATCTGAGCCGCAGATCGGGCAGCAGACCGGACGGCCTCAGCGAACTGCGGAAGTCCTAACTCGTGAGCAAGCTGGAAGTATTGCTCGCCAGAGAGATCCCCACGAAGACGACGGGTTCGAACGTCGTTTCGAACAAACCGCTCAAGGGTATCCATGATCGTGCCCGTCGTGCCCATGTCCTTGGACACTTCGATGAACCCGGCGATGACGTGCTTCGGAAGGTCAGGACCGCCGATGAAGTAGCGGAGCATGGGCACAAAACTGGTGCTGCGAAAGATCGCCGGTCCGTGCACGCCGTTCGCTTCGTACCGCTGCTTTCGGGACTTGCCATGCCCACCGATGTTCATGTCGGGGTCCGTGAAGTAGCGCAGCCGCACCTCAGGGATGGCATTTCTCTTGAGCAGGGATTCGGTGAGTTGTCCGACCCGGTCGAAGTTGATGATCCGGTCAGCGTGCTCGATCTGTTCCCACTCTTTGGAGTCCCATTTGATCTGAGCGGCGAGCTTAGACTCGACATCGGTTAGCGTGACTGGTTCGATCATCGTTGGCCCAAGGATTTCACTGGGGAGTCTTGCTTAGGGCCCGGTATACTGTGATTTCTGGCACACTGCCATCCCCTGCACGGAGCGGTATCGATGACCCAGAATGGCTTCGGTAAGGAATACCGCATCAAACTCGGCCGAAACTCCGAGGACGCCAGTGTCGTTGCGCCGCATTTCACAGTGATCGTCAGTGCTAGGGACCCGGAAGACGCAATCGCCGAAGCCGAAAAGCTAAATGAGCTTCACCAAGGGCGGTTCCATGTGCTGGAGATTCTGGAATCCAGCACCCCGGTTGCGGCACATAACTGACGCAGCCAGTCAGAAATCGACGTCCCAGCCAATCACCTGATTCCTCCCGCTGAAGAAGATCTGGAGGTTCTGAGAATGACCAGTCACCGGGTGCTTCAGCATGTCGTCATACCTCCATGACTGCTCGTACAGAGTGCCATCGACTAATCGCCCTGCCTTGTGGACCCGGTCCGGCTTGCCCAGCATTTTCATAACCTCCTGCTGCGATTTGCCGATGAGACTGAGGGCGTAGATGTCGTCCTCCGTTCGAATCTTCGGAGATGAAGCGAGGACACCCGCCGCATCTTTGATCCGGTTGCAGGATCGGATTCCCACGAATCCGAAGATCACGATCCCGAGGCAGACAGTCCCGATCTTCCTCATCTCATCCTGAGTGAACCACGGATCAGCCGCTGGCTTCGGGGCGGATGCTGGCTCAGGTGGTCGCTCGGCCGGAGTCTGCTGTGGCCAGAGTTCTCGGATCGTCTTCGCTTTGACGATGTGATCTGACCCTTCTCGCTGAACACCATCCTCTGGCTTCAGCTTGCCTGAGGCAGCGAGCTTCTGGAGTTGATCGTCGGTGAAAGGGCCGAAGGTTTTTTGTTTGCGGATGACTCGCCATTTGGCCATGGGAAACCCGTGCAGGAAAAGAGAGAGGGACGCCGTCCAGCGTGCTCTCCCAACCCCCGCCAAGGGGCCACAAGAACAGCGCATGGCCGACGCCCCCCGTTTCGCACGGGGAGCGCACGGTCAGCACTGCTTCTTGTGGTGGGCCCGGAGGCCGATACTTGGCGGTATTTGGGAGAAGCAGAACCGACGATTGCTCGTCGTTTTTCAGATTGTCAGCGTGGCTGGGCAGCCACTTCGTGATCCCGTGCTTGTCCTCTGATCAGGTGAATTCGAGCCGTGAGTTCGGCGACCGTTGACTCTATCCGGTTGTCGCTTTATGGATAAGTCGGCGACAGCGGGTGTCGCCAACAGACTGCGTGTGCTCATTCGAGGCGGGCGAGAATGGTCAGTTGCATCGGCCGAATCTTGCTGGTGGCGACTTCGCTTGCGCCTGTCTGCGGTGCATTTGCAGTGAACCGATTCGCCGAACTCGGGACCGGCGTCAAGAAGGACTGGATCTTCTGGTCGTGGATCGGATCGGCGTTCCTCCTGACCTGCCTGACCGGTTACTTCCTGTACTGGTGCAAAGGCCACCTGCCTCGGGTGACGATCACGACGAAGGCGATCAAACCTACGGACAAGGACATCTTGGCCTTTCTTCTGACGTACCTGTTGCCGTTGCTTGGGCAGAAGTCGTTGGCGTTCGAGAGCCCCATCATCTCCGCCTACATCCTGATTCTCATCTTCGTCGCCGTGTTTCACAGCAACGCTTATCACTTCAATCCGATGCTCGCCTTCTTCGGGTATCACTTCTATGAGGTGGAGTGCAAAGACGGCCTGACGGCGATGCTGATTTCGAAGCAAACACATCTTGAAGGTGATGCGAGCATCACGATTGGGCGAATCTCACCGTATCTCTTCCTAGAAGTGGGATGATCTCCCTTCTGCATGAAAGGGCCACGATGGCTAAGGCACCGAGCGCTACGGTCTTCTTTGCACTGGTTGAGGAAACGATCAAGGATGGTGGGCGGACGAAAAAGGAGTCGCAGCCACAGCGAATCGAAATTGACAACAAAGTGGCTGTAGGAATCGCCAGCACCTTCGAGACGATGGCTGCTACGTTCTTCTCTGAGAATCGGCAGCAGATTGATTTCGATGGCCGCTACCTGCCCGACCCCGGCGAGATCTTCAAGATCGATGACTTCGCCATCGACCCGGCCTTGCTTGCTGCGGCGCACAGTCCACTGAAGTCTAAGCAATTTGTTATCGCCAGCAGTCCATATCCAGTGATCCGAGCCATTGCTGCCTCCACGGTCACAGGCCCGAAGCCCGAGGACGTCCGTATCGTCTTCCAAGAGTTCCGGGCGGACCGCATCATTCGTGAAGGGTTTGCTCTGTTTCATCAGAATGGCACGTTCACCAGAGTGGACCACTCCGGCCTGACGATCTCGGGGAAAATCGACGCCGTCTTCGAGAAGGGCACTCTCTACTTCAAGTCGTACTACTCCGCCAACCGCTTTGTAGACCTCACTAACTACTTCAAGGATGCCAGCGACGAGGACGTGCGAGGCTTGCTCAAGTCCAAGAAGTTCTCGACCGGTGATGAAGAGGCTCTCCTCAAAGTGCTCGACAACTCGATGCGCAGGAAGCTCGGCGCAATCGAGAAAAACAACCCGCTGGACACGGTGACTCCAGAGGCGCTTCAAGCAGCAGGTAAGGAATTCGACATCCCGGTCGACATCGACGTCAGCCACGGGAAGAAGAGCGTCGTCCTTCCATCGACGAAGCCGGAACTGAAAGATCTGCTGTATCTGCTCCATGACGGGCTCTACAAATCGCCGATAACGCAATTGCAAATGCTTTCGAACTCGCACCGTCCCCGGCCGGTCGGTGCGAAGCCTGCGCCCAAAAAGGCAACCGTGAAAAAGAAAGCGTTCAAGAAGAAGGCAGCGGCCAAGAGGAAGTGATCTATGCCTTCATGGTCGTGGGCTTCTGGGTGAAGTGCGGCTGGATACCGAGTTCATGAAGGGCATGAACGAGGCGACAAATGTTGTGGCAGATGATTTTGCACAAGACCTCGTTCTTCATCCCGACCTCCGTTTTGCAGCGGACGTGATCGCCGAACTTGGTTTTGATCATGGCGAACGTTGACTCGACGTTGCTCCGTTTGTGGTAATGGCGAAGGAACTCAGCCCTCCGTCGCTGGAACATCGTGAACATCTCCTTCCAGAGCCCACCGCTGTAGCCGGTGTGCACAGTCTTGAAGGCGATGTACGGCGTACCTCCGGCTCTCGTGATGGCGTCATAGTTCTCAACGCTGCCGTATGCTGAATCTGCTGCCACTTCACTGATGTTGAAGTGCTTAGCCGTCAACCTGACCATTGGCGGCAGCAACTTCATGTCATTGGCGTCTTTGTCGTGGATCTCAACTGCGGTTACGACGTTCGTCTTCACTCCGCACATCAGATGGACCTTGACCCATTCGTGCTGGCGATGGACGTTGCCGTACTTGTGGTGAATCCATGTGATGAACCTGCTGGATGTGAACCCGGACGAGTCGACGGCGAAATCGACCTCGACTGCGCTGAGGACAGCGCTGGTCGTCGTGATGATGTCCAACAGAACCGGCGTCAGATCCTTCCGGCTGAGTGATCTAAAGATGGCGTTGAAGTGTGGAACCGCACTGATCAGACCATCGGCTTTCGCTCGTTCGAGATGACCGTTGACCCTGCGGCCCGAGAACTGGCTGTACACCTTGTAGCAGGCGCAGAACACGACGTCCGACAGTATTGTCCTCGGGCGACAGGGTCTCCGGGGCGGCTCCGGGATTCGCTGGCATAGTTCATGAAGCAGCCGAGTGAAGAGTGTGACTTCGCTCCGCTGGGCCCGGTCGTACGCTCGCCAGTTCTGGCGATAGGTTGGTTTACGGAATGCCTCTTTAATCGTGGGAACGTCCTTCAGCTTCTTTCGCTTCGATTTAATCTTCACGGCCCACAGGTGCTTGCACAGACGACCGGTCGTCTGGTGATCCGGGCACTGGCAATGAGGCTTCGGAGTCAGGCAGACTCGGTATCTCCTTTTTCGTGATGTCTGGGACGGCACGATCCAGAATCGGCCCTTCTTGGTGATCTCGGCGGTTGCGGCCAGAAGCATTCCACGCTGTTTTCGGCTGTCCATTGTGTTTCCTAGTGGTAAATACTTTAGGGAAACACAGAAAACACTGACCGGGCTAGCGTGGTCAACCCTAAAGGTATATCCTTTTGGGAAATACTTGAACGGAGTCTGAAATGGCCAAGAAAGCTGCGGGTCTGCCCCTCGGGATGGTTCAGTTGACCGGTTGTCGGTGCCGATGTGGGCATGAGTGGCTCCCTCGGCAACATGAGGAGAAGCCTCGGGTCTGCCCCAAGTGCAAGTCGCCGAACTGGGATCGGCCGAAGATGTTCGAGCGCAAGAAATGATCCCTCTCGCTGAACAAAATGTTTCTTTCCGGCCCTAGATAGCTACAGGGCAAAGCCGGGGAGAGACATGTCGACACTCATTGTCAGCGACGATTTCGAACGATCAGACACATCTGTCGGAGGCGCTGGCTCCACAACTGGTCTCGGAAACGACTGGGAAGACGTCGCCGGGAATAGCTGGCGGATCTCGTCGGGAAGGGCCGTGCAGGTTGCGGCCACTGGATACGATGGGCCGGCGCTGCGTCCCGCTGACGAGAACACCGCTGGCCAGCTTGTCTCGGTCGTAATGGAATGCCCTGTCGCAGGCTTCGACTGCTTTCCCATCGCAAGGTGGCAACCGGGAACTGAGTTCTACTACGCCTCGATTAGCGAAATCTTCGGTCTCGGTGTTTATCGGGTTAACGCTGCCGGAACGCCAACACAACTCGGGACATTCGCCGCTGGAGCATTCACTAGCGGACAGCGATACAGGGTGAGTATCGCCGTCTCCGGCTCCGCTCCCACGACAATCGAGGCGAGAGCAGCGGCCGAAGCAACCCCAAACACCAACATCGCTACGAAGTCGGTAACTGACAGCACTGCTGAGCTTCAGTCTGCCGGTCGGGCCGGGATGAATGTCGCCCACTTCGATACGAACCCAGTTCGCTTTTATGAAGCACAAGTCTACGACTTCGATGGAAGCTGGCCCACTTTTTCAACGGCCGCAATAGCATCCGGGTCGATCAAATTCGGAAGTGCCACGTCGACAACCGTCACAATCTCCAGCGCTGCTGTCGCAAGTGGTGGGGTGGGCTCGCTGACCTATTCGTGGCACCGAAGTCAGACGGCCGGTTTTACTCCCGGACCGTCAAACGTGATCTCGGGTCAAACAACCTCGAACCTGACTGGTTATGCCGCCTCATCGGGTGTTTGGTTCTACAAACGAAGAGCAACTGACAGCATTAGCCAGACCGCCGACTCAAATCAGGTCGCCGCTACTCTGAAAGACGCTGTGGTCACGGTCGCCAAGATCGGCTTTATTGGTGACAGCATCACCGCAAACCTCCCGACTGACGATAGCTCTGAACTCACGCCAGCAGACACATGTGCGATGTGGCTCGGCCTTCTCTCGAACGGCGACAGGGATGTGACCATAGTCAACGAAGGCATCGGTGGCACGAAGTCCGCCGATTGGACTCCGAGTGCAGGTACTGGATACCTGTCGGCTGCAAAGGCCGATTTTGCTTCCGCAGGTGTCACACATGTGATGATCATGCTCGGAGCGAACGATGCTTCTACTCTCGCCAACGTTTCTGCGGCAAGCTATGGCTCAAGTCTGTCTGCGATCTGCAATGACCTCGTCGGTAGCGGGTACAAGGTCGTGCTGCACTACCCGATGTATATCAAGCCAGCCGCATTGAACGCTTTTGACGAAGCGGCTCCCGGACGGCTGCTCTCGTACCAAGCCCAGATAGACGGTCTCTGCAATGGGATCTCGGTTCTTCAGGGTGATCGCCTAGCCTATCGAGTGTTCATGCAGCACGCCGAGCCGGACAGTGAGCGAGACAAGTGGTTCATCGGTGATACGGTCACTGGGGCCAATCCCAATGGCAATGACTGGGTGCATGCCAACGGACGGGGTATCTACGCCCTCGGCTACCTGTGGGCCCAATCCATGGTCTCCACGATCACCGGACTCTCGGGTGGCAATCACTACTTCATCGACACCTACGGTGGCGTTCGAAGCGGCTCTCAGGCGACGAGTGCATTGACCCTTTCTTCGGCGGGCTCCAGCGGCCTGCGGTCAGGAGGGACAGCCTTTGTTGATTTGATCGAGGCGGATGGCTTCGGATCTGGATCAACGCTGAGGTGCCGTGACGGCAGCGCAGCGACATGGAAGCGATGTCAGGGAGCCTTTGTTCCTGCGGTCACGACCTGCGAGATAGGTCCTCGTTGTAAGCCGTGATCGTTTAACTGATCTTGCGTCCATCTGGCTAAATGTTCACAATTTGAGTTGTCTCATTTCATCGGAGGAATCTGCACATGGAGATCCCGATTTCACTGGCCACGGACTCAGATGGCTTCGTCTCGCAAGAATGCCCGGCCTGCAACGGTCGCTTCAAGACCAAGTTCGGCGAAGGAAGCAGCGAGCCGATCTCGTTCTGCCCCTACTGCTCCCACATGGGACAGCAGTGCTGGTGGACTCCCGAGCAGGCCGAGTACATCCAAGAGGTAGGCCAGCAGGCTGCTTCTGAGATGGTCTCGAAGGAACTAGGGAAGATGGCCAAAGGCTTCAATCAGAAGTCAAGCTCCGGGTTCCTCAAGGTGAAGATGGACGTGAAGTCCTCTCGGGGACGAACACCGACTGCTCCTGCTGAGCCAGATCTCGACATGCCGATCATCGAGTTCGACTGCTGCGGAGAGCACATCAAGTACAATGCAGCCGAGGAGACCAAATCCCTCTGCTGCGTCATCTGCGGCAAGGACCATCCGCTCTCTTAGAACTCGGGCTCATGGACATTCTGCTTTGCTGGTCAAAGGAGCGCAGTCGCCTTGTGGCTCGTGCGCTTCATGAATGGCTTCCGAAGGTCGTTCCCGGCGTGAAGCCGTGGATGTCAGAACTCGATCTCGACAAAGGGAAGGACTGGTACAACGACCTTCACCAGTTCCTTGCTCAAGCCAGAGCCGCAATTGTCTGCGTGACGCCAGAGAACGTCCGGTCGCCGTGGATCTACTACGAGTCCGGTCAGATCGCTGGCCGCATGGCCACCAATCTTGTGTGCCCGTTTCTGCTCGAAGAGAAGCCGAGCATCTTGTCTGACGGTCCGCTCGGCCGCATGCAGGCAACGAAGGCCGAGAAGGAGGACACGCTGCTGTTGCTCCGAACGCTGAACAAGAACCTCGGAGACAAGGCGATCCCCCAGTCTGACCTCGATGTGAACTTCGAGCGAGAATGGTCATCAATTGCCGGAACGCTCTCCCGCTTGGCCGACATGAAGGTCGAACAGCCGAAGCCTGAGACCTTCATCTCGACCGACATCGATCAGCTTGCGGGCGGAAATCTGTCTTCAGAGGAGCGAACGATCATCCTCGAAACCGGGCTAGACTCGCATGGGACGATTGCCCATGTCGTGACGATGGACGGCGATCATTTTCAGGCAAATGACAAGGAACTGAACTCGGAGAACACCGCCCGGAGCACGGCCCGTTGGAAATCTGCTTTGAAGTCTCTAGTTCAACGTCGCCTGCTGGAGATGCAGGGGAACAAAGGACAAATGTTTGCTCTCACGGCGAAAGGATTCGAGGTGTTTGACGCCTTGATGAAGGCAAGCAAGATATGAGTGGAAATCCTTCGCTGTGGCACTTTTTTTTCGGCGATCAGTAGAGCCAGTTATCTTTGAATTTTGAAAGTGGACGCTCTTCGAAGTTGACCCAGCTAAGTGACGTCAACCCGTGCCACTTCACCGCTTCCTCCTCAGGTGTGAGATCTCCCGCTGGCCAGTCGACGTTGGGCTTCATTGGCTTGCCTTCTTTGTTCCGAAGATCTGCTTCGAATACGAGGTATGGTGGGGCAACCAAGCGGAATCGAGCAATCTTCCCTTCAAGGTTCTCCGTGTAGTTAATTCGTCCCGACAGGTCATCCATGATCTCCGGCGTCCAGTGAACCATGATGGGGGCCTTCTGGGGCAGCCGCAGTCGGTGGTCCCAACCGATAGCGAATTCCATCGAGCGAACAGGTCTGCCTTCAAGGGCATGACTTCCCATAGGGACAAGCTCTAGGCCCGGTCGGGTCGCATCACGCTTCGTGCCAAACACTGACCGACACGCAAAGTGCTTCTTTCCGTGCAACTCGGTGTACTTATCCCTGCCTCCGAGAAAGACGTCCACGTTCCCGAAACAAACGCCTTCAAGCGTACAAACGACTCGAACATGGCCCAGTTCCTCGACTGGAATTGGCTTTCGAAAGAGCACATGCAACTCCAAGCTTTCGAGCGGCCGAGCCTTCCAGATGTCGAACTCAATCTTGTCAAGCCTCTTCGAGACGGTCTGGAACTCGTTCGAGACGATGTCCGAAAGCTCAGATCCAAAGCGGTCAAAAAACGAGACTTGTTCTTCGTCGGACATCTTCAGCCCAAGGAATTGGAATCTGGCTGCCAATCCCTCCGGCTGGTTCAGGGCCTGCGCAATCCTCTCCCGCCAGTAAATGTCACAGTGCGTGACTCCTCGGCCGCTGGCGATGGCAACGAGGTCCGAAAATTCCTTAGGCGTCAGATCAACATTGGTGAAGAAGACGAATGCTTTGAGGCCGGGGACGTTCGTCAGCGCCGCTTCGAGATCGTCCCCGAACTTCTTCGCCGCCTGACGCTTCTCGTCGTTGCTGTCGGAAACATTGTTCTGAAAGCCGACCCCGACGAGGCATTCGTCGCCCTTCCAACGAGCTTCAATGTCACGACCTCCGTCAGGCCCGCCTTCCGGACGACGGGGCCGAACGTTTGTGTAGTTCCGGTCGAGCCTCAGGATGGCAGCGCACATTCGCTCCCGAGCGGCCTGTTGTGCATTCAGGTAAGACCGAAGCCGAACGTCTGTCTCAAGAGGCCCGCTCATCCTTGGTCCTCAGAACTGCTGATCGAAGTTGCGAAGGCAGGATACCCACCTCCGCAACTTCGAAGCCACCGAGCCTACTTCAGGAACTCGGGATAGACGTCGTACTCCAGCATCGCCAGCAGCAACGTGCAGATGTTGTGACACAGGAACTTGCACAACACCTCGTTCTTCTGCCCGGCCCGAGACTTCGCCCGAACTGTCCCGTCGAACTGACGCTTCAACGCCGAGAACAACGTCTCGATCTTTGATCGCCGATGGTAGTAGTCCAGAAACCGCTGACGATGATCTTGGAAGAAATGGAACATCTCGCCCCAGTTCTTGTCGCCACCGCCATCCCCAGTCATGTTCGACCTGAACGGGATGTACGGAACCCCTCCAGCATCGAACACAGCGTTCACGTTCTTGATGGTGGCGTAGGCGGCATCGGCAGCCACAGCACGAATGCCGAATAACCGATTCGTCCTTTCCAACAGAGGCACGAAGAAGCTCGTGTCGGCTTGATGACCGTCAGACATGATGATGGACGTCACGATGGTCGTGGCGGTGCCGCACATCACGTTCGCCTTCACCCACTCATGCTGCTTAGTACCCCCTTTTTCTTCCTCCCACTCCCGGTATCGGTTAGTGGTGAGGCCGGTCGAATCGATGGCGAACTCAGACTCCAGATGCCCCAATGGCTCTGCTGAAGCCGTGATCAGATCACTCAGGATCTGATCCGTTCCCGCAGACCGAATCCATCGGTGAAGAACCGTTTCATGGAAGTTGCTCCTGATGAACCCCAGATGCTGGGCCATCTGGAAGTCCGTCTGGAACCGCCGTCCTGACATCTTGGTGTAAGCCATCAGGACGGCAGCGAAGATCAGATCCCCGACCGGCTTCGAGCAGCGCCCCGTACAGGCCCGACGCACCTCTGGGATTGTCTTGCAGAGAGCGTGAAGCATCTGCATGAACATCCACTTCTCGGATCGCTTCTGGCGGTCGTAGACAGGCCAGTTCTGTGGGTACGTCGGTCGCTTGGTCCGATTGACGTCTCGCATCTCCTTCGCAACGGCGACGACACCTCTCAAGGTGTAGTCCACTGCGTGGATGTGCTTACAGCGCTCCAGAGTCTTATCGAAATCGGGGCAAGTGCAGGCCGAGAGATCCTCCGGGATGAAATACCCCTTCGAGATCCCGTGCTGCGACGGCACGAAAAACATTCCGTCCTCGTAGCCGATGCCACCTTTGGCGGCGATGTCGAGTCCATTTTGCTGACGCAGATCCATGATTCATCTCCTCAGATTTGAGTTGTGTTGGCATGAAAAAACCGACCCGGCAGCAGGCCGGGTCGGCATCGAGAGAACAGCGGTTACTGGTGATCAGAGGCGGGTCTGGAGCTACTCGATAGGCGGCTCCTTCCCGTCCTGACTCTGATCAGCCGAATCAGGGCATTTCCCGGAGCCAGTATTGGGCTCGCTTATGGCGGGTGGGGACCAATTCACGAGGGACCAAAGTCGTCTCGAACCGTCCCGTTCGCCCTTGAACAGGTGCTTGTGTCTGCTGACGCTGAACAGGTTCGTCAGCTTCACCTTGTCGAGCCCGGTCCCCTTACTGATGTCGAACACCTGCTGTGGGCGGTTACTCGTCCTGTTGAAGTGGTCAAAGACCCGCTGCACGACCTCGGACGTACCTCTTGGAAGGTCCGCTTCCAGTCGCTGCACGGCCTCAGGGACCGTTTTTTGGTCTGCCTCACCAATAAGCATCTCAAGCAGCATCTCAGCCAGCTTCCGGTCTTCGGCGATCATGGCTCTGATCGTTTCGAGTCTCCTGAGCCGCTCGGAATGGGCTCGCAGGGAGTCGTCAAATTTGTGCAGCGGGTCAGTCACGGTAGGCGTCCTCCATCACATGGGTGTGGTGCCAGACCCGACATGGGCCCGAGCGAATGCCTCCCTTGCTGGTATCGCTTAGATCGCCCCCGGACCTTGAAATGGCCTCTCTGGGGCCTGCTGGCCACTCTCGGGCGCAGAATGGCCTCGTTTTTGGCCCCTTGAGCTATCCGATACGGGCGCAGCACCCCTTTTTGAGTACCGGTCGGCGAGGGCTCCGGACCCCAAGTCGACGCCGGGGTAGCCGGTGATCGGGCTGCTGCCAGAGTGGCAAAGAGGAGCCGCTCGCCATGGCGATGCCAAACTGGCGGGGCTTAGAATCAGTTCCCAACAGCCCAATTAGAATCTGAAGAGAGCCTGCTTAAATAAGAGGCGAGCCCCTGAAATGAAAAACCGAGGCAGCAGTTTTGATGCAGCCTCGGTCGTTTCGATTCAGAGAGTCTAATTCAGGGGTTTCGCCACAAAGCCCCCTCCGCTCCTCAACCCAAGCCCAGCAGGAACGACAAGCTCGTGCCAGCATTCTTTGGCAACAAAGACAGTGGTCGGCACATTCTAGTTCAACTCAAACTCTCACCTCATGAGTTCAAAAGGGGCG
>JACCDT011114332.1_pt1 | contig 12189 bp, 11 predicted proteins | sample 7446291 | NCBI WGS metagenome assembly JACCDT01 (sample SAMN15323446, study PRJNA562643) | freshwater metagenome | isolation source: river surface water | place: USA:Blue River Watershed | collected 2017-08-17
AAAATCATTGCTGGGTTTGACACGAAAACGCTCCTCATACTTGCTTGAGATAGCAGCAAGAAACTCAGGCGATTTAGGATCTGCTTGAGGATTGGCTTTGAGAGCATCATCTATTATTGCCCTAGTGACCAAAATATCTTGTGCGTAGTGATTCGCTTCGTGCAAAAGCGAATTACCCAATTGAAAAACGTTGGCTCCGTTGAACAATCGCTCAGGAAGCTTTATGCGTCCCTGCCCCGGCAAATATGAGCCATTATTGGTTCCATCAGACTTGCAATCATGACCACACCCTTCAGGCGAAAGATCGAATTCTTGCCCCTTTTCGATTCGAACTGGAGAAATACCTAGATCTTTCAATATTTGGTTGAAACCGGCGGTTAGATTGTCAAAATTCATCTTGGGAGATAACAGCAAGTCACCCACTCTACTGAACACCTGCTCACTGTCGAGTTCGGGACGCGAAGCCGGATTGACTACAGAATTGTATAAATCAGCCAGAGTTTTGTAAGTAGACTCGAATAGATATTGAGTCGGGTACTCGACCCGGTCTAAAGTCAGTCCCTGAGGAGGTTGACTCTGATCTGTGATTTTAGGTGTTTCAGCCGATTCCGGCGCAGTGTCCCCCATGTCGCTAATATTCCCAAATTGAGGCGAAAACCGCCTTGAATCGACAGTCGAAGTGTTCTAACATTCACTTGTTGAACTGAGGCTATAGCCTCATTGCTGGCGCAAGCCGAGGATTTCAGGTCAAAAAAATGCCTTCTAACGGAAACGGAAACGGAAACGAGGACCTACCTTTACAGGAAGACAGCTATTACCAGATTAAAATCAGTCTGGTTGACTCGCCCCTACCAATATGGCGCAGGGTACTCATTCGCGCCGATGCTCCTCTTTCAATCGTGCACCAAGTAGTGCAAATATCGATGGGTTGGTTCAATACTCATCTGCATCACTTCGAGCAACAAGGCAAAGTTTTTGGAGATCCAGAAGAAGCAGAATCAGGCGAAACTATTCACGACTATAACCACTATGCCCTGTCAGACTTGCTTGCAGAGCGGGGCGACGAATTGTTCTACATTTACGATTATGGTGACGATTGGAAACATCGCATCGTACTGGAAGACATTCAATACTCAGACGTCACAGAAAACGCCATTGCCCAGTGCACAATGGGCAAGCGCGCTTGTCCGCCTGAAGATGTTGGCGGCGTAGAAGGCTATGCTAATTTCATAAGCATTATCGAAGACCCTGAAAACGACCAGTATCTGGACACCTTGCAATGGATTGGTTGTGACTTCGATCCAAATAGCTTTGATCCACGCCAGGTCAATTTGCGCATTCAAATGATGGAAGAGCGCTTGCAATCACTCGCTACACAGTTTGTTTCTTCTTCTAATTAAAGTTAGAGCGAGACTAAAACAAAGCTAAAACTAAAAGAGACGGTCTTTGCAAACCGTCTCTTTTGATATTGTTTTTTGTATGAATTACTTACGTGAGTAATATTCAACAACCAGATTTTCTTTGAAAGTCTGGTCAATTTGATCGCGCTCAGGAAGAGCATTTACTTCGATGGTGTAAGCCTTCTCGTCGATGGTCAACCAGTCAGGACGCACTGGTGTAAGACCAGTCGAAATTTTCTTGAGGGCTTCGATACTCTTTTCTTTGAAAGTAATCTTGGCGCCTACATACATACGAGCAGAAGGAATGGTCATTTTCTTTCCGTTTACAAGCACGTGACCATGCGAAACGAATTGACGAGCCTGATCGCGGCTAGCAACAAGACCTGAGCGGAAAACAATATTGTCCAGACGGCTTTCTAGGAATTTCAACAGAACTGTGCCGGTGGCTTCTTTGGTTCTTGCAGCTTCGTCGTACAAGTTGCGGAACTGACGCTCGTTTAAACCATAGGTCCAACGAATTTTTTGCTTTTCAAGCAAGTGATGAGCGAAGTCGGATTTCTTCTTACGCGCCTGACCATGCTGACCTGGCGGATAGTTTTTGTGAAGGCGGTCGAATTTGTCGTTGCCGTAGAGGTTAGCTCCTACAGCTCTGCATCGTTTAGCTTTTGGTCCGGTGTATCTGCTCATGTTAAATCCATTTGTTCCTGAAATCGCTGAAGGGAGAAAGTATATACCATAAAGGCAAATACCATCTAGTGCCTACTGCGCCTGGTGGTCGTAACTGGCAAGGGTCACAACCACCACGCAGAGGAGTTTGCTTCAACACAAAAACAATAACACGATTTGATTCTTTTGGGAATAGTTCTCAATAAAATTGTTTGACCGACGCCCAAAACAATGAATTTTACAGAGAAACATTTGACGGACATTTTCTAATGACAACAAGCATTCGCAATAACAAAGAGCAAAATGCGAATGAAATCAAACTGGCGCTTTTGCTACTGCCAAACCCTCAATCACCCGCGCACCGGGGATTTTGAGCAATTCAGCCGGTTCCACAACCAATTTTGAAGATCTGTTACCGCCGCCAATAATCACTTCGGTCTGCTCCATCACTTTGGCATCTATATAGTATGGAATTTCGGGCAACGCAAATGGCGTAACCCCACCAATCATCATGCCTGTAAGCTCCAGAGTCTTCTGGGCAGAGGCAAAACTCACTTTGCGCACATCCATTATTTCTTTTACTTTACGATTCACATCAAGCTTGGTTGTTGCAAGGACCGAACAACACGCATAAACAATTGGATCGTGGCGGCTGGCAACGATTATTGCGTTTGCCGCCGCTTCTTCCAGATAACCGTATTGCTTGCAAAATACCGCTGTATCGGCAAAATCGGGATCACATTCAATCACTTTATATTTGACATCCAGCTTGTGGAGCACTTCCACCACTTTCGGATGCAAAGCCTCGTCTTTCATTTAGATGGTCTCCTAGATGAATTGGGTTTGATGTTTATTTTTTTGAACTATCGAAAAAATTCGAAATAAAATCGCCCAGCCCTTTGAGTCGGGCTCCAATAGAGGATCCATGCATTAAATTCAAACCGCCTTTCAACATCTTGGTACGAGCTTGTGTGTATGGATACCACCACATGCGCGGACCGCCGCCTGGTGCGTCGATGCTTATATGTTTAATGTTGACCAAGTCCATAAGACCAAATTTGGAATGAGAGCGCCCAAATCCACTTGCTTTCATGCCGCCCCATGGTAATTGTGGCTGGGCATGCGAAAACAGACAATCATTTATATAAACAGTTCCAACTTCTAAGTCGCGCGCAATGGCTTCGCAACGAGACAAATTTTTGCCCCAGACCGAGGCAGTCAAGCCATACTTGCTTCTATTGACTAGATCTACAACTTCGTCTTCCGACTCGATTACCATCACCGGCAATACCGGACCAAATGTCTCATTCTTCATGATATCCATTCTGGTGTTTACGTTTGTAAGTAGCGTTGGCTCAAAGAAATAACCACCAAGTTCTGGTCGCGACTTGCCTCCCACAACAATGGTGGCACCATCTTGAACGGCGGCGTTTACCTGGTCTTCAATTTTTTTCAACTGGTCTTCATCAATGATGGGACCGACGTCTGTATTGGGGTCTGTGGCGGGTCCCAGTTTTATTTTTCTTGTTTCAGTTTCTAATGCTTTTAAAAATGCGTCTGTGTGTTTGCCTTTCAAAACAAATACGCGCTCGATAGAAGCGCATGCTTGCCCAGCGTTGGTGAAGGCGCCCCAGACAATGCCCTGAGCAGTCCACTCAACTGGTGCGTCAGGCAAAACAACAGCCGCGTCTTTTCCGCCAAGCTCTAATGTGAGCGAAATCAAATTCTCGGATGCCTGCGCCATCACCTTTTTGCCACCACTAACGCTGCCGGTGAAAATCAGCCTGGCCAGGCGTTCTTCAGAAAGATACTTGCCAGTATTGGCATCACCGGTGATGACATTTACCACACCATCTGGGAAGTCAGCTTTCTTAAATAAGTCACCAATTTTGACACCAATTAGAGATGCTTTTTCTGATGGTTTCAAAACAACTGTATTGCCTACCATCACTGCCATTAGAATAGTCATCATCGGAATAGAAAAGGGATAATTCCAGGGCGAAATTATGCCTATTACACCAAGTGGTTCAAAGGCAATGACGCTTTGTTTACTCGATAAAAATGGGTTGGAAAGTTGAATTAATTGATCTTTCAGCATCTCTTCAGTTTGGCCGCAAAGCCAGGTGCATGTATCTAAAACACCTAACAATTCAGAGCCGTAAACTTCCACTTTAGGTTTGCCTACTTCTTTTGAGATAAGCTCAGCAAGCTCATCTGCAGAATCACTTATGATATTGCGCAAGCGCGCTATTTTTTTTGCGCGAGCAGAATAATCGAGCAATTGCCAATCTTCAAAGGCGCGTCTTGCAAACCCAACTGTCTGAGTTACATGTCCTTTGCCAAAAACAGGCAACTCACCAAGAAGCTCTTTGGTCGCGGGGTTAAAAGACTTAATTGTATTGATTTTAGTATTACTGCTTGTCATTACCCTTAATCTCGCTCACTAATAAAATTGCATCGTCGCTTCCAGGTTCAATCATTAGTGCCTTTTCGGCTAGTCTTTTAGATTCGCTCACTCGCCCAGCACTCAAGTGTACACGAGCTAAAGTAATCAAAACTTCAGGGGCATTCTCGTCCATTTTAAAAGCTTGTCTTGCAAGAGCGTCTGCCTTTTGTCTCTTTTCGACTGCGGTCGATTGAACTAGATTGACTCTTGCTTCCATCGCTTTTGCAATTGCTTCAAATCCATTGCAACGCCCAATTTCTCTAGCTTCTTGCAAAGCACTATCGAACTCTTTTTGTTTGATGTAAATTTTACAAAGTTCGATATGACTGGGAGCGAACAATTCGTTTTGTTTAAGCGATTTTCTCAAAGTCACAATTGCCTCTTGATACTGCTTTTGGTGCGCTTGCGATATCCCTTGAGTCAATAAAACGATTGGCGAATCTGGCTCATTACTAAGCGCTTCAGTCAATCTATTTCTTGGTGTTTCAATATTTGTTTTTAGTCCTACCAGCACTGATGCTGCCATCATCTCAGGCGAAGAACTCTTTATCATGCCAAGCAATGTGGCTGCTTGCTTGTATTTATTTTGCCAAACTAAAGACAATACTTTAGTTTTTTGGCACTCTAAAGAATTAGGATAAGCCTTCAACACACGGTCACAAGCCAATTCCGCTTTATCGAACACACCAAGCTCGTATGCTTCTTTAGCCACATATGGAAAAAATTCAGGCTCAAGGCTTTCATCTTCAATTAGTTTATCTAGCTCTTTTCGCAATGCAGAAATGTTGCCAGAATCGGCAATGCCGCGCAACATGCGAATTTTTGCCTGACGCGATTTAGGCTCTAAACATGCCGCTTTTGCCCCGCAAATCTTTTCTTGTTCGCTATCGCCAAGCTCACCATATAATTTTCCAAGACTGGACCAAGCTTCATAACTGCCAGGATCGAGCGCCACAGTTTTTTTAAAAGAAACAACAGCCTCTTTTTTATTGCCAACAATCATGGCAGTTATGCCGGCTTGCAAATTAGCCACAAGCGAGGTGGGCTCAAGCTCTTGTGCTCTTTTAGCAAAAGCGGCAGCTTGCTTTTGACCATCTTTTGAGCGTAATAAAATTGTCGAATAAAGCAAGTTATAACGCATAGAATTTGCGCATTTGCCTTCGTTGGCACTCAATACTGCAAGAGCTTCTTTGATATTGTCTTGAGCAAATAAAACTTGAGCTTTTTTGGTGCACTCTTTGCATTCGGGCGATTCAATTGACTTGCCTGCAACAGTCGCGCTTGCCTTTTGCGATTTTGCAAAAACATCGGGTATAAAGACCGAATTTAAAAGCAATAGGCTTTGCAGCGCCACAGTTGTGAAGCAAAGCCAGTCTATCAATTTTCGGTTATTATCCATTTACGCTCCAGATTCAATTATAAGTTAATCACATCACTGAGGTAAAACCAGTTTATGCCCCTTCGCCCCAATCTTATTTTGCCTTTGACATTGGCTCTAATTATGTGTCAAGCGGCACTGGCGACGGACAAAACAATTGACGCGCTTGATACTGCCGCTCAAATGTTCACTCAAGGACAAGCAGATCAAGCCAAGTCTATGCTTGATAACCTCCTTAATCAAAAGGGTCTCACTAAGTCACAGATAGAGCGTGGACATGTACTGAAGGGTAAAATCTTTCTGCAAAAAAGCCAGGTCCAGGAAGCAATTGGCGAATTCAAAGAAGCTATTAAATGTTATCCCCAGAGCATTGATGCGCGCTACATGCTTGCTCTGACTTATTTTGACCTAGGCGATTTTGCAAGCGCAGAAATTCAGTTCAAAGAACTATCTCACAAGAAAAGTGACAATTTCGAGTATGTCTACAATTTGGGTGTTACTCAGGGAAAAATGCAGCACCTAGATGATGCCATAGCCACTTTGTCTAAAGCAGCCAAAATGCCCGATAGCAAAGGCGAGCCACAATTTGCCATGGGTGAAATTTACCAGCTCAACAAGCAATATGACAAAGCTCTAGCCAAGTATGAAGAATGCCTTTCACTAAATCCAAAATTCGCCGAAGTTTATAACAATATGGGCGTAATTTATGGCGCCAAGAGCGACTTCCCATCGGCAGTTAAGTCGTTTCAGAAAGCTTTAGAATTGAAACCCAACTATAATCCAGCCCGAAAAAACTTGGGCTACGCCGAGGCGCATACAGCCATGGCTGTCTCGCTCATGACCCAGGGAAAGCTTACAGAAGCGCAAGCACAATTGCAAAAGGCGATAGAAATCGACCCGCAATTTGCCGACGCGCACTACAATTTGGGTCTACTATTACAAAAGCAAAATCAGGTGGCACAAGCCATCTTGCACTATCAAGCTGCACTGCAAAACGATCCTAAACATGCACGCGCGCACAACAATCTTGGTGTCGCTTATCAAAGCCAGGGACAAATAGATTTAGCTAGAAAAGAATATGGAGAGGCGGTTCGCCTGAAGCCGGACTATGCTGAAGCCAAAGACAATTTAGATAAGTTACCTAAATAAGCGGTAGCAGAATGTCCGAGAAGCTCTCGTGCGAAAACGTCAACAGCGCAAGCAATAGTTTTTTCAATCCAGATAACATGACGCATTCCTCCTTAACATACTAATCTTAAGGACGTCACAGACATTTGCCAATGGTGAAAACACGTAGAGGCTGAATTTCAGGCATTTTGGGGCTTTATTTCAATTCCACAGGGACGGCAATGATTGTTTTGCTGCCTTTTTCCACTTTAGATTCGCCCTTTTGTTTTGGAGGATGTGCCACAACTGTGACCCACTTATAGCCAGCCCCTTTTTCACCCATTGTTTTTTTTATTAGTTTGCTTACGCCCTTCCAATGATATTCACCTTCTTTGGATGCGAGAATTTTAGTTTCGATAACGGTGGCATTTTGCACTGGTGTAGGAAAAGCATCATATATAGTGCTCACACCTCGACCGTCTCCAGCCACAAGTGTAAGCCTGGCTGCAGGGTCTGCGCCTTTGAACGACAAAGTGGCATCATCACCTGAGCCAGTTACAGACAAACAATTACTTGCCACAGCCACTATGCGATTCGGCTTTTGAGGAGTGATTGTACGCTCCTGCAAAAGATAACTGCGCACAGCATCTGCAATTCGCATTTCAGACTTGACTATATTAGTTGCACCCTCAAAGTTGTAGCGCTCGCCGCCTTCAAAGTTGTAGTGATTAATAGCGATTTTATAGTCCTGGTCTGGTTTTAAATCGACCCATTTGCCTTTCTGGTCTTTGTGCAGCACAAACACAACACGACGCTCTGGTGGCAGATCGCGGTCGTATGCGATCTTTAGTCCGTGTACGTCTAAAAAGCGTGCACCAAGCAATCCCGACATACCATGCTCAAGTGTCTTTAAAATCAAACTTCCTTTCACTGTGGCGAAGACCACAAAATTATCAAAGGGCAAGACTTGCTCTAACTCTTCGCGAGTAAGCGGACCTTGCTGAAATACACCGCGCATTCCGCCGCGATTATGAAACGAAATAGTGACACCATAATGTCTTCCAGCCCGAGCAAGTGCATCGCAAACAAAATCGCCCATAGCTGTATCGCATGGAGCGACTTTTTCACCAAAGTCTTGCATACAGTTTGCAAGCACTTCTTTGCGCAAATGCAAAATTGGCTTCACTTTCTCTCTTATATAATCGTCGATGTCTTCTGCTGGCTCGATTGAATTTTCGACCGGGTGCAATTTGTATTTAACGTTTTTATCAACCACTCGACCTTCTGAATCGAAGTTGAGATCGAGCTTGCCGACGTTCTTTCCATAGCATCCAGCTTGAACTATCGTGGTAGTGGTGCCATCTGCGTGTTTAATCACCATCCGCTCAGCCAGTCTTGTATGGCTGTGTCCGCCAATAATGGCGTCAAGCTCGGGAATAGCTTTGGCTAGCGCTTCATCATCTTCCACACCACAGTGTGTGACCATAATAATTTTGTTGATGCCCTGATCTTTTAGCTCTTTGACGGTGTCTTTGATTGGATTCATCCAGTCACTTTTGTCTTTAGCTTTCAGTTTCACTTCTTGCATATTGGCAGCAAGCACTTCAAGATCGTTTGTAATGGCGCCGATAAAAGCCACTTTCTCTTTGCCGAATTCTTTAATTACATACGGCTTTGCAATTTTGCCAAGACCGGGCATCTTGGAAAAATCAAGATTGCAATTAACCACATCAAATTTAGCTTTGCTCAGTTTGTCAGCCAGATTTTTTGAGCCGTCATCAAATTCATGATTGCCAATAGTGTAAATGTCATAGCCCATCTTGTTGAGCAATTCCACTTCTACTTCGCCTTTGTATTTAGCGTATAAAATGGACCCCTGGAAAATGTCGCCCCCATCTATTAATAGGGTGTTGTCGATAGATGACTTGCGCAGGTCGCGAATGAGCTTTGCCATTCGACTGGCGCCGCCTATAACTTTTCCATTTTCACGAAATGGCTCATCATGGGCATGAAAGTCGTTTGTGTGAATAATACTTAGATTAAATCCAGGTGGCGAAGAGGTTTTTGTAGCCCATGCCGACTGGGGTGAGCCAACAGCTATTACTACAGTTATAATTGTTAGACAGAAAGCAAGTAGAGGTCTTGTCGATTTGAAACGTCTTGTGCCAGCCATTGTGATTCCGCTCCTGTCAATGTCCTTGCCAATTTGGGGACCCAGTACCGGCTTGCTCAATTCAACTACCGCCATTTGCGCCCTAGCTCAAGAAGCTCCCAGGGAAGGCTCGGTCGAGTTGACTCCTTCAGTACTGAAAGAGAGTGGTTGCCCCGTCGATATAGTTTCGGCCAAAGCCCTACTCGACTTCAATACCTTCGGCACGCCGGAGTATTCGAGAGTATACATCACTTACAAAAATGTTTCGGCAAAGAACATCTTTTCAGTCAATTTTCGAGTAAGGTTCACCGATAATGCTGGCGCGGATCTCGGGACTTTTCAGGGGTCTAGAACATGCACGGTCTTGCCAGATGGTGAAGGTTCGGAGAAATGGAGAAAAGAAGGAGTTTTAAACCCGAAAATATCCTCATATAAGGTACGTGTTCTTCAAGTCAAATTCGAAGACGGAAGTCAATGGGAAAGCTCAGCCATGGCGACTGCTGGACAAACACAAGCACAACAGCATGGACAGCAACCGCAGCAGCAAGATCCCAATGATTCACCCCAGACAAGTCAAGATGTTCCAGCGCAGCCAAATGAATTGCCACCGGTAGTGACACCGCAAATAGCACCACAACAGTTGCCGCCAATTCCATTTAATTCACAAAGTAACGCACCACTCGATGCACCAAACTCGACACCAAATGCCGGTCCAGTCGTTAATCCTGCCGAAGATTCAGACCAGCCTGGCGACGCCTTTTCGCGCTAAAGTCATTACTTTAGAGAACTGAGCGCAATACATGATTAGGAAAGGACTCTTCAAAGTAAGGCCCACTCACGCTGTATAAGTCGTTTTTCCAGTGGAAATAAAACCATACATAAGGTTTCTTACTCAATTTTGTCGGTGCAGGTGCGAAGGGCTGGCACGACTGAATCAATTTTCTGATTGATTCAGCATTTGCCGTACTTTGTCCTCTTTCTGTGCACTCAAGCTTAGAAACGGCACCATTGCTTTCCAACTTAAAAGCAGCATGAACGTCTCCTTGACCACTAAACTTGAACGCAGCAATAAGCTTGTCTCGAAACTTAGATTTATAGCCACTCAAATCGGTTTCTTGAGCAAGAACTGAAGCAGGTAAAAAAATAACAATCAAAAGAAATAACACGGTTAGCACTTGCAGACTCAAGTTTTTATTCAACATACAAAAACGCCTCAGACCCACTATTCAAAATATATACTTCCGATAAATAGAAAAAACCAAGATTAGCCTATTCACATCTAAATTTTAGGTGTAATGTATATTCAATTCGATATCTACAATTACATATTCTCAAGTGGTGAACCAGCACTGTCACCCTTAGTTTGCAGGATCTTCTTCTCATGATTCTACGGATTATTGGTCTGCTGATCCTGGTGATCGGCGCTTCGTGCCTTCTCGCCTACGCTTCCTGGCAAATAGTATTGCTTGGATTTGGTGTGGCCGGTATTGGATACGGAGTCATAAGACTAAAACAATTAGCAATACGTCGACGCCGTATGCGTCGTCTTTGGACCAACGCCAAAGACATTGATTTGTTCGAATCTTTTTACAGCGAACAAAGCGAATTGAGTGACATTTTGTCACCTGATTTCTCTTTGCCCTCTAAAGAAGATCGCGACAAAATTATGTTTCCTCACCGTCGTAAGACCCTTCAAAACGCCCCTACTCCTCGTCAAGCGAGATCTTCTCAGGGCAAACCTCAAGCACAATATCAGGGTCAACAACCGGGCAGAGTACAGTCACGCACAACCCGACAAAGTGCAAAACAATACTCTGCTCGAAACGACATGCATGCACAACCGCAAATGGCGGCTCGCACCAATTCCGAATTAAATGACGGACGACGCAAAAACTTCAACATGGCAGCTCTGGCTCGCAGATAACTACCACCGATCATGGTGGCAGCGCTCATGCAAGAACTAGAGAACGACGTCTTTTCCTTTGTGAGCAAACTCAATTGCTTTCTTTTCGTCGCCTTGTTTGTCATAGATGAGTGCAAGCATGTAATAACACAACTGCAAATTGGATTGGTCGACTCTTTGCTTAGAGCCTGACAGAACGTATTTATCGACACATTTTAGCCCGTATTTTTCTGCGCTTTTCAAATCGCCGTCCATGTAAGATCCAATTGCAAAATAATATAAAACTTGCCCCACAACCACTTCGCTCTTGGGATATGATTTTGATGCGGCAGCGTCGAGCAAGTCTATTATTCGAATAGCTTCTTCGTTGTTGCCGTCATACAAATGATCAAGACAAACATTGCCCCAGTTCTGCATACTCGACTGATCGTTGCTTCCGGCTAATTTCTCAATTGGCGTAACGAGCATATCTGCCAGAGCATCGCCGCGACCGGGTTTTGCCAATCGAACTTTTTTCATTTCATCGTGAGCGACCTTAAATGTCATTTCTTGCTCTTTAGCTTCAGCAAGAGTCGAATCTTCGCCATAAGAGGGCAATGCAAAACACAAAAGCAAAACTAGAAATGTCGCTAGCAATCTATTCACTCTGATCTTCTCCAATTACACCACTTACACAAATTATTTGTTTGAAACTACAATTCAAAGTCATCCACTTGAGCCATTTTTTCACCGTCGCCGCTCTGCGAAGTGGCGTGGTACCTGTCAAATTCGTTTCAGCTTGAATTATATCTGCAATCTCGCGATTATCGACCTGTTTCAAATCAAATCCACGCTCCATAAGCAATTCAAGACTCTTTCGCAAAGTTGGTCGCTTGAGCATGTGCTCCAAAATGACTCGGGTCCGCATAGAGCGTGAGACCATTTGGGCCAACGATTTTCCAATTGGTGTCAGCTCAAGCAATTGAGCCGCTCGCTCGATCAAACCAAGATAAACAGCAGCTCCTGCATAATAGTAAGACTGCCTTTCGCTAAATTCAAAAAATTCCAAAATCGTTTGCGGAGTCTTAATCTCATAGTCGTTTAATTGAACCAAATCGACTATCTTACTTAAATCGTCTGCTTGTGGAAATGGTATCG